>Ga0105355_10003710_pt1 | contig 13336 bp, 15 predicted proteins | sample GOMGulsemesocosm_2_FD_83508 | JGI IMG/M metagenome (GOLD analysis project Ga0105355, IMG submission 83508) | Methane-oxidizing microbial communities from mesocosms in the Gulf of Mexico - GOM9C Gulf of Mexico | ecosystem: Environmental > Aquatic > Marine > Cold seeps | place: Gulf of Mexico... | reverse complement strand
GGTCTTCCTCGGCTACACGGACCACGTCGGCCATAGCTGTCATTGGCGTCTCCTCTGTCATGTCTCAGCCACCGCATCATCAAACGCAAAGCGCATCCGGCGCGGGGCGGAATAGGCGGGCATTTCGTCCACCTCGGGTTCGTAAGGCGCGGGAGCAACATAGGCAGTCTGCTCCCCCCCCCCCTGCTCTGGCTGTTCTGAAATAGTCCCGTCGACCGCAGCCAGTTCATCGGTGGCAGGCTCATCGCTGGCCGGGTCGTCTGCTTCGGCAACCTGTTTCGCGGCGGCTTCGGCCTCTTCAGCCGCCTGCCGCTCCAATTCCTCGACATGGGCAGTCATGCCCTTGCCCACCTGGTACGCGGTCTGAATGTTCTTGATCACGCAGGAGGCATCAGTGAAGTCTTCACCGTAATCCACCAGTCCATCGACATTGGCCAGTACCGGGTTGGTCAGCCACAGCCGACGCAACGCGCGGGTGCGGATACGGGCCGGAATGGTCTCGGTCAGGAACACTTTGAAATCATCGCCCTCGCCCAGGGTATCCGGATCCGGCAATTCCAGCTCGGCCAGGATCTCGGCATCGCTCTTGTCTTCGACCTCGGCATCGCGTTGTTCGGCCTGCGCGACAACCTCGGCACGCGCATCAGCAACCGCCTCGGCCTCGACCCCTGCCTTGCGGCGAGCCCAGAAATCGCCGCCACTCATTGCAGCCGCTCCTTTTTGGCCCGTACGGGCGAGCGGTAGACATCTGCCAATTGAGAGATCCTTGCATCGCCGACACCATCCTCAACCGCGCCAATGTCGGTCTTGTCACGGCGGCGTTTCTTGAACCGTTCTTCGTGGTAGTGCTCTTGTGCAAAGTCCCGCACCCAAGCGATCACCCCATCAGGCATCGGCACCTTTTCGACGATCTCTTCACTGCTGTCCGCATAGTCCTGCGCCTCATAGGGCGAGGCGGTGACCAGCGTCACTTCCAGCGGATGCGCCGCCACATCACTTTCACGCAGCACCACATAAACACAGGGGACTTTGGTGCTAAGCCCGTGGAGATAGGCCTCGGCATCCGAGCCATGCAGCTCCAACGGCAAGGTGGCCGCATGGAACTCGCTGACCCCAGCCTCCTCGCGCAGCAACTGCCAATCGGCTGGCGCTGCACCGGGCAGAACTGCAATTGCCTTCCACGCATATTTTACCCACTGGGTCACACCCGGCGCGCGGCGCAGAACAATGCCCATTGGCATCATGTCGAATTTGTCAGTGTTGTGGATCACGCGTTTGCGGCCCTGTTTAGTCGAGTGGTGCAGCCAAGGTGCCGCAACCGCACCTCATTTCCAAAGCTGCAATTTGCGGTTGACCGGAGAAATCGTCACATCGGGACAAATTGGACCGCCCGGAATACCACCGCATGCCAGAGAGGACGATTTGTCCAATTCGACAAAATTACTCAAGTACCTAAACAGTGCCCGAATGCGCGAATCACCCCTACTGATTCGGCCTCCTGCGCCCCGAACCGAAGTTCCAAAACTTGTTTACGAACGCAGGGAATCATGCCTAGTTTGTGCTCAAAACCGGGGTCGACACACCCCTTTTGCCAGCGTAAATGCAAGCGAGGAAATCATGGCTAAGCAACTGATTCTATGTGATTGTTCAGGATCACAACAGATCGACGCAACGGCCCTGTCACAGGCCACCGGGATCAGCTGTTCAAAGCTGCACAGCGCGCTCTGCACCACTGAAATTGACGCAGCAGCAGCGGCTTTGATGGGGGGGGAAGCAACTATTTGCTGCGCCCAAGAACAGCGGTTTTTTGAAGAGTTGGCTGCCGAGATCGACGCCCCCTCGCCGCCCTGTCTTGACCTGCGCGACCGGGCCGGATGGACCACGGATGAGGGTGATACACTACCCAAAATGTCCGCATTGATCGCCGAGACAGGCCTTTCTGTGCCCGCGGCCAAAAGCCTGGACGTGGTCTCGGAAGGGTTGTGCCTGATCCTGGGCCCGTCAGACATTGCCCTGGCAGCGGCGGAAAAGCTGCAAGATGCACTGGCGGTGACTGTGCTGCTGGGCCAGGGCGTTGAGCCGCCGATGACCCGAAGTTTTGACGTGGTACGCGGCGACCTGCGCCAGGCGTCTGGGTCTCTTGGACAGTTCGAAGTCCGCATTGACGCGCTGCAGCAGCTAGAACCCACGGGTCGCAGTTGGAGTTGGAGTGAAGCCCGCGATGGCGGCCATTCCAGCTGTGATATCATTCTGGATCTGCGGGGCGGTATCGCGCTATTCCCGGCCCCCGAAAAGCGCGAAGGCTATCTGCGTGTAGACCCAACCCACGCGCCATCCGTTGCCGATGCCTTGTTGCAAGCGATCCAATTGGTTGGCACTTTTGAAAAACCACTTTATGTCCGCAACGAGCCACTGCTTTGCGCCCACTCGCGCGCGGGCCAAACCGGCTGCACCAATTGCCTAGACATCTGCCCCACCGGCGCCATCAGCTCGGACGGGGACCACATCAGCATCGACCCGATGATCTGCGCGGGTTGCAGTTCCTGCGCCACCCTGTGTCCTTCTGGCGCTCTGACCTATGACGCACCGCCCACTGACAGCCTGTTCCGCCGCATCCAGACCCTGGCCAAGGCCTATCTGGGCGCCGGAGGCACTGCTCCGCGGCTGCTGGTGGTAAACGGCCACGGTGGCGAGATGATCAGCTATGCGGCCCGCTTTGGCCGTGGCTTGCCTGCCGATGTGATACCATTGGAACTGGAGGCGCTGAACAGCTTTGGTCATGCCGAAATTCTTGCCGCTCTAGCGGCTGGTTTTGCCTGGGTGGACATCCTGTTGGCGCCAAACGCCGAGCGAATTGTGCTGGAGCGCGAGTTGGTGCTGGCCAATGCGATCGGCGGCGACAATGCGGCGCTGCTGGATCATTTTGATCCCGAGGCGTTGAGCGAGGCGCTGTTTGACGCCAAAGTTCCCGCCCCGCTCGCCGAGGTGGTGCGGCCAATGGGCACCCGTCGCCAGATCACCCGTCAGGCTGCCAAGGCTTTGGTCGCCGGTGCCGAGGTGCTGCCGCTGCCCGCTGACGCTCCTTACGGGGCGGTGCTGGTCGACACCAGCGCCTGCACCCTGTGCTTGTCCTGCGTGTCACTATGCCCCTCTGGCGCTTTGGGCGACAACTCAGACCTGCCTCAATTGCGCTTTCAAGAGGACGCCTGTCTGCAATGCGGTCTCTGTGCCAATATCTGCCCCGAAGACGCAATCACCTATGAACACCGCCTGAACTTGGCCGACAGCGCCTTGGCACAGGTGGTTCTGCACGAAGAAGAACCCTGTGCCTGCATTGAATGCGGTGCCCTGTTTGGGGTCAAATCCACCGTCGACAAAATCATCGAAAAGCTGGCGGGAAAACACGCGATGTTCCAAAATCCAGATGCCGCGCGGATGATCCAGATGTGCGACAATTGCCGGGTCAACGCGCAGTACCATCAGGACAACAACCCCTTTGGCGGCGGCGAGCGGCCGCCTGTGCGTACCACCGACGATTACCTCAGCAAGCGCCGCGATCACTGATGCTGCAACGGAGCACCCAGATCGGCCGGCGTCAGCTGGGCAACATAGGCGAGGATTGCATCCAGCTGCCCGAGAGTCATCTCGACGGGGACAATCGGTGGCGGCAAGTTTTCCGCAAAGGGCGGCGTCACACCCTCGATTTGGGTAAACGACGGATGCGGGTTGAGGGCATAAAACGCCTGAAACCGGTCAGCCCAATTGTCCAGCGTACGCAGCACAAAAAACGATGGGGTCGAGCCGATGGAGTCCATCCGCTTCTCCCTCAGCACCACATGGCAGCGGCCACACAATTGGCGCGCCATTTCCCGCCCCAACGCCACGTTGCCATCAAACTTCAGCGCCACATCCTCGGCCTCTTGCGCCTCGGCCAACGTGAACATCTGAATGCCGCCGGGCGCATAGCTGGTGATGGTGCGCTGGCCAACCTCCGAGCTCAGCCAGTCGGTAAAGCGGCGCACACCTTTTTGCTCCGGTTCAAGCACACGCAGGCTCCAAACCGCCGATGGTCCAACAAACACTGGCGTTCCCTCGGTGCCAAAAGCAATCTCACGCGCCTCGCCCAAAGCGACAATCTGCACCCGAACCTGGGTTTTCAAGGAAAATCGCGGCAGCAGATGCTTCAGCAAGCCGCTGTCAAGCAGCGCCTGTGGCGCCATCAGCCGCACCAACCTGTCATCCGCTCGTGCAATCGGGGCGAAACTCAGGCAGATATAAATTAAGAAAATCAGTCGGGTCATGCGAAAGGGTAGAAAGCCATTACCCCATTCGTCAAGTCCCCCCACAACCCAAGGAGCAAGGCCAACGTGTCTCTCACTCGTGAAACCGTTCTCGCAGCGCTAAAAACTATAACCGACCCCATCAGCGGCAGCGATATTGTCAGCGCCGGAGTCATGCGCGCCCTCACCATCGACGGCGCCGAGGTCCGCTTTGTCCTCGAAATCGATCCCGCCAACGCCGAAGCCTATGGCCCGACACGCGACGCTGCCGAGAAAATCGTCACTGACCTGCCAGGGGTAGACAAGGTTTCAGCCTTGCTGACCGGTCATGCCTCCCAGTCGGCGCCGCCGGATCTAAAACCGTCAAAGCCAGCGCAACCACAAGGCCCGCAGAAAATTCCCGGCGTTGATCGTATTCTCGCGGTGGCCTCTGGCAAAGGCGGCGTTGGTAAATCCACTGTCTCGGCCAACCTGGCCTGTGCTCTGGCTGCCGAGGGCCGCCGCGTAGGCCTGCTCGATGCCGATGTCTACGGGCCCTCACAGCCGCGAATGCTTGGCATCTCGGGTCGACCGGCCAGCCCCGACGGCAAGACAATCCTGCCACTGCGCAACCACGGCGTCACCATGATGTCGATCGGGCTGATGACCAACGAGGGCCAGGCGGTGGTCTGGCGCGGCCCGATGCTGATGGGGGCGTTGCAGCAAATGATGATGCAGGTCCAATGGGGCGCGCTGGACGTGCTGATCGTCGATCTGCCACCCGGCACCGGCGACGTGCAGATGACGCTAGCGCAGAAGGCCGAGGTCGACGGCGCCATCATTGTCTCCACGCCCCAAGACATCGCTTTGATCGATGCCCGCAAAGGAATCGACATGTTCAATCAGTTGCACGTGCCAATCCTCGGCCTGATTGAAAACATGTCGACCCATGTCTGTTCGAACTGCGGCCACGAGGAACATATCTTTGGCCATGGCGGAGTTGCCTCCGAAGCGGCGAAGTTGAACGTACCGCTACTGGCCGAAGTCCCGCTGCACCTGGATGTGCGCCTGGCCTCAGATGGGGGAGCGCCGATTGTGGTCTCCAAACCCGACAGCCCGCAGGCCCAGGTTTTCCGCGACATCGCTCAAACCCTGATCGAACGGGGCGCGGCATGAGCGAAGTCGCCTTTCCTCCACTAATGCACGGCCACCAGGTCAGTGGTTCGGAAGACCCATTTGACACCGCTTGCAAAAAGGCGATCCTTGGCTGTGACGCTGGGCTGGTCAGCTATAATCTGGCCCCCGACACCCTGCGCGCAGCACTAGTCTTTGCCCCCGAAGTGCCACTGCGCAAGGCGATGGCAATGCTGCCCACTTGCGGCGTCGGCTTTCAAAACGCACTTGGGGCATTGGCCCCTCCCGAGGTGGCCGTACACCTAGAGTGGCAGGGGCAAATCCGCATCAACGGCGCCCGCTGCGGCGCCCTGCGGATCGCCGCCAGCAACACCGATCCCGACACCATCCCCGACTGGCTAGTGATTGGCCTGGACCTGCCACTCTGGCCCGCGTCTGAAGACAGCGGCAACACCCCGGATGAAACGGCGCTCTATGCCGAAGGCTGCGCCGATGTCGAGGCCCCTGCATTACTGGAAAGCTGGGCCCGCCACAGCCTGCACTGGATCACCCGCTGGGAAGACGACGGCGGTAAATCTGTGCATTCCGAATGGCGCGGGTTGGCCCATGGTATCGGCGAAGAAACCATGCGAGACGAGCTGTCCGGCACATTCCTGGGCATCGACGAAGATTTTGGCATGCTGCTGCGCGCCGAGGACACCACCCATCTGTTCCCCCTGACATCCCTACTGGAGACCTCTTGATGCAACTTGCCCGCGCCATTCATTTCGACGAGAGCGACCAACGTGTCTTTGCCAGCCCAGCCCGCACCGGCGAATGGTGTGTCTCCGGCGGCTTTGAGTTCTCTAACTGGGGCGAGGGTGACCTAACCGGCAAACCGCGCCAGGCCTTTGCCAATGGCTGGATGGGACTAGAGACCGCAGGTCGGGTCACCTTTGTTGCCGTCACCCAGATCGAGCAGGGCGAACTCGACACCCTGACCGACCTGCTGGCCCGGCATTTTGTCGCCTTCTACGGTGCCCCCGACACCGCCACAGCCCGCCCGGTGGCTGCCGAGGAACTCAGCCAGATGCTTGAACTCTGCGACGCTCATGCCGCCAACACCCTGCTCACGGTATCACGCGAGTTGACCACCGCGGGGGTCAAAGAAGCCTTTCGCGCGATCGAGCCGCAACAGGCTGGATTAGAGCAATTTGCCATCCACGGCGATATCGACGCCTGAACCTTCTTCTTGTTCAAAATACCTCGGGGTCCGGGGCAGCGCCCCGGCAATCTCAAACAAAAGCCCCCGCTCATACCGAGGGCTTCTGCCAGATTTTTAGATGGGCCTAAATCCTACCTAGCGTTGAACACAAACAGTGTTTCACCATCTATCTTGTAGCCATTGATCAGCGCCTTGGCCCGATCAGAAACCAACCAGCCTTCTAATCGCATCGCCAAATCGGCTTTCACATGAGCATGTTTTTCCGGGTTGACCGGCAGAAAGGCATATTGGTTGAACAGCACCGCATCACCGGCAAACAACAACTCCAAATCACCCTTGTTGCCAAAGTTCAGCCAGCTGGCGCGGTCTGCCATAATATAAGCAGACATCCCCGAGGCAGTATTCAGTGCCGCCCCCATGCCAGCCCCAACCGCCCGGTACCATTCATCAAATTTACCAGCATCCAACCCAGCAGCCAGCCACAAGCTTAGCTCCTTTTTGTGGGTGCCGCTATCGTCGCCACGGCTGACAAATACCACCCCAGCGTCAGCGATCTTCTGCAGCGCCCCGCCCGCATTTTCTGCTGCCCTCACCCCGGCCGGATCATCTTTGGGGCCGATAAGCACAAAATCATTATACATAATCTCGCGGCGATGGGTGCCGTTGCCAGCGGCCAGAAATGCCTCCTCAGCTTTCTTTGAGTGAACCAGGATTGCGTCCACATCGCCGGCCTTCCCCAGTCGCAAAGCCTGCCCAGTACCAACCACCAGCAGCTGTACGTCCAACCCGAGATCTTCCTTGATCGCAGGCAACAGCACCTCTGACAGCCCCGAGTTATGAAAGGAAGTGGTCACTGCCATCTTCATCTCATCCGCAAAGGAGGCCGTCGCCAATAATAACGTGGCAACCGCTCCCACCAGCATTCGTTTCATTCTACAATATCTCCGTTAAGAAACGCGCGTCCCTGTTTGGTCTCTGCCCGGTCAAAGAACTGCTCTGCCGGGGAAAATTCATGGATCTTACCGTGCAACACAAAGATCACTTCATCGGCCAGCCGCTGGGCCTGCCCCATGTTGTGTGTCGACATGATCAGCCGGGTGCCACCCGTCGCGGCACGGGTCAGGATCGCTTCGATCTCTCGGGTAGCGCGGCCGTCCAGCGAGGCACAGGGCTCATCCAGAAACAGCACCGCAGGATCGCGGATCAGCGCCCGCGCCAATGCCAGTTTCTGCCGCTCGCCGCCAGACAACATGGTCGCTTGTTGTTTCAACATGTGGCTCAGGCCAACTTTCTCAGCCCAGTCTTCGGCGCGCCGCCGCGCCTCGGCCCGTGCAACACCAATCAACTGCAATGGATAAGCAATATTGTCGGTCACAGACCGGCGCATCATCACCGGAGCCTGAAATACAAATGCCTGACGCGTTTGTGCCTCGGACATTGGGCAAGCCCAGTTCAGGCTGCCTCTGTTCAGCCGAGCAATGCCGTGTAGCATTTTCAACAACGAAGTCTTACCGGCGCCGTTAGGACCAATCACAATGGTCACTCCGTGCGCTTGCAGAGTCAGATCAAGGGGCCCCACCAGAACCTTGCCCTGGCGACGCACCACCGCCTGTTTTGCCACCAACGGGAACATTTGCATCACCAACGCCCCTCGCTCTCGGTATGGCTGAGCCGGTGGATCAACAAGTTCACCGTCACCGCCAAGCCAATCAACACAAAGCCAAGTGCCAGAGCCAGGGCAAAGTCTCCCTTGCCAGTCTCCAGGGTGATGGCAGTGGTCAGCACCCTGGTGGCATGGTCGATATTACCGCCGACAATCATGATTGCCCCAACTTCGCCAATGGCCCGGCCAAACCCCGCCAGCGCCGCCGTCAGCAATGCCCGTCGCCCATCCCACAGCAGCGCCTGAATACGTTGAAACTGGGTGGTGTTCAGCGAGATCAGTAGATCATGATAATCGCCCCACAGCTCGCGCAGAGATTGATGTGCAATCGAGGCAATCAGCGGCACGATAATGATCACCTGAGCAATGATCATGGCAGTTGGGGTGAACAGCAGCCCAAACACGCCAAACGGCCCCGAGCGGGACAGGAACACATAGACCACCAGGCCCACCACCACCGGCGGCAGCCCCATCAATGCATTCAGCACCGCAATTGTCGGGCGGCGAAAGCGGAACCGACGGACCGTCAGAAATGCGGCAAACGGCAACGCAATAACCGATGCAATGAGCAAAGCCGTCAAGGTCACCCGTAGCGACCGCAGGCTGATCTCGACCAGATCCCCGTCCAAGGTCACCAACAGCCAAAAGGCCTGTGTCAATCCGCCCCACAAGTCAGACATCGCTTTTGGTTATCTCCTGCTGGGGTCCTGAATTACATAAGCCTAACACGGCTGTTACCAGTTCCAAATCATAGCGACGGCCACAGAAGTAGACAAAAACGACCAACCTGTCCCAAAAGGTCAGATTGGCCATCAAAAACTCGAATTTTCCTTAGAGCTGGGTCAGTTTGCGCAGGCTTTGCGGAAACATCTCCCGAGCCTCATCGCTCAAGCGATGCCACCCCAATGCCACCCATCATTCCGCAAGAGATGCCTCTTGTTTCGACAACCGAACAATCACTTTGTCATCCAAATGATGAACCTCGATCTCACCCAATGGTAGATCTTCCAGCATATTGTCCGGAAGATCGGCGCATTTTTCAGGCTCTTCTTCGCAGGTTATGACCATTCGCCCGGTCAGGTAAGTCAATCGCAACCGCAACCCACGTGGGTGCTGGATTGTGGCCTTGTGTGCATTTGCCAGCGACAGGTGAGTGCCGGTGACAAACACCGGATCCGCCCCTGGTCCAATGTCGGCAGCCATTTCACGGGTTTGCTTTTGCCAACCCGCAAACACCAACGACTGCTGAAAGGTTCCGGCCATATAAGCCATCACAAAAAATCTCAGCAGGTTGCTGCTCATCCGCTTAGACAGCCCGCCTTTTTCACTGAGCTGGATCACCATCAACGTGAGCAACACCACATACTGCGCCCAGGCGAACCCATTGACCCGCACCGGTAGGTAAATGCCCGTCTTTACTGTCTGAATGAAGATCAGCCCCAGCCCGGCAGTAATTCCGGCAAGGATATAAATCGACCGCCAAGGGTCACGTTTGCCGATAACAACAGCAGCTGCCCCCAACAGCAGCACATGCGCAATCGACATCGGGATAAATCCAAACCCCTGCACCCAGGCGCTCAGGCGTAGAAAAATCCCAATCCGTTTGGCATTTTCAAAAGCCGAGGCCAAATCATGGGCCAACGTGGCATTGCGCCAAGGAGCCATTGGCACACCAAATATACCATGTTCGAAATAGTTCAGTGTAAACATCAGCACCATTCCAAGGGCAAAACTGCCAATGAACAGCGCCATCACCCCAGCAAGATCGCGAAACGACCGCCGTGTCTCGGCCCGCGCCAAGCAGAGCGCCAGCAGGTACAACGGGAAAGTTGTGTAGGCCATTAGTGTAAGCGGCACAAAGAGCAACAAAAGCCGTCGCATTGTCCGCTCGCTGAGTTGTGTGGACAACCAAGCATAAAGCGCCACCAGCCCCATTCCCGGAACCAACGTATTGTACCATAGCGAAATCATCAGGGCAGAGGGCCCCAAAGCAACCAACAGCGCCAACGCGACTTTATGCCAAAGCTCACCTTTGCTGCCCAGTGCGATGACCGCCAGGCAGGCCGTAAAGACAGCCCAAAAAAACTGATAGACCAAATAGTTGAGCCAGGATGGCGTCACCACCTCGCGCAGGTGCCACAGATAATTAATCCAGCGGCCCTCATACAGTGTTTTGGTGTAAAAACCCGCCGAATCTGAAAGTAAGGCCGGGAAATCATCATGTCGCACCATCGGGTCCAACACCTGCATTCCCGAGGACAACAGCAAGCCCAGATAGGTCAGTACAATTGTTGCCGTCAACACTGGAACACGGTTTAGGCGATCGCCTATAGAAAGAGACGTATCGCTCATTCATTTACCTTTCTTGCCTTACTCACCAAAACTGCGGCACGAATTTGGGCAATTTTTGTTACCATCGCCCGCGGCATCAAACACACGATTCCTCGGCGTATTCTCCACCCTATACTGCCAGCCAGCGGCACCTTTTGTCCTTTTGGCACCTCACATGCCAACATCTCGGGCGGCAGCCCCTTTTGGCCTTCTTCATTGGCATAGAACACCGTGTTGTAACGGTACCAAGGCTCGACCCCTGCAGAGGCCTTCAGTTGCGGGCGGACACAATCAAAGGCGGTGTAGCCATGACTGGTGAACAAATCCTGCCAAAATGACAGAGGTTTTTCATTGATATGAAACTCACCTCCCTGCCCCGGAACCGCCGCCGAAAACAGTATTCTGTCAGAGTGGCGGGTCAGGCTCTCGACCAGTGTTCGCGAGGCACTTTCAGGTAAATGTTCACCGACTTCGAGGCTTTGCGCCAGATCAAATCGGCGACCTAGATCCACTGGTTTGGTCAGGTCGCCAGCATGAAACTGATCCTTCAACACCGCCAACCGGTCGCGGTCAACGTAATCACCATCCACCGCCGCCACATCCGAGACCCCAGCTTGGACCCACTCGCCCAGCCAGACACCCCGACCGGACCCCAGGTCCACTACGCTTCTGGCTTTCAACCAGGGTTGCAACACGCCAATCATCACCTGAGCAGATGTGCGGGCACCGGCGTCAATATAGTCGTAAAACTGGTTGGAATAGATATGTGACATTCGCCCCCCTTAGTGCGGTTCGCTTATTTCCGCAGTGTCATTCGGTAGCTTCCGCGAAAACCCAAATGCGAAATATCAAGTAATTTTGCACTGGCAAGACCACGGCGACAACAGCAGCTGAAACCGCGTCCGGCCAATTCAACACCGGGCCCAGGACGCCGGTAATGCCTGCAGAGACCAAAAAACCCAACCCAATTGTACAGCCAAATCGAATAACCTGGTCAGGCAGCCCAAGCGGTTTTCGAAACGTCCACCAAGTCTGGCCGATATACTGAACCGATACAGCCACCAGAAACGCCAGAAAGTTTGCCACTGGTTGACTTAGCCCCAGAGCCAGAAAAGCAAGGTACATAAGCACATAAAGTGCCGCTACTACGGTCCCGACCACAGCAAACCGCAGGAACTGAGCCTGTGCTGCGGTGATCATGATGCTTTGGTCTGGACTGTCTGTTCGGATATCGCGCTGGTGACATCGCGATCCGCTCCCTCCTGCAATTGCGCCGGCTCACCGGTTTCCTGAGACAGGAAATACAATGGCCGCTGCTTGCTTTCCATATATAGCCGCCCAACGTATTCGCCGAGAATTCCCAGCGTCAGCAGTTGGATACCCGAGAAAAACGAAATAGCCAGAACCACCGACGCCCAACCAGGCGCGGTGTTGTACAGTATCAGCGAGCCAAACACATAGACCCCCAACAATACCGTCACAACCAGACTGAGGAACGACAGCCGGGTGGCAATTTTCAACGGTTTCGTCGAAAATCCGGTTAAGGCATCGGTCGCAAAACGCAGCATAGCCCGGAACGGATATTTGGTGACGCCCGCCACCCGCGCCTCGCGCACATATTCCAGTCCTACCTGATGAAATCCAGCCCAGGCAAACATGCCACGGATGAACCTTGATCGCTCGGGCATACCCAGAACGGCATCCAACGAACGGCGGCTTACCAATCGGAAATCACCGGTGTCGCTTGGAATAGGCACATCCGACAATCTATTCAGGAACCGGTAAAACAGATACGCAGTCAGTTTCTTGAACAGGGTCTCACCCTTACGTTCAGCCCGGCGTCCATAAACCACGTCATAGCTGCGATCCATCATCGCCATCATATCCGGCAGAATCTCGGGCGGGTCTTGCAGATCCGCATCCAGCATAAAGATGCGCTCACCCCGGGCGGCTTCCAGCCCCGCGGTCAGCGCCACTTGGTGGCCACGGTTGGCCGACAGCCGCAGGCCCCGCAGCTGCGGCACCTTTGCGCTGGCCGCTTCCATGGCGGCCCATGTTTCATCATTTGAGCCGTCATCCACTAGGATGATTTCAGCCCTATCTGCCCAAGGTTCGATTGCTTGCGCCAGCCGCTCGACCAGCAGCGGGATAGCCTCGTCCTCGTTAAAGCAGGGTACTACAACGGAAAGGTACACCTTACACGTCCCCACATTTGATATGTTTACTCGATAGCGCGGATATTGCCGTAATGCGCGCCGTCAAGCCAACGTTAGCCAGAAGGAGCAGCATTGTCGGGCACAAAGGTTAACCGCTTGTGTGGTTTCTGCCACGGACTATGGCAACGGCATGGCAGAACCACTCTCGATGCCATTTTCCGGCCTTCGTTGACGGCGTGGGCTGCGCCAATTCAAGGAATCATCCGATGCACCATCTCTGCTATTTGCGTCCGTGAAGCTCCACTCCAAAATTGGTTCTGGCACCGGGTGGTGGCGGCGGAAACGGCGCAGCGCGACGGACTGTTTTTAGAAAGAAACTGTCCAATTTCCCCGACCCTGAACTTCTTGATATTCGCAGTCCTGCCAGTGAGCCATCCGGACGTATCGAAAACGAGACCTTGCCTGCCCCCTTAATGTTGATGGTTCGTTTGTTACGAACTATCCGGCGCACGACCAATCCGCCATAATTGCTGGCGGCCGCATTGCCCTGCGCTTGCGCCTTACCCGGCTGCACACTCGCTTGCCCCCC
>Ga0105355_10003700_pt1 | contig 13349 bp, 9 predicted proteins | sample GOMGulsemesocosm_2_FD_83508 | JGI IMG/M metagenome (GOLD analysis project Ga0105355, IMG submission 83508) | Methane-oxidizing microbial communities from mesocosms in the Gulf of Mexico - GOM9C Gulf of Mexico | ecosystem: Environmental > Aquatic > Marine > Cold seeps | place: Gulf of Mexico... | reverse complement strand
TCAGTTGAAGTAGAAACTACAACAAAGGCAGAAACCCCAGTTGAAGTAGCAACTACAACAAAGGTAGAAACCCCAGTTGAAGTAGAAACTACAACAAAGGTAGAACCCCCTGCAGAAGTAGAAAGTGAAACACCTGTTGAGACAAAAGTTGAGGAGCCTGAGTTAGCTAAAGAGCAAATTGTTAAAGCTAAAGCTAAAAAAGTTGTTGCTCCGGCTACGAAGAAATCACCAATAAAAGATAAAAAATTAGCGAGACAAGTTAAAAAAGCTAATCGTTTACCTGGTCGAGCTTCTTCACCAATGACTAAAACAGAAACCATTACTACCATGAACGAACTGCCACGTAGCTCTATGGCAAATGAAGATCGTATGCCACATCAAGTTTCGGGTCGTACTGCGATAGCTGCTGACGTAACAAGCAGAAGTTCTGCAGGAATGACTAAAGCGAGTTAATCGCTTTAAGAAAGGCTTGAGATATTCACTTCAAGCCTTTCTTACTCAGCTTACAAAAAGGCAACTGTTACTCGTAACAGTTGCCTTTTTTAATGTCTGCATCCACACTCTAACATTCATGGTTTATGGTTTATGGTTTATGGTTTATGGTTTATGGTTTATGGTTCAGCAGGCATTAGAGATGCACTCAGATATGACATAATGGATGATAATAATCACCCTCTTGTCAATACCAACAATACCTCTTGTAAGCCTTTTAAACTCGCCCTTTGGGAGTTTCGTAGCAAACTGATAACATCACAAAATGAATGAAATATAGAATGACTATGTTTAACTCACTTTGTTTGTTCTAAGCTCGCTACGTAACTCTAAGTTGGACGATTAATTATTTCAATTGGTATTACTAAGCTACAAACAAAAAAGCCAGCGACTAAGTCGCTGGCTTTAAATTTAGCTCGTCTTAATCGTTACTTAACGAACGCTAATGCCTCATTAGCAAGTTTAGTAATCGCAGACCAATCTTTATTTTCAACCACATTATTAGGCACTAACCAAGAGCCGCCACAACAAGCAACGTTAGACAATGCCAAGTAATCACGAACATTTTTTAAGTTAATGCCACCTGTTGGACAGAATTTAATATCAGGGAATGGACCACCAATAGATTTAATGGCATTGACACCACCTGATGCTTCTGCGGGGAAAAATTTTAAATGATCATAACCAAAGTCAGCACCATCCATTAACTCTGAAATAGAAGAAATACCTGGAATTAACGCAATATTACCTTCATTACCCGCCTGTAATAAATCTTTAGTTAACCCTGGGCTAATAGCAAACTTAGCGCCAGCATCAATTGACTGTTGTAATTGATGACGGTTAGTCACTGTTCCTGAGCCGATAATAGCTTCGGGTAATTCTTTAGCAATAATACTTATTACATCAAGCGCTACAGGTGTACGTAAGGTAACTTCTAGCACTTTTACATTAGCTGCTAATAACGCTTCAGCAATTGGCAAGGCATCTTCAACTTTATTAATAACTAATACAGGCACAATTGGGCCCATAGCGAAAATATCCTTTGGCATAATCTGCCAATTCTTTGATACTGTCATAAATCCTCTATTCTCTCTTGGCATCAGTAATTCACTGACACATAAATTTTTACGGCTAAATTTACTTTTAAATAATATAACTTAGCCAAATATTCATCATTATTATTTATTCATCAAATAATGAGCAAGCACCCGTTTCAGCTGAGCTTAAATTACGACGCATAAAACCAAATAGTTCACGTCCCATCCCCTGATGATGCCCATTAACTTGAAAGATAGCTGAATCGCGAGCAACTAACTCTTTTTCATTAACCAATAATGTTAGCTCACCTGTCTCGCCATCAAGATTGATCATATCGCCCGTTTTCACTTTGGCAATTAAACCACCATCTAACGCTTCTGGACATAAATGTATCGCTGCAGGAACTTTACCTGATGCACCAGACATACGACCATCAGTCACTAAAGCAACTTTAAAACCTTTATCTTGCAAAACACCAAGCGGCGGCGTTAATTTATGTAACTCAGGCATACCACGTGCTTTTGGTCCTTGAAAACGAACCACAGCAACAAAGTCTTTTTCTAATTCACCATTGTCAAAAGCCGTTTGTAATTCATGCTGATCTTCAAAAACAATCGCTGGCGCTTTAATTACATAACTACCCTCACGTAAAGATGATGTTTTTAATACGGAAGTTCCAAGATTACCTTTTAATGCTTTCAAACCACCATCAACTTTGAATGGTTTAGCAACGGTGGCGATAACTTCTTCATCAAGTGATTTTTCAACGCAATCAACCCATTTAAGTTGACCATTATCTAACACAGGCTTTTGGGTATAACGCGTTAAACCACGGCCGCAAATAGTTTCAACATCTTCATGTAATAAGCCACCCGCAATTAACTCTTTAAACAGTAATGCCATACCACCCGCTTCTTGGAAGTGATTAATATCGGCATGACCATTTGGATAAATTCGGGTAATTAATGGCACCGCCTGAGATAAATCATTGAAATCTTGGAAATCAATAATAATACCTGCAGCACGAGCAAAAGCGATAATGTGCATGGTTAAATTAGTTGAACCACCCGTTGCCAGCAATGCAACAATGGCATTAACAATAGAGCGTTCATCTACCATAACACCAATAGGCATATAATTACCTGATTGTTGAGTTAAGCGTGTTACTTGACGCGCAGCAGCTTTAGTTAATTCTTCACGTAATGGCGTGTTGGGTGGAATAAAAGAAGCGCCGGGTAAATGTAATCCCATCACTTCAACCACTAATTGGTTAGAGTTGGCAGTACCAAAGAAGGTACAAGTACCAGCGGCATGATATGAAGCTGATTCCGCTTCTAATAGTGCACCTTCATCTACTTCACCTTGAGCATACTGTTGACGAACTCTGGCTTTTTCTTTATTTGGCAGCCCAGATGGCATAGGGCCAGCGGGTATAAAAATTGTAGGTAAATGACCAAAAGTCATACTGGCAATTAATAGACCAGGTACGATTTTATCGCAAATACCAAGCATTAAAGCGCCATCAAACATATTGTGTGATAAACCAACAGCGGTTGCCATGGCAATAACATCACGACTCATTAAACTTAAATCCATACCTGGTTGACCTTGGGTCACACCGTCACACATTGCCGGTACACCACCAGCAAATTGCGCAACACCACCGGTTTCTTTTACCGCTTCTTTAATAATTTGTGGGTAAGTTTGGTAAGGCTGATGTGCACTAAGCATATCGTTATAAGCCGAAACAATGGCGATATCTGAATGACTTAATCCTTTAATCGCTTGCTTATCTTCTTTACCACAAGCAGCAAATCCATGGGCTAAGTTACCGCACGATAAACTAGCGCGATGGACTGTACTTGATTTTTCTGCCTCAATTTTAGCTAAAAAATCAGCGCGGGTGGCAGCACTTCGAGCAATAATTCGCTCGGTAATATCTACTATTTCTTGTTTCATGTTTAACTTCTCAAAATTTATATAATTGCTAATTTACATTTACATTAATTCTTTACTATCCAGCCCAATATACTTGAGTATCAATATTGTCAGCGTGTAAGAATTTACGAATGGGCATCTCAAATACATCGTCACCGTTAAGTGCCTTATCTAATACTTGCTTTTTGTTATCGCCACATAAATGTAAAAATGTATTGTTGCTTTGACTTAATGCGGCAAAACTAAAGGTTATACGTTGGTGTGGCGCAGTTGTAGGCTCAACCATCATTAAGGAATTTTTATTATTACTATCTAAAGCTTGTTTAATTTGGGCACTACATGGGAATAATGATGCTGTGTGACCATCTTCACCCATACCTAAAATAAGTACATCTAAGGGCAGCAATGCATTGTTAGCTGCAACATTAAGATCGGTCAATGTTTCATCACAAAGTACTTCCCCCTGCTTTAAATGAAAAAATTTAGCGGCCGAAGCATTATTTTGTAATAAGTTTTCATGGACTAAACGGGTGTTGCTCGCATCGGAGTTAATATCAACCCAGCGCTCATCTGCTAAAGTAATAGTGACCTTTTTCCAGTCAATATCTTTATGTGATAACACCTTAAAAAACCCTTTTGGCGTAGAGCCACCTGAAACAGCAATATTCGCTTTACCTTTCAGTGAAATAGCCTGTTGGAGGATTTCACTTACTTTATCCGCCAAGGCTAGATCTAATTGCTCACGGATTTCAAAATTATTTTGCTCAAACATGGTTATTCTACCCACTGGCGATCATCACGCGCGATTAATGAAATTGATGATACTGGCCCCCATGAGCCTGCTGCGTATGGTTTAGGTGCTTCACTTGTAGCCTGCCATGCATCAATAATGCTATCTGCCCATGTCCAAGCAGCTTCTACTTCATCACGACTAACAAACAATGACTGGTTACCATTTAATACTTCTAACATTAAGCGTTCATAAGCATCAATTACCCGTTGATCTTGATAAGTATCATTGAAACTCAAATCTAGTTTATTTTCTTGAATATTCATTTGAGACGCAATACCAGGAATTTTATTCATCATTTGTAATTCAACCCCTTCATCAGGTTGCAAACGAATGGTTAATTTATTTGACGGTAATTCACTATAACTATCTTTAAAAATATTGTGAGGTTGTTCTTTAAAGTGCACAACAATTTCACTGTGCTTAGCTGGCATACGCTTACCGGTACGTAAATAGAATGGCACACCAGACCAACGCCAATTATCTATTTCGGCTTTAATTGCGACAAAGGTTTCTGTTTTACTATTTGCAATAGCACCTTCTTCGTTCAAATATCCCGGTACGGCAACACCATTTAAAAAACCATCAGCATATTGGCCTCGAACAGTTTTCTCTTTAACATTGGTACGATTAATTGGAGTCAGCGCTTTAACCGCTTTTAATTTTTCTGCGCGAATACTTTCCGCGCTTAAATCCGCAGGTGGTTCCATTGCTAATAAAGATAAAATTTGCAACAAATGGTTTTGAATCATATCGCGCATTTGGCCCGCTTCATCATAAAAACCCCAACGGCCTTCTATACCAACACTTTCAGCGACCGTGATTTGCACATGATCTATGCTGTTTCTGTCCCAGTTAGTGGTGAATAGCGAGTTAGCAAAACGTAACACTAACAAGTTTAATACTGTTTCTTTACCCAGATAATGATCAATGCGATAAATTTGATTTTCGTTGAAGTAACGCGCTACTTGATCATTAATCACTTTAGATGATTCTAAACAATGGCCAATGGGTTTTTCCATTACCACACGGTCATCAGTTGAAATAAGCGTAGCATGATTCAGACCGTCGCATATATCGCCATAAATAGCGGGTGGTGTAGAGAAATAATATACACGGGTACTATTTCCACCTGATAAGCTATCCGCTAAATTGCTGTAAGCCGAAGCTTCTTTCATATCAAGCTGTTGATAGACTAAACGCGCCATAAAGCGTGCTAAAACATCTTCATCTATTTCTTCTTTAACAAAGTTATGAAGGTTTTCTAAGACAAAACTTTTAAACTCATCAAGACTGTGTGTTGGGCGGGCAACACCTACAATACGGCTTTTTTCATTAATTAAACCACACATTTCTAATTGGTATAAAGCAGGCAACAACTTGCGGCGCGATAAATCACCTAATGCCCCAAAAATAACAATTTCACTGGCAGACTGACAATCTAATTTACTCATAAAACTTTCTGACCTTATTTTATAACTAGGGCTTTGATGGATAAGTCCATTTGATTAATTACTGCGTATTATATTAATAAGTTTAAACCACAGCATTGTAACTAAACTACATATACCCCTAATTTAGCGCCTATATGTTAATCAGTAAAGAACTTTTTGTAGTTTTATTACATTTTATTAATAGGTATCTTTAAAATCGCCATTAAACCTAGCTAAACTTGCTTGTTAGACGGGGTTAGAAACTTTATGCATTGATAAATAACTGCATAGAACCTCTGTTTATTAATTAAACACTTGCAATTTTTAACTGTTTTACGTTACATTAGCTCCAATTATGAAATAAAATTTCATTTTTCCTGTTACTTAAGCAGAAAATAAATTACAGTAAAGGAATAATAGTCAATCGTTGACCATTAAATTTAAACTTTACCTTGCCAGCAAATAGACAATTGCTGACTAATATAAGTAGATCTAGGATCACAAGATAATGAATATATTAGAAAAGATCACAAACGAACTAGACACATTAAGTAAGTCAGAACGTAAAGTAGCTGAGGTGATATTATCTTCACCCAATACCGTTATACACTCAAGTATAGCTGCGCTAGCAAAACAAGCGAATATAAGTGAGCCGACAGTAAACCGCTTTTGTCGTCGTTTAGATACTAAAGGTTATCCGGACTTCAAGCTTCATTTAGCACAAAGTTTAGCTAACGGTACTCCCTATGTTAATCGCCATGTAGATGAAAATGATAGTGCAGAGGAATATACTTCTAAAATTTTTGAATCAACCATGGCTAGTCTTGAACTGGCTCGTAAAAGTTTAGATCCAAACTTAATCAACCGCTCGGTTGATGTATTGACTCAAGCCAATAAAATTTCTTTTTTTGGTTTAGGTGCTTCCGCGATTGTTGCCCATGATGCACAAAATAAATTTTTTCGCTTTAATGTGCCTGTTGTTTATTTCGATGACATATTAATGCAACGTATGAGTGCTATAAATAGCCGCCAAGGTGATGTGGTGATTGTTATATCGCATACGGGTAGAACGAAATCATTGGTTGAAGTAGCAAGCTTGGCTAAAGAAAATGATGCCACAGTTATTGGTATTACCACAACAGATACGCCATTAGCGAAAGAATGTAGCATTGTATTATCGGTTGATGTTGCAGAAGACACCGACCTATATATGCCAATGTCTTCAAGAATCGCCCAGTTAGCATTAATAGATGTACTAGCTACCGGCTTTACCTTACGCAGAGGTAGTAAATTTAGAGATAATTTGAAAAAAGTAAAAGACAGTTTGAGAAGTTCACGCTTTGAAAGAAAAGATTAAGCGTAAATTTTCACAAAAATACAACGCACACTAACGCAAAAACCATTTAAAGAAGTATATAAGGATTAACATGCCTAGAAGAACAAAAATTGTTGCCACGCTTGGACCGGCAACCGACGATAGAGCGATATTAAAATCAGTATTGGCTGCTGGTGTAAACGTAGTGAGACTTAATTTTTCCCACGGAATACCACAAGATCATATCGACAGAGCGAATAATGTTCGTGAAATAGCCAAAGAATTAGGTATTTATGTTGGTATTTTAGGCGATTTACAAGGTCCTAAAATTCGTGTTTCAACCTTTAAAGATGGTCCAATTAAACTCGCTATTGGTGACAAGTTCGAACTTGATGCTACTTTAGAGAAGGGCTTAGGCTGCCAAGAAAAAGTAGGAATTGATTACAAAAAATTAGTTCAAGATGTAAACACTGATGATATTTTATTGCTTGATGATGGTCGCGTACAATTAAAGGTACTATCTACCTCAAATACTTCTGTATTTACGGAAGTTACTGTTGGTGGTCCATTATCTAATAACAAAGGTATTAACCGTCAAGGTGGTGGTTTAACTGCGCCTGCACTTACCACTAAAGACAAAGAAGACATAAAGCTTGCTGCTAAAATCAAAGTTGATTTTCTTGCAGTTTCATTTCCGCGTGATGCAGCAGATATGCGAGAAGCCCGTTTACTTGCACAAGAAGCGGGATGCGATGCTCGTTTAGTATCAAAAATTGAACGCGCAGAAGCGGTAAATGATGACAAAGTACTTGATGGTATTATTCTAGCTTCCGATGTTGTGATGGTTGCCCGTGGTGATTTAGGGGTAGAAATTGGTGATGCTGAACTTGTTGGTAAGCAAAAACACATTATTGCACGTTCTCGTCAATTAAACCGTGTTGTTATTACCGCTACACAAATGATGGAAACCATGATTGAACAACCTATGCCAACGCGCGCCGAGGTTATGGATGTAGCAAATGCAGTATTAGACGGTACTGATGCAGTAATGCTTAGCGCTGAAACAGCCGCTGGTAAATATCCAGTTGAAACTGTAATGGCGATGGCTGGCGTTTGTGTTGGTGCTGAAAAGCATCGCTCAGTAAACATTTCAAATCACAGAATGGATTTAACCTTTAGTGAAGTATCTGAAACGATTGCCATATCAGCCATGTATGCAGCTAACCATTTAGATGGCGTTAAAGCTATTATTGCTTTAACTGAATCAGGACAAACGAGCAAATTAATGTCTCGTATTACTTCAGGTTTACCTATTTATTCATTGTCTCGTCATGCTAAAACATTAAACAAAACCGCTATTTACCGCGGTGTGTACCCTGTTGCCTTTGATTCAAAACAAAGTAATGATGAAAGCTTAGATAGCGATATACTTAAAGCCGTATGTCAAAAAGCGGACTTGAAAGTAGGTGATAAAGTCATTGTGACTCATGGTGATTTAATGGAAACAGTTGGCGCCTCAAACACGCTAAAAGTATTAACTATTGCTAAAAAACATCTCGCTTAAGTTAAGTAAACGAGAAAGAAAAGTATCGCGTTTCGAAGACACTACATGCTAAGTATAGTGTTTTCGTAACTCGAAACTAATTTAATCTAATTCTTCTATAGCAATACCGACTAAGTAACACCCTTCATACTCTTCATCTATCCGCACAACTTTACCACTAATATCTAGCGACTGTACTTGTTCTGATGCTGAATCAAGCTTGATTTTTACATGGGTAGACAGTGCAAGAGGATGTTCCACTTCAATTGCCATACCTGTGGCGCTTAGATCACGACATGTAGCCGTTATTTGGCTATTAGCTTCGTCATCTATAATTGTAACAACGACTTCACTGTTTAACATCATCCGGTAAAAATTACGTTTATCATCAAAATTTATCATCTGTACTCCAATGTAATTAAGCCATTCACCTGTTTTCTATTTCACATTTTCCGTTGAAGATTTTAATAACTTTACAAAAAATCATACATAAAGCTATAAATTAGCGACACTATCAGTGTGAGGTGAACTATTAGTAAACAATTAAACCAAAAACAGTTTTCTTATTTATACGTAGCTTAAGCCTATGTGTCAATTAACTACGAAAAACTTTTCAAGTGATTATTAATGCGCTTCAATGATATTGGTTGAGCCGTACCTAAATTTTGAGCGAATAAAGAAATTCGTAACTCTTCAATCATCCATTTAGTGTCTAATATCTCTTGGTTTATCGGTTTGTCTTTTCGCTGTGCCGACAATACACTGTTATATTTATCAACCGCTTTATTTACATCAATGAGCTTTAATCTGTCTTGATTAGGGTCTATTGGTAGTTTTTCTAAACGACGTACTATCCCTTTTAAATAACGAATAATATCATCTAATTTTTCAATACCGGAAGCACTGACAAACCCCTTAAAAACCAAGTGACCACTTTGTTGTTTTACATCCCCATGGGATTGAATAACATTTAAAGGCACACTACCTTTTAACTTTTTAGCGACATCATGCCTCAAGCCTAACGCTTGTTCTACCTTAATTGCAGCTATTAGTACACAATCTGAAATTTCTGCACGGACATAATCTCGCACTAATACAAAATCACTTTCAGTTCGAGGTAAGTGCTCTAGTTTATTGTTTTGTAAGTATTGCTTAACTAAATAAACACAAGCAGCTTGAATACAATCTTGCAATAAATCAGCAATAGAGCCAAACGGATTAAAATATAAACCTAACTTCGCTTTATTTGGCAGTTTTTCTTGTAGATATTTCAGTGGCGAAGGAATATTCAATAAAATTAAACGACTAATCCCATTCAACATAGCTTGCTCAGCGTGTTCTTGTTGTTCAAATAATTCAATGGCAACGCTACTACTGTGATCGACCAAAGCAGGAAAAGCTTTAATGGTTATATTCGCTACTTTTTTCTCATAACTTTGCGCTAAGTTACCAAAATCCCATTGAATTAGTTTACTTTTTTCGATACCTTTCTCGGCCACTTGTTTAATTGACGCTTTTACTTTTCCTTGGAGTTCAGCTTTGAGTAAATTAAGATCTCGACCTTGCTTTAATAATTTACCTTTTTCATTAACAATTTGAAAATTCATAGTTAAGTGCAGCGGTAATTCAACTTCATGCCAAGCATCTTCAGGTAACCTAACTCCCGTCATACGCAATAGCTGCTTTGCTAAGGCATCAACTAAGTTTCCTTGAGCCTCGTTCATATTCGCTAAACAAGCTTCTGCATAATTAGGCGCTGGCACAAAGTTACGTCGTAATGCTTTTGGCAAGACCTTAATTAATGCCACCACTAAATCATAACGAAGTGCTGGAATTAGCCAGTCAAAGCCTTCATTTTGACATTGGTTTAACATAGTAATAGGAATAATCACACTAATACCATCATCCATATCACCGGGGCTAAAATGATATGCTAACGGTAAAGTTAAATTACCTTGCTGCCAAGTATCAGGGTAATCTTTAATTGATAACTCATTTGAAGATTCATTAAGTAAAAATTCTTTAGTAAAATTAAGTAACTGACTATATTTTTGTTTTGTTTTTTTCCACCATGCTAAAAAACTACGTTGACAAACAACCGTTTCAGGTAGTTTATCAGCATAAAAATCAACAAGCTGCTGCTCATCAATAAGAAAATCTTTACGACGTGCTTTTTGTTCTAACGCTTCAATACTGGCAACTAATGTTTGATTTTGTGGTAAAAATGATTCTTTAATAAAACAATCACCATTTACAAGTGCTTCACGAATAAAGAGCTCTCTACAGGTATGTGGTTCAATCTTATTGAAATTAACTTTACGCTTAGTCACTATGCTCAAGCCATATAGACTGACCTGCTCAAAGGCCATCACCGCCCCTTGTTTTTTCTCCCAGTGAGGTTCGCTATAACTACGCTTTAATAAATGTTCGGCTAATGGCTCTATCCAAAGGGGATCTATACGAGCATTCATGCGCGCAAATAAACGGCTAGTTTCAACAAGCTCTGCTGACATTAACCACTTTGGCGGTTTTTTAGCGAGTGCAGAGCCTGGAAAAATAAAGAACTTACTACCGCGAGCGCCTTTAAACTCTCTATTTTCGTCTTGCTGTCCTAAATGACTCAATAAACCAGCAAGTAAAGCCTGATGAACAGGAACTAAAGTTGAAGGAATATTAGCCTCTTGTTTTTTCTGGCTATTATCATTACCTATCTCAGCTACAGAGAACTGATAATCAACCGAAGTAAGCGATATTTTTTGTTCTTTTAGCGTTAATTTAAGCTGACTAAAAATGTCCTGCCATTCACGTAAACGCACATAAGATAAAAACTCACGTTGACACAACTTTCTAAAATGATTTTGCGATAAATTTTTCTGTTGACCGTTAACATACTGCCACAAGTTAAGCAGACTAATAAAATCTGATTGTTTATCTTTAAAGCGATTATGTTTTTCATCCGCTGCTTGCTGCTTTTCGTGTGGTCTTTCACGAGGATCTTGAATACTGAGTGCACTGACAATAATCAAAACTTGTTCAACACAACCTAGATCAATAGCCGTTAACACCATTTTTGCTAAACGAGGATCTATAGCAAACTTAGATAATAACCGCCCCGATTTCGTTAATTGAGTATGGCTATTTTGTTGATGACTTTTAGTGGTATTAACCGTATTGTCAATCGCCGCCAGCTCTTCTAATAACTTAACACCATCATTAATGTTTCTATTATCTGGTGGCTCAAGAAAAGGGAAGTTACCTATTTCACCTAAATCTAATGCTAGCATTTGTAAAATAACGGTTGCTAAATTAGTACGTAAAATTTCAGGATCAGTAAACTCTGGCCTGTTTAGGTAATCATCTTCACTGTACAGACGTATACAAATACCTGAAGACACACGACCACAGCGCCCTGCTCTTTGATTAGCGCTCGCTTGTGAAATGGCCTCTATGGGTAAACGCTGTACTTTTGTGCGATAGCTGTAGCGAGAAATACGCGCGCTACCTGGGTCAATAACATATTTTATACCTGGTACTGTTAAAGATGTTTCGGCTACGTTGGTAGCAAGTACTATATTTCGGCCAGTATGGGGTTTGAAAATTCTATTTTGTTCGCTAATGGTTAAGCGGGCATAAAGAGGTAAAATTTGCGTATGACGTAAATTGGCTTTATTTAACGCAAGTGCGGTATCACGAATTTCTCGTTCACCATTAAGGAAAATGAGAATATCCCCTTGTCCTTGACTGCCCGCGGTAAGCTGCGATAACTCATCAACCGCATCAAGGATGCCGCTAATGATATCTTTGCCTTCATAGGAGCCATCAGTAGATGAAAGCTGCTTTTCATCACTGCTATCTTGTTGAGAATTTTCATTTAATGGTCGATAACGCATTTCGACCGGATAAGTTCTGCCCGATACTTCGATAACAGGTGCTGGTTTACCTGATTTATCGGCAAAATGATTGGCAAAACGCTGAGGGTCTATGGTTGCCGAGGTAACAATAATTTTTAAATCAGGACGCTTCGGCAAAATTTGTCGTAAATAACCTAAAATAAAATCAATATTTAAACTGCGTTCATGCGCCTCATCTATAATGATGGTGTCGTATTGGCGAAGTAATCGATCTTTTTGCATTTCTGCCAATAAAATACCGTCTGTCATTAGTTTAATATAACTATGACTACTCACTTGATCGTTAAAACGAACTTTATAACCTACCTGCTCACCTAATTTGGTATTAAGCTCTTCAGCAATACGATTTGCGACCGTTCTAGCGGCAATTCTGCGCGGCTGAGTATGACCAATAAGTCCATCAACACCACGACCTAATTCAAGACATATTTTAGGAATTTGTGTGGTTTTACCTGAGCCAGTCTCACCGGCAATAATCACCACTTGATTATCACTAATAGTCTGTGAGATCAGCTCAGCATTTTCGCTAATCGGTAAACCATCTGGATAACTTATCTTAGGTACATTTTGTAACTTTTGTTGCTTTTCATTGATGGATTGCTCAATCGATTTTGCCGTTCGGTTAAGGTGCTTCGCTTGTTGCTCAAGCTTGGCAACGGCAGAATTATCAGACGACTGTAGTTGACTAATAATTCTTTTATGATGCAATAATTGTTTTTTAAATCGTGGTAAATCTGATTTTTTAACTTGAGTTAAAAGATCAAATAAAGCTTGAACATTAGGCGTTTTAACGGGGGTTTTATCACAAAGCAAACTAGACTCTATTACTCAAAAAAGGACAGGACAAAGTATAAAGTCTATTTTATCAGGTATATTGCATATACCCAAG
>Ga0105355_10003697_pt1 | contig 13352 bp, 10 predicted proteins | sample GOMGulsemesocosm_2_FD_83508 | JGI IMG/M metagenome (GOLD analysis project Ga0105355, IMG submission 83508) | Methane-oxidizing microbial communities from mesocosms in the Gulf of Mexico - GOM9C Gulf of Mexico | ecosystem: Environmental > Aquatic > Marine > Cold seeps | place: Gulf of Mexico... | reverse complement strand
TAAACATCCAGCTAAAAAAGACTATCACCATAAAGAAGAAAAATAGACCTAAACCACGCTTTAAACGTGACGATGCTAATTCTTCAACACAGGACTCATCCGCTTGAATTTCAAGTTCGGTGAGCGCATAGATATTATCATCCAGCGTGTCAGGTAACGGTGTAACAGTAGCGGTGGTCATCATCGATTAATGCGCGAGCGCTAATACCTTAGACACTAAACTTTCAAAGTTGTAACCCGCGGCATTCGCAGCCATTGGCACTAAACTTTTTTCGGTCATACCTGGCACTGTATTCACTTCCAACAACTGGAACTGACCTTGCGCATCCAGCATGGCATCAACACGACCCCAGCCTTCTGCAGCTACCGCATGAAATGCTTTTAATGCATAGGCTTGTAATTGCTGGCGTTGGGCATCAGTAATAGGTGCTGGACACAAGTATTCAGTGGTATTTGATTGATACTTAGCTTGGTAATCATAAAAAACATTTGGCGTTTTAAGTTGAATAACCGGTAATACTTCGTCACCAAGAATAGCAACAGTAAACTCCGGACCTTCAATCCATTGTTCAATGAGGATCTCACTATCGTAGGCAAATGCAGCTGTTACCGCCGTTTCTAACTCCGCCACGTTATGCACTTTCGCCATACCAATACTCGAACCTTCTTTCGCCGGTTTAATGATTACCGGAGAACCAAGTTCAGCAATGATGTCGCTAGCGATTACAGTACTAAAATTAATTGGTGTCACAATGCGATAAAGTGCAGTTGGTAACCCTTGCGACTGCCAAATTTGCTTAGTACGGATCTTGTCCATCGCTAATGCAGCGCCTAATACACGGCTGCCAGTATACGGAATTGCCAGTTGCTCTAATGCACCTTGCATCACGCCGTCTTCACCGCCGCGGCCATGTAGCGCAATAAACGCATGGGTAAAACCATCACCCTTCAGTTGACTCACGTTGTATTCAGCGGTATCTAAAGCATGTGCGTTAACACCTGCACGTAATAAACCAGCAGTCACAGCTGCACCTGATTTTAGTGATACTTCACGTTCGGCAGAATGTCCGCCAAATAATACAGCTACTTTTTTAGTGCTTGTTGCGTTCATGATTACTTCTTCCATTGTTTCATCGTTTCCACACTCATTTCCATGGCCGCGAGATCTTTCGCCAGCGTGCCAACATTACCAGCACCTTGGGTCAATACCAAATCACCTTCTTGTAAATGCTCAGCTAAAATAGCCGGTAATTCATCAGGGCTTGATACAAAAATCGGTTCGATAGTACCGCGTTGTCGAATACTACGACATAATGAGCGGCTATCCGCACCGGGTATTGGCTCTTCGCCAGCTGGATATACTTCTAATAATAACAACAAATCAACTTTTGATAACACGTTAGCAAAATCTTCATATAAATCACGTGTTCGGGTATATCGGTGCGGTTGGAATACTGATACTAAACGTTTTTCAGGCCAACCTGCACGAGCAGCAGTAATGGTAACATCAACCTCAGTTGGGTGATGACCATAATCGTCTACCAACATCACATTACCGGCACCTGAATCAAATTCACCTAGATGATCAAAGCGTCGACCAGTGCCCGCAAAATTAGCTAATGCGGTAACAATCGCACTATCATCAATGCCATCTTCAGTCGCGACAGCAACCGCAGCAGTGGCATTTAATGCATTATGTTGACCAGGCGAGTTTAAGCTCACACGTAAATCATCACGATCTTTACGGCAAATAGTGAAGTGGCTTTGATGCCCTTGCTGCACATAATCAACAATACGTACATCGGCATTTTCAGAAAAACCATAAGTAACTACCTGGCGGCCAACATCAGGAATAAGTTTTTCAATCACCGCATCATCGGCACACATCACAGCTAAACCGTAAAATGGTAAATTATGCAGGAAATCAATAAAGGTTTTTTCTAACTTAGCAAAGTCACCACCATAAGTATCCATATGGTCAGCTTCAATATTGGTAACCACGGCAACCATTGGCTGTAATAATAAGAATGACGCATCACTCTCATCCGCTTCCGCAATCAAATAACGGCTAGTACCTAAACCCGCGTTGGTACCCGTGCTTTTGACTAAGCCACCATTAACGAATGTCGGATCTAAGCCTGCTTCATGGTAAATACCTGTAACCAGGGCTGTCGTCGATGTTTTACCGTGAGTACCAGCAATCGCAATACCATGACGAAAACGCATTAATTCAGCTAACATTTCAGCACGTTTGATCACCGGAATACGATTTTCATGGGCTGCAACAATTTCCGGATTGGTTAAATCGATAGCCGTTGATACCACCACAACACTGGCATTACGCACATTTTCGGCAGTGTGTTCAAAGTTAATTTTTGCCCCTAATTTAACTAGGCGTTCAGTCACTGGATTCGGCGCCAAATCTGAGCCGGTAATTTGATAACCTTCATTAGCTAATACTTCAGCAATCCCGCCCATACCAGCGCCGCCGATACCGACAAAATGAATTGTTTTCACACGGCGCATCTCTGGCACCATAGTTCTTAATTGTGCGATTTTTTGTTCTGGCATTATTTATCTCTCTTCACTTAACGCTGAACAGGCAGTAGCGACCTGCTCAGTAGCATCTAGAATGGCGGCACTTTTAGCCGAATTTGACATAGTCACAAGGTGCGCTTCATCGTCAATCCATTGCTGTAATAATTTGGCTAAGTCTACGGCACTAAATTGCGATTGTGGAATCAATACCGCACCACCAGCTTGAACCAATGATTGGGCATTCTTAGTCTGGTGATCATCAACCGCATGCGGTAATGGAATGAAAATAGCTGGTAGCCCAGCAACCGCAACCTCTGACACAGTTAATGCGCCAGCACGGCACACTACCACATCAGCTTGAGCATAAGCTTGCGCCATATCATCAATAAAATCAGCCACTTCAATTTCAGCCGTGACACCAGAAGCTTGATAAGCACTGCTCACCTTGGCAGTATTGTTTTTACCCACCTGATGCCGTACACAGATCCTATCTTGCGGTAATAGTGCCAGCGCAGCAGGTAAGGTATCATTTAATACTTTCGCACCTAAGCTACCACCAACCACTAATACTGTCAGCTTGCCTTTCTTCATTCGCACTTGTTCATGCAAGGCTAAGACATCTTCACGGACTGGATTACCAACCAATTGGCCATGCGCAAATGCACCTGGAAAGGCCATTAATACCCGTTTCGCTATTTTAGCTAATAATCGATTGGTTAAACCTGCCGCCGCATTTTGTTCGTGCAATACCACGGGAATACCTTGCAACCAAGCAGCAACGCCACCCGGTCCACTGGCAAACCCTCCCATGCCCAATACCACATCCGGTTTGAAGTCTTGCAGCACTTTACGTGCCTGTAATACCGACTTTAAAATTCGAAAAGGTGCCGCACATAAACGCTTAAAGCCGTTACCACGTACACCTGAAATATCTATAAATGAAATATCAAAGCCATGCTGCGGTACTAAATCGGCTTCCATGCGATCGGCAGTGCCAATCCAATGAATAGTCCAGCCCAATTGCTGTAAATATTTTGCTACAGCAATACCAGGAAATACGTGACCACCAGTACCACCAGCCATCACCAATAAACGTTTTGTCATAATATATTCTTTAATTTTTAATGAGATTTAAGCCACTGTTACCGAAATGAATGTCGTAATGATTACTTTAACTATACCGTAATAATTGTCGTCGTTATTGTCATTCACTTACTGCTGTGTTTGTCATAGCAGAATTTGATATCGGCACTTTTTGTACGCGATATTCATAATCAATCCGCAATAATACCGCCACAGCACAGCTCATGACTAACAAACTGGAACCACCATAACTGACTAAGGGTAAAGTTAAACCTTTAGTCGGTAATAACCCCGATGCAGCACCGACATTGACCAAGGTTTGAAAACAAAACCAAACACCAATACTAATAGCCAAGAATCCAGCAAAAGATTGCTCTGCTTCCAAACTACGACGGCCTATTTGCAACGCTTTAAATACTAATAACATTTGCAGCATCAAGACTATGAATACGCCCAAGAACCCTAATTCTTCAGCTAGGATAGCAAATACAAAATCGGTATGTGCTTCAGGTAAATATTCTAATTTCTGGATCGAATTACCCAAGCCTTCACCGCTAAAACTACCTCGGCCAAATGCCATTAACGATTGAGTCAGCTGATAGCCACTACCAAACGGGTCATCCCAAGGGTCAAGAAAAGAAGTTACTCGACGCATTCGATACGGCGATAATATCACCGCTAATACCCCCAGTAAAATAGCCAGAACACATAATGCCATGAAGTGGACTAACTTGGCACCACCGATAAATAACAGGGCTACACTGGTGGTTAAAATAACCATCACAGAGCCAAAATCAGGTTGCTTAAGGAGCAATGCAGAAATAACAGCAATAACGAGTAAGCCATTAATAAAGCCTTTATAACTCTCTTGTAATGAACTCTTTTGGCGTACTAAATAACCCGAAAAATAGGTAAACAGTGCAAACTTAGCAAATTCAGCAGGCTGCATATTTAACGGCCCCAATGATAGCCAACGAGTACTACCATTAACGGTACGACCTATCACTAATACCAAAACCAACAAGGCAATTGCCACAAATAAGAAACGCACACTGTTGCGCTCAAAAAATGCAATAGGCACATTCAGCACACAAGTTGCCGCACACAGAGACACAGCTAAAAAGATTAAGTGTTTTTTCACAAACATAAACGGATCGTTACCCAAGGCAATACCTTCTGGTAACGAGGCAGATGCCACCATCACTAAACCCACCATCATCAACACGATGGCCAATAATAACAATTGTCGATCATACACTGCGCTTTGTTGTGCTTCAGCGCCGAGTAAATAGTGTTTAGTGCGGGTTAAAAATTCCATTATAATGCCTTAACTAGCGCTCTAAAATGATCGCCTCGCGCCATAAAGTTCGCGTACATATCAATACTGGCGCAGGCTGGTGATAACAATACCCAATCACCCGGTTGTACCAACTGACTAATTTCTGCAATTGCGGTATCTAAATTAGCAACCAACTTGGTATTGTCAGCTAAGCCAGCAAAACGTGCACCGTCTTTACCAAAGCAATAAGTCAACGCAATGTCATCACGTAATGCCGACACTAAAGGGCCAAAGTCAGCACCTTTACCATCACCTCCGGCAATCAGATATAAACGACCTTTAACACTGCTTTTCAGACCATCAAGCGCAGCCAGCGTGGCGCCGACATTGGTGGCCTTGGTATCATTTATCCACATGACGTCATTCAATTTACGGATAAATTCACAGCGATGTGCAAGTCCAGTAAACTGTTTTAAACCCGGTAAGGTTTTAATTCGCTCCACACCAGCAGCATCAAGCAGCGCTATTGCTGACAGTGCATTCATCAGGTTGTGTACACCCGTGATCTGTAAATCATCAGCGCTGATAATACCTTCACCTTGATAAGCTAACCACGTACTGCCTTGTTGTTGGATCAAGCCATAGCCAGCATCATCTTCACCAAAACTACATTTAACCACATTGAGTGTATTCCCTTGTTCAGGACAAGCCGTTAATACATCATCACGATTGGTCACTATGGTTTTCGCATTGTGATAAATGGATAATTTAGCCTGACGATAGGCCTCAAAATCAGGATAGCGATCAAGGTGGTCATCTGTCACATTAAGCACTGTCGCCGCAATCGCCTGTAAACTATGCGTGGTTTCTAATTGAAAACTAGAAAGTTCGAGCACATATAGCTGATAAGGCTCGACTACATCCAGCAGGTCTAATGCTGGAATACCAATATTGCCACCGATTGCGGTTTTCACGCCTGCCGCATTGGCCATATCACCAACTAGGGTCGTTACGGTTGATTTTCCGTTTGAGCCTGTAATGGCAATAATAGGTGCTTTTGCTGCTCTAACAAACAGCTCAATATCACCAATCACTTCAACGCCATGTTGCTGCGCAGCAGCGATCGCAGGCGTTGCAATAGCGATACCAGGACTCACTACCAATTGCTTAGCTTGTAATAAGATCTCAGGGTGCAAGCCACCCTTGTATAGCCTTACCTGAGCTGGTAATTCATCTTGCCCCGGTGGTGTATCGCGACTATCAACCACAACAGGCACTATGCCTTGTTTTAGAAAATAACGAACACAAGACAGACCGGTTTGGCCTAAACCAACAATAACAATAGAAGTTGCCATATTTTGCTCAGATAAGTGCGTCATTAGCGTACCTTCAATGTAGCTAAGCCAATAAGCACTAAAATAATAGTGATGATCCAAAAACGCACAATAACACGCGGTTCAGGCCAACCTTTTAACTCATAATGGTGGTGAATAGGCGCCATTCTGAAAATACGTTGACCACGTAATTTATATGAACCCACTTGTAAAATCACCGATACCGTTTCCATAACAAAAACACCACCCATGATCACTAACATGAACTCCTGGCGAACTAATACCGCTAGCGTACCTAAACCCGCACCTAAAGCTAATGAACCAACATCGCCCATGAATACTTGTGCAGGGTAAGTATTGAACCATAAGAAACCAAGTCCAGCACCCACAATCGCCGCACAGACAATGACAAGTTCACTGGCTTGTGGGATGTAAGGGATGAACAAGTACTCGGCAAATTTAACGTTACCGGTTAAGTAAGCCACAAGCATAAATGCACCAGCGACTAGCACTGTCGGTAAGATAGCTAAGCCATCTAGACCATCGGTTAAGTTAACTGCATTACTACTACCAACAATCACGAAGTAAGTTAATACAATGAATAACAGCCCAAGCTCTGGCATGTATTCTTTAAAGAAAGGCACCACTAAGGTTGTTTCTGCTACAGAGCCAGCTGTGGCATAAAGATAAACCGCAATCGCAATCGCGACGGCAGACTGCCAGAAGTATTTCCAGCGCGCAATCAAACCATCGGTATCCTTGCGGATCACTTTACGATAATCATCGACAAAACCAATCGCACCAAAGGCAACAAACACAAACATCATCACCCAGACATAAGCATTATCTAATCTTGCCCATAATAACGTGGAAACTAAAATGGCGATCAGGATCATCACGCCACCCATAGTCGGGGTACCACGTTTACTGAAATGCGATTCCGGACCATCATCACGCACCACTTGACCAATCTGCATGTCTTGCAAATAACGGATAAGTTTAGGACCCATCCATAATGTCAGTAATAACGAGGTAATTATCGTGATAATTGCACGAAAAGTGAGATACGAAAAAACTCTAAATAGCGAGAAATGCTCACTTAACGATTCGAACAACCAAACTAACATTTTCTTTCCTTTACTGTATTTTCAACTAATGTTGTATTTTCGATTAATATAGCGGTGCGCTCAGCTAGCTTAGTGGTTAACAAGTTGATTGCTTGTTCCATTTTCGCACTGCGAGAGCCTTTAAATAATAAGGTAAACATCTGCGTATCTGGTGCTGTCGTCACCAACTCCACAAGTGCATCAACTAATGCAGCTTGGGCTAAAAAGGCACGCCCGCTTTCACATGCAGTGAGTGCTGCTTCACGACTAACCGCGCCGCAAGTATAAACATGATCGACCTGTTGCTGTTGCGCATAGTATCCAACCTGTTGATGCATGTCAGCGGTACTGGTGCCAAGCTCGCCCATATCCCCCATCACCAATACATTGGTTGATGGAAAATGGGTTAATACATTAATCGCCGCTTTTACTGAGGCGATATTGGCATTATAACTATCATCAATAATACGAATACGCGGGGTTAGCTGTGATATTTTCAAGCGTCCCTGCACATTAACCATAGATTCAAGACCGAGTTTAATGGTGTTAATATCAATACCAAAACAGCTAGCCATGGCAGCTGCAGCTAATGCATTAGCGACATTATGCCGCCCAGCGACACCCAAGTTAATCGTACACTTATCATTTGGTGTACATAACCTAAATGTCGGATTTCCTGCATTATCAAATTCAATATTAGCCGCAAAATAATCGGCGTTATCATCGATAACCGAAAAGCTAACCTGTCGCTGCGCATCAACCTTACGTAACCAGTATTGATAAAACTTATCATCACGATTGAGTACAGCTATGCCTTGCTGCTTAACACCTGATAATATTTCACTTTTTGCAGAAGCAACGCCTTGTAAATCACCAAATCCTTCTAAATGTGCGGCATCAACATTATTGATTAACACCACGTCTGGCAATACCAACCCAGTGGTATAAGCAATTTCCTTCTTGTGATTAGCACCAAGCTCCATCACCGCAAATTTATGCTGTTGCTGTAACCGTAATAAGGTCAGTGGTACACCGATATCATTATTAAAGTTACCTGCAGTCGCCAAAGTTGGCGCGACTAATTTTAAAATAGCCGCCAACATCTCTTTGGTTGTGGTTTTACCATTACTGCCGGTTAACGCTGCAACTTGAGGATTAACTTGTTCACGTACCATTTTGCCTAACAGGCCTAAGGCAATACGGCTATCTTTGACAATGATTTGGGGTATATCGACCGCTTGCTTTTTTGTCACAATCGCAGCGATCGCCCCTTGTTTTGCCGCTGTCGCCACAAAATTATTGGCATCAAAATTATCACCACTTAAAGCAATAAATAAGTCGCCCGTTTTAATCGTACGGGTATCTGTCGAAACATCAGTGATAACAACATCATCACCCTGCCATTTACTATTAAGCAGTGCAGCAATGGCACTTAACGCTAAATTAATCATTGTTGGTTATCCAGCATTTCGGTGATCGTCTCACGATCACTATAATGGTGTTTCTCTACACCGATAATTTGATAGTCCTCATGGCCTTTACCCGCCACTAAGATTATATCCTCTGCGCCGCTTTGCTCCATAGTCCACTGAATCGCGTCACGACGATTATGAATGACTTGCACTGCATCAGGGTGAGCAAGACCGCTTAGCATATCTGCGACAATCGCAGAGGCAGGCTCGGTACGTGGATTATCATCAGTAATGACAGCCATATCTGCAAATTGTTCAGCGACTTGTGCCATTAATGGTCGTTTACCTGTATCTCTATCGCCACCACAGCCATAAATGCACCAAAGTTTGCCTTCACAGTGTACACGTAATGCTTGTAAGGCTTTTTCCAATGCATCAGGTGTATGGGCATAATCAACTACACAAGCAGCCTGTCCCACTTGCTTAAATAGTTCCATGCGGCCACATACCGCGGTTAATTTTGGCGCCACTCGTAATAACGCATCAAAATCATAACCTAGCGCTAATAAACTCGCGCAAGCGGCCACCACATTTGAGGCGTTAAACTCACCAATTAAACCACATTGTAATTTACCTTCACCCCAACTGGTTTTTAACTCGCAGCTAAAACCACCAGTATCAAAACTCAAATCACGACAGCATAAAAAAGCGCTTGAATGGGCTGATAAATCTTGCTGAACTGAAAATTGAATAGCATCAGGCCATTGCTGCGCCCAGACTTTACCGTAAGCATCATCAACGTTAAGGATCTTATGTTTTACCGCACCTTGAAATAAGATTTTTTTGGCGTCGGCATACGAATCCATGTCACCGTGATAATCAAGGTGATCACGGGTTAGATTGGTAAATAGTGCCACATCAAAATCCAGCGCATTGACACGACCTTGGATCAAACCGTGTGAAGATACTTCCATGGCGCATAACTCTGCACCTTGCTGTAATTGCTTGGCGATTTCAGCTTGTACATCTAAACCACTGCCCGTGGTATTTTCTGCTTGGGTTAACTGCGCAAATAAGCCATTACCTATGGTGCCCATCACCCCCGCTTTACCTGCTAATAAAGTTACCCAATTAGCAATGATCTGAGTAATGGTACTTTTACCGTTGGTGCCAGTAACACCGATCAACTTTAATTGCTGTGAAGGCGATTGATAAAAATTATCAGCTAATGCGGATAAAGCCTGATTAAGACCAAAGAAAGAGATGATAGGGATCTCATCGACATAGTCGATATGACCATGTTCAACCTGGGTATCGGCATCTCTGAGTACCGCCGTTGCCCCACTTTTTACTGCCTTACTGATAAAGCGACGACCATCAAGTGCATGGCCATTTACCGCGACGAAACAATCGCCAGCTTGCACCTTGCGACTATCAATGATCAAAGCATTAACTGCTAATTCAAGATCAATGTTCCATGCTTGCAGAGATAATACTCGACATGACGAATTCATTTCCAAACCCTTAATATTTAAAACCCTTGGCATTTAACAATCCTTAGCACCAAACAATCCTTAACGCCTGAGCGCACGTTGATTTTTAAGAGTCTTTTGCCGCTATCGTTAAAGATTGTTTTTCATCTGGGGTAACATTTAACATTTGCAGTGTTCTTTCCATCACTTCAGCAAATACCGGAGCCGCAATGACACCACCGTAATAACGGTCGCCGCTTGGCGAATCAATCACCACCACTAAGGCAAAGCGTGGATTAGACACAGGGGCAACACCGGCAAACAGAGCAACATAATCATCACCATAACCACCGGCAATCGCTTTACGAGAGGTACCGGTCTTACCTGCGACGCGGTAACCATCAATACGGGCTTTATCACCCGTACCGCCTTTTTCAACCACACTTTCCATCATCAGTAATAGTTCTTGTGCGTGCTGTTCAGATAACACCCGCTCTGACAATGGCATGGTATCTAATTTTCTGATCGTCAGTGGACGGTATAAACCACCCGAGGCTACCGTGGCATAAGCATGGGCAAGCTGTAATGTGGTTGCTTGCATGCCATAACCAAATGATAATGTCGCATTTTCAAATTCAGACCAGCGCGAACGGCGCGGCATATAACCACGGCTCTCACCATTTAAGATCAAACTACTGACATTACCAAAGCCAAATTGATAATAAGTATCAAGTAACCGTTGATGACCGAGTTTCAGTGCTATTTTACTCACACCCATGTTCGATGAATAACGTAGAATATCACCTAGCTTCATGTCTCCACGGTTACGAGTATCTTGTACTAAACGGCCACCTAAACGCATACGTCCAGGATTGGTATCAATTAGAGAGTCGGCGGCAATAATGCCGTTATCTAGACCACTGGCAATCACTAGCGGTTTAATGGTAGATCCCGGTTCGTAACTATCCGTGATCGCGCGATTCTTTAACTTGTAACTATCATATTTACTGCGATTATTGGGGTTAAACGATGGGCTATTTACCATGGCTAATATTTCCCCGGTTTTGACATCTATCATCACCAGTGAACCCGATACGGCACCATTGTATTTAACCGCTTTCTTCAAGCGCTGATACGCTAATGATTGAATGCGTTGATCGATACTGAGTTGAATATTATTAGCTTGTTCACTTTGCTGAATAACAGAGATATCTTCAATGACATTACCTAAGCGGTCTTTACGGACTACTCGCTTACCTGCGGTGCCAGTAAGGAAATCATTATAAGCCCTTTCAACACCTTCAATGCCTTTGTCGTCAATGTTGGTCATGCCAACCAGTTGTGCGCTTACTTCTCCGGTTGGATAAAAACGACGTGATTCAGGCGCCAGACTTACCCCGACTAGCTTTAATTCATCAACATATTTTGCGATTGCTGGACTAATTTGACGTTTGATATACATGAAACGACCATTGGAAGCCCTGATCTTAGCCTGCAGTTCTGCAAGATCAAGATCGAGGATTTCAGCGAAGGCTTGCCATGCTCGTTTCTTATCAAAGCTATTTTTATCGTTAATGGTACGAGGATCAACATGGATAGCCATCACTGGCACACTCACGGCTAATTCGACACCATTACGATCGGTAATAATACCACGTTGAACTTGCTGTGAAGCCACCCGTAATGAACGCATATCCGCTTGTTTTCGAAGATGCTCAGGATTAATAATTTGGATATAAGCGGTACGTGCCAGCAGGCATAAAAAAATAACCACCACAGTAGCTGCAACTAAGCGATAACGCCAAAGGATAAAGTTTTGTGGCTCTTCATGGGGAGTATTTTTACGATTTGTCACTGCTGTGTCACCAATTTCTCTTCTGCTGTACTTGGTCGATACATGCCGAGTTTGTGTTTTGCGGTGTATTCAATTTTACTGTGTTCTTCCAGTGTACTTTGTTCTAACAACAAATTACGCCATTCAATGTCAGCAAAGTCACGCTGAGTTAATAATTGCTCTTTGTTATTGGTCAGTAACCGGGTTTCATGCGTTAACATGATCACGGCAAAAGCGGAAATTAAGATGGCAAACAACAGACTAACGACGCGTTTATGCTGGCCGATGTCTGTCATGATTACCTTGCCTAAATCCCACTTAATGCCGAACATATTACAACTTCTCCGCCACGCGCAGTACTGAACTACGTGCACGAGGGTTTAGCTCTAATTCAGCTTCCGAAGGTTTTAGCATTTTACCCACCGCTTTCATGGTGCGGGTTTTATCAATCTCTTCTTGCATGATAGGTAAGCCATATGGCACTTCTTTACCACGTGCTTGTTTACGAATGAACTGTTTAACAATGCGGTCTTCTAACGAATGGAAACTGATCACCGATAAACGGCCACTACCAGGTTTGAGGCATTTTAATGCGCCCGCTAATGCACGTTCAATTTCTTCTAATTCACTATTAATATAAATACGGATCGCTTGGAATGAACGCGTTGCCGGATGCTTGGTTTCTTTTTTCGACTTTGGTACAACACGACATATTAAACCAGCTAACTGTGCTGTTGTTTCAAATGGCGTGCCGTCACGGTCAAATACAATCGCACGGGCAATTTTACGAGCAAATTTCTCTTCACCGAATACTTTTAATACCCAAACGATATCGTCATAATCTGCCGTTGCTAACCATTTTGCCGCACTGATACCTGATGTTGGGTCCATACGCATGTCTAACGGACCATCACGTAAGAAGCTAAAACCACGTGATGCATCGTCTAACTGTGGTGAAGATACACCAAGATCGAGTAACACACCGTCAACCTTCTCGGTTAGCCCTTTGTTTTCCATATACTCAGCAATGCCAGAAAATGGACCGTGAACTATGTCAAAACGTGGGTCTTCTAATTTTAGCGCTTCGCCTACCGCGATTGCTTCAGGATCACGATCGATTGCAATCAAGCGACCATTTTCACCGAGTTGCGATAAAATAAAGCGAGAGTGACCACCGCGACCAAAAGTACCGTCAATATAAATACCATCCGGTTTTAAGTCGAGTCCAGCTACGGTTTCGTTAAGTAAAACGGATACGTGTGCAAATTCTTGTGTCATAGTCGATGAAAGCTCT
>Ga0105355_10003692_pt1 | contig 13366 bp, 7 predicted proteins | sample GOMGulsemesocosm_2_FD_83508 | JGI IMG/M metagenome (GOLD analysis project Ga0105355, IMG submission 83508) | Methane-oxidizing microbial communities from mesocosms in the Gulf of Mexico - GOM9C Gulf of Mexico | ecosystem: Environmental > Aquatic > Marine > Cold seeps | place: Gulf of Mexico... | reverse complement strand
TCGCTGTTCCTGTCGCAGCTATTGTTACATTTACAGTTTTACTTGATACTGTATTTAAAGTTGCTGTAACTGTCGCAACTCCACCATTTTCAGATAATGGACTACCTGATAGTCCTAAGGTTACAGTTGGACTAGAAGTTGTAAATGTTTGTACAGCACCATAAGACGTTCCTACGCTATTGGTTGAAAAAGCTTTGAAAGAATATTGGGTTCCTTCAGTTAAGCCTGTAATTGGACGAGAAAAGATTCCGATATTACCTAATTCTTCTCCTTCTTTTGTAACACCGGTGCCGCCTATAATTGGATTACCATTTGTACTGGTTATTGAATATACGATTCCTGCTGTTGGAGATGTACCTCCATCATCGATTAGATTTCCAGATAAGGTAGCTGTGGTTGTAGTAATTGAACTTGCTGCTGTTGTTGTAACTGTTGGTGTTGTGTATGTTGTAAATGTTTGTACAGCACCATAAGACGTTCCTACGCTATTGGTTGAGAAAGCTTTGAAAGAATATTGAGTTCCAGGAGTTAAGCCGGTAATTGGAAGAGAAAAGGTTCCTATATTAATTAATGTTTCTCCTTCATTTGTGACGCCTGTACCTCCTATAGTTGGATCATTATTTATACTGGTTATTGAATATATGATTCCTCCAGAACAAGAAGCCCCACCAGTATCTGTTAATCTACCAGATAATTCTCCCGAAGTTCCAGTAATAGCATTAACGAATGCTAATGTTGTAACTGTTGGAGCAGATGCAAGCGTTGTAAATGTATGTGCAGCTCCATAAGAAGTTCCCACAGAATTGATGGCATAGGCTCTAAAAGAATATTGAGTCCCCATCGTTAAACTTCCAATTGATTCAGAAAACACACCTGTTCCTGTTCCATTAGTATTTTTAGTAACACCAGTTCCATTAATTAATGGATCTGCATTTGTTGCAGTAATTGCATATACAATTCCTCTTTCTGTTATACTTGCACCACCATCAGCAGTAGCATTACCAGCTAAGGTTGCAGATGAGTTCGCAATAGAACTTGCAGAAGTAGTTGTTACTGTTGGGGGGATAGCCAACGTTGTAAACGTTTTTATATCTCCATATACAGTCCCTGCGCTATTAATAGCATATGCCTTATATGAATAATTTGTTGCACGGGCTAAACCAGTGATTGTTTCTGTGAACGGCCCAATTCCTGAACCATTAGTGTCTTTTGTAACTCCTGTTCCTCCAATTATAGGGTTGTTATTTGTACTTGTAATAGCATATACAATTCCTTTTTCAGTTACTGTTGCACCTCCGTCTGCAGTTATATTTCCTCCCAATATTGTATTAGTATCATTTGGAGCTGTGAAATATGTTTCTATTGTGGCAGTTGTAGCCATTGTTGTAAATGTTTGTACAACTCCGTAAGATGTACCCTTAGAATTTGTTGCAAATGCTTTATAAGAATATTGTTTAATTGCACTTAAACTAGAAATAGATTCAGAAAACACACCTGTTCCTGTACCATTGGTATCTTTGGTTACTCCAGTTCCTCCAATTGTAGGGTTGTTATTTGAACTTGTAATAGCATACACAATTCCTCGTTCAGTTATAGTGCCTCCTCCATCATCGGTTACATTTCCTGCCAAAGTTGCAGAAAAAGAAGCTATGGAGCTTGCAGAAGTAGTTGTTACTGTTGGGGGGATAGCCAACGTTGTAAACGTTTTTATATCTCCATATACAGTCCCTGCGCTATTAATAGCATAGGCTTTATACGTATAAGGAGTTGCATGGGCTAAACCAGTGATTGTTTCAGTGAACGACCCTATTCCTGAACCATTAGAGTTTTTTATAACTCCTGTTCCTCCAATTGTAGGGTTGTTATTTGTACTTGTAATAGCATATACAATTCCTCGTTCAGTTACTGTTGCACCTCCATTAGCACTTATGTTTCCTCCCAATATTGTATTAGTACTATTTGGAGCTGTAAAAAATGTTTCTATTGTGGCCGTAGCAGCCAGGGTTGTAAATGTTTGTACAGCTCCATAAGACGTCCCTTCAGAATTTGTTGCATAGGCTTTATAAGAATATTGTGTCGCCACTGTTAAACTTCCTATTGATTCAGAAAACACACCTGCTCCTGATCCATTAGTATTTTTAGTAACACCAGTTCCACTAATTAATGGATCTGCATTTGTTGCAGTAATTGCATATACAATTCCTCTTTCAGTTACACTTGCACCACCATCAGCAGTAGCATTACCTGCTAAGGTTGCAGATGAGCTCGCAATAGAACTGGCAGCTGTTGTGGTAACTGTTGGGGCAGAATAAGCAGTAACAGCAGTAAAGTTTAATGTTTTTGAATTATTGTTTAATGTAACAGGTATTTCGCTATCGCCATCTATAATTGCTCCTGGAACAATATGCACATACAAATCTGTTGCAGTTACTAAATTACTTGAAGGGTTTATTGTTAATACAGCACCAGCTACTGCAGTGGCTGTCACATTAATTGTTTCTACAACACTATCATCACTCACCTTTCTTATTTCTATATTTCCTGTTCCTTTACTTATGTTTTCGTTAAAGGTTATTACAATATTTGCTGATGAATCAAATGTGGTGACTCCATCACTCGGAGTACTTGAAGCTATTTTTGGTGGAGCATTGGTATTACTTAATATGATTGCATCATCATCTCCGCCTGCTAAAACATCAACAAAATCTTGATCCCCATCATTATCATAATCTGTAATGATATAATCTCTAGCATCTATTCCAGCCCCAACTCCACTTAAAGAAACTGTAGTACCAGTTTCTTCTGTAAAAGTACCTGCGTTATTTCTTAATAAATGCCAATTTGCACCAGAAGGACTGCTAACTACCACAATATCATAATCACCATCTACATCATAATCTATAGCCCAACAATATCTTAACCCTCCGCTTTCAAACAGGGAATTAGACATGTTAGATAAAGGAGAAGTTCCTCCAGCAGTTAATGTTGTAAATGATCCTGAACCATTGTTTCTTAAGATTGCAGCATTATTATCAGTACCTGCAAAAGGATCTATAATATCATCATCACCATCACTATCATAATCTATTACAATAAATTCAGTTGCATCTGCTGATCCAGGGCTAATTGCTGGTGTTAGTGCTAGTGTTGTTCCAGTTTCTTCGGTGAAAGTACCGCCACTGTTTCTTAATAAATGCCAGCTGTTACCAGTACTGTTTGCTACCACTAAGTCTTGATCTCCATCATTATCATAATCTATTGGAAAAGTATATATCTGATTGCCGCTTTCTAATAATGAATTAGACATTCCTGTAATTGCCGCAGTAAGTTTAGTGAATGAACCTCCACCATTGTTTCTTAAGATATTAGCCTGAGTATCAGCTCCTGCTAGAATATCTATGATATCTTCATCACCATCATTATCATAATCTATTACTATGAATTTTGATCCATTAGAAACGTTAGAACCACCAATAACAGCAGGAGTTAAATCAACTGTTGTTCCAGTTTCTTCTGCAAAAGAAGCACCATTATTTCTCATTAAATGCCAACCACTGCCAGTAGGTGTACTAACAATAAAATCTTTGTCACCATCATTGTCATAATCTATAGGAAATGAATACTTTACGCCAACTGTTCCAAAAAGGGAACCTGTTTTGTTTTGTAATGCAGTTGTATTTGATGAGTATTGGGCGTTTACTGCTTCTAAAGTAAGAAAACAAGTTAAAATAATTAATAAAATTATTTTTAAGTTTGGTTGTTTCATAATGAATAATTTTGGTGATAGCTTATCAAAAATAGACAATTAATTAGCCCTTTATTCTATCCTTTTAGGTAGGATTAAAAAAAACAGGTATAAATACCTGTTTTTTACTAATAAAAAAGATGGTGTCTCCAAATTGTTTTGCAATTCCTTGTGAAGATTGACCTTTTAATTGGGAAGTGTTATAAAACAGAAACAAATCTGCTATTTATTATGGAGTAGTAGATTGTAACTTTTTTTTAATAGTAAATGCCAGAGATTAGCTAATCTCTGGCATTGTTTCTTTTTATTAGTGGATTATTTAACTCCTTGAAGGATAGATTCCTTCTAAAGCAATAATATAATTGATTACTAAATAAGGTTGCATATTGTTATGCGCTCTACTTCCTCCGTTATTACCAACTGTTAAACCTGCGTTTCCACTAATAGCTTGTCCTTTAACAGTATTTGTTGGAGGCCCAAATGCTGTAACATTTTGTCCACCTATACCAGAACCTAGTTTTGCTGCAGCTGGAACATCTCCTACAGCTGGTATTTCATTTACAGCATTATCTTTGCTTAATTGTACATGTTGGTCTGCACCAGGTGTATTAGTTGTTGGATGATTATGGGAAGGCATTTCTTGTACTGTTAAAGAATGCGTTTCTTCACCGCCTCTTTGACCTAATGGCCTTGTTGTTAAACCTGGTCCATTTGAAGATCCTGAATGTAAGGGTGCTCTACCACGTAAGTCTGGTAAACCAAATGTTGTTCTTCCATCTCCGCCATAAGTTGTACCTAATATAGAAAACAAGGCTGTATGTTGACTGATTGATAATAACTGCCCGTTACAATAAGCCCAATTTCTTGGGGCGAAATTCCCTGCGAACATTGCAATTTCTCCGATAAATGGATTTTCCATAATAAAATATTTTAAGATTAATTTGCTCAAACTTAATACCTTAATATGAAGTGTTTTACCGTAGTTTTACGAGGTTTTAAAATTGGGTATTTTTACCCAATTAAAAGAAAAAAGCCCAACCATTTCTGGTTGAGCTTTTAAGAGCTTTAGTAAAAAAATATATTATCCTTTTACTTTATTTTTGAACTTTTTAAACTGATTAGCTTCTTTTTTAGGCCAGCTATTATTAGATGTATCTACATCTGCAGTTTCCATATCTGGATCAACTTTAATACTTTTAATTTCTTGCGTAGAAGCAAACACTTTTTTCACAGAATTATCATTCATTCTCCAAATTTGAGCTGGGAATGTTTTCTTTTCTTTTGTACCATCAGCATAAGTAAGCTCAACAATAATTGGCATTACCAAACCTCCTGGCTTTTCGAATTCTACTTGATATAAATAAGAAGGAACTTCTTTAGCATTTTTCACATGCTTATCCATAGCATTTAATTTAGCATCTTCTTTTTTATCAGTAATGTAAACCACTTCACCTAAACCATCAAAATAGTCTTTAGCTCTTGGGTTTGATTTAATTACATCAGAAATTGTCTTAGGTTGTTTATCTGTTAAGAATAATGGTTTTACAGTTTTGATACCGATATCAGTTACATCTGTAGTATAGAACCATCCTCTCCAGAACCAGTCTAAATCCATTCCAGAAGCATCTTCCATAGATCTAAAGAAATCTGCAGGAGTTGGGTGCTTAAACATCCAACGTTTAGAATAGGTTCTAAATGCATGGTCAAATAATTCAGGTCCCATAATAGTTTGTCTTAACATGTATAAACCTGCAGCAGGTTTTGTATATGCATTTGGTCCAAATTGTTTTACGTAATCTCCTTGAGACATAATAGGAGATAGGTTAGATTGATCTCCACCCATATATCTTGTAATTCCTTTTGCTGGGTTGATAGCAAATAACTTTGGATCGTACTTTAATTCAGCTAAGATTTCAACAAAAGAATTTAATCCTTCATCCATCCAAGTCCATTGTCTTTCATCAGAATTTACAATCATTGGGAAGAAGTTATGTCCTACCTCATGAGTAATAACACCAATCATTCCTTTTTTAACTCTATCAGAATACGTTCCATCTGCTTTTGGTCTACCAAAATTGAAACAAATCATTGGGTATTCCATTCCTTGGTTCTTAGCATGTACAGAAATTGCTTTACTATAAGGGTAATCAAAAGTTAATTTTGAATATTCAATTAATGTGTTAGCAACTGCTCTTGTAGAGTGCTCTTCCCATAATGGATTTCCTTCTTTAGGATATAAAGAAACAGCCATTACAGTTTTACCATTTACATTAGTTGCCATTGCGTCCCAAATGTATTTTCTTGAAGAAGCAAAAGCAAAATCACGAACTCTCTTTGCATTAAAATGCCAAGTTTTTGTTTTTTTAGAACGTCCTTTTTCAGCTTTTTCAGCTTCTTTTTGAGTCACAATCATTACTGGATTGTCAAACGTTTTTCTAGCTTTTGCAAAACGTCTTTGTTGAGTTCTAGTTAATACGTCTTTCTCGTTTTGTAAATCTCCTGTTGCATCTACAATATGATCTGCAGGTACAGTTATTTTCACATCATAATCTCCAAATTCTAACGCCCATTCAGAACGACCCCAGAACTGCATGTTTTGCCATCCTTCTACATTATCATATACACATAATCTTGGAAAAAATTGTGCAATTGTGTAGTTGTTGTTTCCATCAGGAAAATCTTCGAATCCAGAACGACCACCATCTCTTACTGAGTTGTTGATTTTGTAATTCCATTTAATTCTAAAGTTAAAAGTTTCACCTGGAGCTAATGCTTTTGGTAAATTAACACGCATCATCGTTCTATTGATAAAGTGCGATAATTTCACTCCATTACTTTCAATAGTTTCAATATTAAAACCAAAACCTTTTTTCTCCTTCATGTATGTTTTCTTGAAGTTGTCAGGAGTAAAAAATGCTGAAGATCCACTAGCGTTTACATCTGGTGTTTTAGAATCATCTGCTCTCATGTTTTGATCTAATTGGATCCATAAATAGTCTAAATGATCTTTAGAGTTATTGTGGTAGGTGATTTTTTCGTCTCCATAGATTTTATTTGTGCTTTCGTCTAAACGGATATCCATCACGTAATCAACTTTTTGTTGCGTGTATTGATGTCCTGGAGCTCCAGATGCAGCATGAACAGAGTTTGGCGTTGCCAATACATCTTTCATTTGTCTGAATTTGTTTTGATCTGTGTGTCCTTTTTGAGTCTCTTTCTTCGCTTTATCTTGTGCAAATGCAGAAGCTGCTACAAAAAAAACTGAAAAAAGTAATAAACCGATTTTTTTCATTTTGATATTTGTTTGAATTGATTTTTGTTTAATTACGAAAAGTAATGATAATCTGTTAATTCTTAACAGTTGTTAAGAGTTTTTTAACAAACCTTTATCATAATATAGAAGCGTTCTAAAATAGAAAAAGCGATATGAAATCATATCGCTTTTAATTTTTATTGAAAAAGAATTTTATCCTTTTACTTTATTCTTGAATTTACCAAACTTGTTGTCTTGTTTCTTAGGCCAGCTATTGTTGGTTACATCAACATCTGCAGTTTCTAAATCTGGATCTACCGTAATATTGGTAATCTCTTTATCAGAATTGATTGCTTTTGTAATTTGCTTGTCATTCAATCTCCAAATTTGAGCAGGATATTGTTTTCTTGATTTTGTACCATCTTTGTATGTAAACTCTACAATAATTGGCATTACCAAACCTCCTGGCTTGTCGAATGTAATTTCATAGAAGAATTTAGAATTTGCTTTTTTACCAGCTCCAAACTTAGCTCCTTCGGTTGTATCTTCAGTAAATGTTACTCGGTTATTATCTGTTGTAGCATAAAATTTCTTTACACTTTTAATACCGATATCAGTTACATCAGTTGTATAGAACCATCCTCTCCAGAACCAATCTAAGTCCATTGCAGAAGCATCTTCCATAGTTCTAAAGAAGTCAGCAGGAGTTGGGTGTTTAAATTTCCAACGATTTGCATATTCTTTAAATGCATGGTCAAATAATTCTGGTCCCATAATAGTGTTTCTCAATATATACAATGCCGTTGCTGGTTTACCATAAGCGTTGTTTCCAAAACTATAAGTATTGTCTCCTTTAGACATGATTGGCGCAATTCTAGATTGATCTCCACTCATATATCTAACAATGTTTTTTGGTAATCCTCTACTTAACGGATAGTCTTTTTCATAATCCATCATTGCTTGAAGTTGAGCATAAGAGTTCAAACCTTCATCCATCCAAGTCCATTTACGTTCATCAGAATTTACAATCATTGGAAACCAGTTATGTCCAACTTCATGAATTGTTACATTGATCATTCTGTATTTTGTTCTATCAGAATAGGTTCCATCTGCGTTTGGTCTTCCTGGATTAAATGCAATCTGTGGGTATTCCATTCCCATTTGTCCATCTACAGAAATAGCTTTGTGGTATGGGTAATCAAATGTTTGTCTAGAATATGCTTTTAAAGTTACTGCTGTAGCTTTGGTAGAGTGGTCTCCATATAAAGGATTCGCTTCTTTTGAATAATAAGAATATGCCATTACAGTTTTACTATTAAGTTTAACAGCCATACCGTCCCAGATAAATTTACGAGATGTTGCAAACGCGTAATCTCTTACATTCTCAGCAAAGAATCTCCAAGTTTTTGTTTTTTTAGAACGTTTCTTTTCAGCTTTTTCAGCTTCTTTCTGTGTATGAATTACAACCGGCTTGTCAAAAGTTTTTCTTGCAGTTGCTAATCGTTGTAATTGCTTTCTTGTAAATACTTCTCTTTCATTCTTTAAAACACCAGTTGCTCCTAACATATGGTCTGCAGGAGTAGTTATGTTCACTGTATAATCACCAAATTCTAAAGCGAATTCACTTCGTCCCCAGAATTGGTCATTCTGCCATCCTTCTACATTATCATACACACATAATCTTGGGAAAAACTGTGCAATTTTATAAGAGTTATTTCCATCTTTTGGAAAATGCTCAAAACCAGATCTTCCTCCTTGAGTTCTATTGTTATTGATGTTGTACCACCAAGCAACTTTAAATTCAAATGTTTCACCAGCAGCTAAAGGCTTAGTTAAATTAATACGCATCATAGTCTGATTGATCGTATAAGATAATTTACTTCCATCAGTATTGGTAACACTTGTAATATTAAACCCACCATCAAAAGGTTTGTCGTTAAATGCTTTGTCAAAACGAGCTTTGCTTAATCTTCTTGGCATTCTATTTGGTTGAATGTCTGGAGATTTAGAATCTGCAGCACGCATATTCTGATCTAATTGTAACCACAAATAAGACAAGTTATCTGTTGAGTTGTTATGGTAGGTAATGGTTTCTTTACCAGTAATTTTCTGGTTGTCATCATCTAAAACAATGTCCATTACGTAATCAACTTTTTGCTGCGTATACTTAACTCCAGGAGCTCCAGATGCAGTTCTTTGGCTATTTGGTGTAGCGTGGTCAAGCTGTTTAAATTTGTTTTGATTGGTGTGTCCTTGTTGCGTTTTTCTCTTCTGTTGTGCAAAAGAAGTCGCAATAAATACTAGTGAGAGTGCTAGTAAACCGATTTTTTTCATAATGATTAGAATTTGTTGAGATTAGTGATTTTTGTTAATGTTTTAAGGTCGCTATTTGTTCTTTTTTTGTGAGTAAAACACTTTTGTGTTTTTTATTTACTTTAGATTTTACGAGGTTCTGTTGTTCAGGAAAATGTTGTAATAGAATGGTATTGTTAATTTCAATATTTTTAATCGTCTCAATATTTTTAATTTCTAAATAGAAAAAGACAATATCACCATCATATTCTTTACCAAGGTAATTATATGAAACTGATTTTCCGTCTATTTTAAAATTGACATGTTTCTTAAGATATTCAAAAAAGTAAGTATCAGAATCTTTAGGTTCATTTTTAGAATCTAATTCAAATTCTTTATCGTGAATTTTATTGAGTGCAGTTTCTATATCATCAATGAAAACATTGATAATAACTTCTATAGATTTGTTTTTTGAATTGAATTCTATTTGAGTTAAACTCAAGTAATATTTATGTGCCGTAAAAGCAAAAAACGGAACGATACATAAAAGAAAAAACAGCTTTTTTATCTTCATTAAAAAATAATTGGATTGTAAATTTGAACATTTATACTTAGCTGTACAAATTATTTGTTGTTTTCTAAGAGAAGTAAGTACGATTTACTTTCTTTTAACAAAATATTAAGAACGTCGAGGTGTTTTTCTCTTTTATAAAGCGCTTCAATTCCTAATGGATTGCAATATTCTAAAAAGTGATAATACTTGTCTTTCGGGATTTTTAGTTTTACGAAAAAGAAATGGTCTCCAAATAGTTGCTTCAACTTATTTGGGAAATCTTGTTTAAAGTTTAGTCTTTTTCGCAATGCGATTTTCCTTTTGGAAGATTTATCAGGAATTCCAGCTGAAGCTATAGTGACAGGAGCAAATTTCCTTGTTGGGTCTGTATTTTGTATTGCGCTGTTCATTTCTTCCCTATTTTTTACTTTTTTTATAGACCTGTCTATTGCAGTAATATAACTTTCAGAAACATCAAATAAACTCTTGCCTATTTTTGGTAAGCTATCTTTTGGTTTGTCTGTTCTATCGTATTTTAGAATACCAGTCAATTTCTTTTTTAATACCACTTCATCTAATTGATTGATAATTGATATGAGGTAAATTATTTTTGACTTAGTTGTAATGTTTGTTCTATGAATTAATACTTTTTTTTGATGGTATTGTAAATTTGTTATCTGCAACCAATCACCTCTTTTTACAGAGATTCTAAACTGTCCTTTGCTATTAGAAATTGTTCCAATGTTTGTGCTTAAATTGATTATATGTGCTTGTGCAATTCCAACAGAATTAGAATCAAATAAAGTACCTTCTAAGTTAACTCTATTGCTTTGAGCAATAGAATTAAAAAGTGTACATAATAAAAAGAAAAAGAGGGAGAACTTTTTCATAGGTTTAATTTCTTAATGTTTACTTAGTAAGGTGTCTATTTCTATTTGTTGATGTGGGAATGCTTTGCTTTCTGAAATCAATATTTCTGTAAGTTTAATTTGATTTCCTTTTTTATACTGCATTATAATCCCGGAATTTAAACAATAATTTAAAAATTGGTTGATATATTGTTTCTTTATTTTTAATTGATTTACAAAAAAGTAATCAGTATAATGCTTTCTAATTTTATCTAACTGATTGTCTTTTGACTTTGCTTTTTTTAACTCTTTAGCTTTTTTTGCATTTCCGTTTAAGGAATTAATTAAATTGTCTAAATCAACAGATGCACTAGTCAAAGTTAATTTAGTAATTCTTTCATCTCTTTTAACTATAACATTGGCATAAGGTAATTTTAATGTCGTAGCATTTACCATGGATTGTGGCATTATTTGAGGGTCTACATAAAAAATGCTTCTTCTTTTTTTAATCGTTATTTCACTTAAAGTATGTGTTTTTGACTCTAGATTTACCAGCACTTTTTTTGTTGCTTCCTCTGTTACAGAGACTATAATTTTTTTAACAGTATAGTTTAAGTGCGAAACCAACAAGGTGTCACCAATTTTTACAGGTAGTGTAAATACACCTTTAGAATTTGTAAAGGCTCCTTTTAAACTGGTGTTATTTATAACATGTGCATTTTCTATTCCTAAAGAATCAGATAGAATAATTCCAAATAAATCAAAACTTTCCCTCTCTTGAGAAAAAAGCGTTGTAGCACAAAATAAAGTAAAAAGTAAAGTATAGCAGTTTTTCATTTTTACAAAGAAAGCAGACAGTCTTCTTAAAACTCTATTAAAGCATTTGTAAATTTTTGTTAAAGAAAATAAAAGGTTCTCTTAAAGTAAAAAATGTTTTAGTTATATTTGAGTTATGAAAAAAATGATAATTGCAAGTACTTCAACCATTCATGGAACTAGTTATTTAACATATTTATTACCAATACTTTCTATACATTTTAAAAATGTGTCTAGCATATTATTTATTCCGTATGCAAGACCAAGCGGAATTTCATATGATGAATATACTGCAAAAGCAAGAGAAGTATTTGCTAAAATAAACATTGCGGTAAAAGGAATTCACGAGTTCGAAAACGCAAATGATGCAGTAAAAAACGCTGAAGGTATTTTTACAGGCGGAGGGAATACTTTTGAATTGGTACATCAAATTTACAGCAATGGCATTTTTAATGATTTAAAAGAAGTTGTAGAAAATGGAACACCTTATTTAGGAACCAGCGCAGGAAGTAATATTTGTGGTATTACAATGATGAATACCAACGATATGCCAATTGTATATCCGCCAAGTTTTAAAACCTTAGAGTTTATTCCGTTTAATATCAATGCACATTATTTAGATCCAATTGACGGATCTACACATATGGGAGAAACTAGAGAAACAAGAATTAAAGAGTACCACCAATACAATTGGACTTCTGTTGTAGGCTTGCGAGAAGGTTCATGGTTACAGGTTTCTGACAATACAATTACGTTAAAAGGAGAGTTGAGCGCTAGAGTTTTTAAACAGCACCAAGAACCATACGAAATAGAAAGTGGGAGCGAAGTTGTAATCTAAAAAAAAGACAAAAGACAACCTGTCATTTAGAATGCTCCTGAAATTAAAATGTATTTTAATTGAAAGTATGTTGCGAAGCAATTGTAGTGGAATTGAGAAATCTTAATAATATAAAAATGTATGTTGATATTCTTTGCTCACATATATAAACAACTAAAAACTATAGACCAAAGTTTTTTAAATAGTCGTTTATTTAATTTCCACTAACCACCATTTAATACTTCACATAATCAACAATCTCTAAACCATAACCGATCATACCAACACGTTTCTTTTGTTTTGTATTAGAAACTAAACGCAGTTTATGAATATTTAAATCATGCAATATTTGAGCTCCAATTCCAAAATCTCTACTATCCATTTTTATACGTGGAGCCTTCATTTCCCCTTCAGCTTGAGACTTCTTTAATATCTCTAGTCTATTTAGTAAGTTTTGAGATTGATTTTGTTGATTGATAAATAGAATCGCACCTTTACCTTCTTTGGTAATTGCTTTAAACATTTTACCTAATTTTGCATCAACATCGTTTGTTAAGGTTCCTAAAATATCGTTGTTTACTAGGGTAGAATTTATTCTTGTAATTATAGGGTCAGTTTCTGCCCAAGTTCCTTGTGTTAATGCTAAATGGACTTGCTTATTGTTTGTTTGTTGATAGGCTCTTAATCTAAAAGTACCAAAACGAGTTTCAATATCAAAATCATCTTTCTTTTCAATTAAAGAATCATGTTCCATTCTGTAAGCCACTAAATCTTCAATAGAAACAATTTTCAAATCGAATTTTTTTGCAACTTTAAGTAATTGTGGTAAACGTGCCATTGTTCCATCATCATTCATGATTTCTACAATTACACCTGCCGGATCAAAACCAGCTAAACGTGCAAAATCTATTGCCGCTTCTGTATGCCCGGTTCTACGTAAAACACCACCTTCTTTTGCTTTTAAAGGAAAAATATGTCCTGGTCTTGCTAAGTCAAAAGGTTTTGTTTCTGGGTCAATAACAGCTTTAACTGTTAGCGCTCT
>Ga0105355_10003673_pt1 | contig 13399 bp, 14 predicted proteins | sample GOMGulsemesocosm_2_FD_83508 | JGI IMG/M metagenome (GOLD analysis project Ga0105355, IMG submission 83508) | Methane-oxidizing microbial communities from mesocosms in the Gulf of Mexico - GOM9C Gulf of Mexico | ecosystem: Environmental > Aquatic > Marine > Cold seeps | place: Gulf of Mexico... | reverse complement strand
TCTTCGCTGGTATACGGGGGAATGCGCACTAGCTCGGGATCTTTATCGCCAACAAAACAGGGTAATATTCCTATCCCCATGCCATTACGCGTGGCGATGGCTTGCAGTTTGCCATTAGCGATTTTGTGCTTCGATGAAAAGCGCGGATATTCTTTGGCGATTTTTCCGATCGGTTTTCTTTGTTTATCGGTCCAACCTATCCAGTTTTGCTGTTCTAACCAGCCTTGTGTTTTTAATAAAGGTAAATCTTTTTTCGCCATGTAACATGCACGGTGTAAAACAGCGAGTTTACGCCCGATTAAATATTCCGGTGGTTCTTTTACAATGCGAAAGGCCACATCAGCTTCTCGGTTGGCTAGGTTTAATAGTTTTACCGATTCGACGATGTCTAATTCAACTTGCGGATATTTTCGGCAGAACTGGGCGCAACCTTCTAATAATAATTCTTCAGCAACTAGGTCAGGCATGGTGACGCGAATTTCTCCGCTGAGCTGCTCGTCGTTACCCATGATGCGCCGTTCAACATTACTTAGGCGTTCTTCTAGATAGGCGGCTTCATTAAAGATTTCGTCCCCTAGGCGTGTGCGTACATAGCCTTGCGGCGTTCTTTCGAATAGGCGCTGCCCGAGTGAGCTCTCAAAGCTGTTGATACGGCGCGATACGGTGGCGTGGTTTACCTGCAATTCTTCGGCGGCGGCCCGGACGGAGCCTGCACGGCTAACGGCTAAAAAGAATTTTAAATCATCCCAGTTCAACATACTGCTATTTATCCTTGCTCTCTCGTTTTTACCTTGTGCTTATTAAAGCATAAAGCTGTGGTGCATATTTGCAACACACCTTTGCATGAATGGCTAATTTTCAAGCAGAACTTCTCTCTCTAAGCTAAGTCCTATTAATCACAAACAGCATCACTATCCCATCACTGAGCAGAGAATACTGCAACTAGGAGAGTTACCATGGCTATACAGAAGACGAGTTTGAAGCAGAATAAGCAACATGGCTTTAATGCGACCATTAGCATAAGTGCACCAAAAGATGAGGTCTGGACGGTTTTAGAGGATTTCAACGACGTATATCTCTGGGCTCCTGGGGTCTCTAAGTCTCATGCGCTGGGGGATAAACGCCAAGAGGTGGGTGCTGCGCGTTATTGCAAGCTGGAAGACTTTGGAGAAATCGACGAGGTAATTACTGAGTGGAATCAAGGTGAAGGCTTTACCTATACGGTATCGGCTTTGGGGCCATTGAATAATGCAGTTAGCCGTTGGACTTTAACCAAGGTGAATGCCAGTACCACTCAACTGGAAGTAGAGTTTGCTTACGATATACGCTTTGGTCTGTTTGGTAAAATGATGCACGCCCTAGTGATGCAGAAGAAGCTGCATACGTCGTTGCCACAAACACTGCAAGATTTTAAAAACCATATGGAATCCAACAAGGTTGCAGCGCATTAATGACATTAACAGTTGAAGCCCTACTCGCTGGTGAAACGGCGTTAGACAATGCACCCAAGACAGAGTTGGCCGATGGCCGACTTTGTGTGCCTCAGCATTATCTGTCGTATAACCATACGTTGCTATCAGTTGAGGCTTTGGTATTGGATATTGATTATGACCCACGCTATCCCGTCTTTGTTAGTCACGAAGATACTGGCTTATATATTCAAGTTGGAGTCATTGGTATGGATAACTATCCGACAAACCCCAGCAATGAATCACAAACCAAGATTGTGTATGGTCGTAAGTGGCGGGTAGAACCTCAACTGCCTAGCTCTGAAATTATTCAGACGGTTTTCTTGGCGTTAAAAAAAGCTCGTGAACATGAGGTGCGTGAGCTGTTTCGATTACAGCATAATGACAAGACCACAACACCGTTTAATAACCATCATGACTTGCCATTATTAACGCGCAGTGAGCAACGCTTACAACACAGTGGTGACAGCAGTGGTGAAAACAGTGCAAATAACCCTACAAGGGCAAACTCAGTAGCTGAATTTAATCAGCAATTGGACCGCGTACTGAGTCGATTAAATTACGATGGCCAACGGTTTGAATTATTGAGTTTATTACGTCGCCCTAGTGGACAATATTTAATTGAACTTACAGTGAAAGCCAATCAGGATTCACGATTGCAAGAAGCGACTATTTCTAATACACAAGTAGATTTTATCAGTTTTTTCTTAGCCGAATTGAATATTAACCAGTTTCTCCACCAGTTGATGCAACAGTTTATTGACTTAAGCGATCGCCATGTTGATGAGCATTTTCGCTATCGTGGCTTTACTCGTTTTAGTTGGAGTAATCACGTGGAAGCGATTGCTGAGATTTCAGCGGAGGTGCGTCAACTGCATAAGGATGAAAACTTGCAACACTTTCACCAGCACTGGCAGAAAAACAATTATGAAACCGATAGAAGCCGAATTCCTATCCCTGCTCCTGGGGAACTTTGGGATAAAATTCATCGGCAACTAAAGCAGTTTTCGCCACAAGAACATACCTTGCCTGTTAATGGCTAATAGGCAGGTTATAACCAGTTTAATATTCCCACGATGAATATACCTAGTAACGCAACAAAGCTGATTGCGAATGATGCGCTGCGCAGTAGTTTAAGATTCAGATAGTAGCAGGTCATATGACATACTCGGCCCACTAGATAAGCTATTGCAAATCCATTTAACCATTCAGGATTTGCTGATGAAAGCATGGCGAATAGACTTAATAAAATGAGTATGCCGATACTCTCGTTACTATTAGACAAGACTCGATTCGCGCGAAATAGAAAATTACTATGGCTTTGCTCAACCGTGAAGCCCGGTGTATGTTTTAGCTTTATTCCTAATACATCTACTAGTGCTAGTTGCAGCCAAAATAGAAAACCTGATAAACCCAATACCAACACAGTAATCTTGTATGCTTCGTTAAATTCCATTTATTTTTTCCTTCTATGATGTATTTTAATTACAATTTATTTACGACTGGTACTGATAGCAACGACACAATGACTCTTACCTGCTTCCGCTTGGGATTGCTCGACGGAAAATGATGCTCCAATCTTCTCCATCATTTTACGATCATACTCCATCATACGATGGCAACCTTCTACATTGCCACTACCCCGATAAGGGCATTTGCTGCGAATCTCTGCATAAACAATTTCATCTTCAATCCTGGTAATGGGTACCATCTTTTTCGACGGAAACATCCTTTGCCATTCTTCTGCAGATTCTAAGGCGGTATTTTTCTTTTGTGCTTTTTTAATTTTTACCGTCAAACTGCCTAAGACTCGCATGAACGGTTTGCCAATAATGTTGCGTCCCTTGGTTTCGGTAAGCCAGTGAGTGAGGCCCATGAGTGAATTGAAGAGCGTCTTATTGAGCTGGTTTATGTTCATTAGTCGTCCTTGCTAATTATTATTGTTAACTCTAAATATCCAATTGTATTACTAGGTTTGTAACTTATCACGATATTCATTCGGGGTCATACCCGACCATTTTTTAAACGCACGGCAAAATACTGCTGGATTATTTATACCTATGTGGCTGGCCACCAGCTTAATAGACTTACTGGATTGATATAGCATTTGCTTGGCCATGGAAAAACGTACTTCGTCTAATAGTTTTTGAAATGACAAACCATCGGATTTTAATTTACGAGTTAAGGTGCGATGAGAACAAGATAGCTCATCGGCCAGTTGATCTCGATTTAAGAAAACCCCTTTTTTTCCTTGCTGATACATAATGCGTCGTGCTTGAAAACCCATACTATTTTGCTGTTCACGCTTGGCCTTATCTGCCTCCAATTGCGCCAAATAGAAAGGGCGCATGGAGATATTAGGACTTTTCACCTTTTCGCTGAGCGCGATTCGAGGAATACGAATTTTACTCACTGGCGCTAGGCTATGCACTGGACATTCGTATTGTTCAATTAGCTGTTCTTGGTAGTTTGAAATATCGTGACTAAAATAATATTCCCCTTCTGTATCTAACCCCGCACGTTTAGCGTAAAAATCAAAGGCACCAAAAATCAATTCAATTAATATGGCTTCAATTTTTTTAAAACCCACTAACGGTAAAATTTCTATATCGAGATTTTTTTCATCATAGTTCATGCTGAAATCAAAACCAGGTATATAGAGTTCTGCATATTCTTGAAATAAACTAAGAGCTTGTTCGGCGTCATCGGCATTGATAATGGCTAAGCCCAACATGCCTAAGGTATCTTCTTTAAAATGCCTGACGATCTGTAAGCTGAAAGGGCTTTCTTTTTTCGCCAGCATTTGTCCAAAAGTGAGTAATAAACTGATTTGGTCGCCATCTAAGCGGGCGTCAGGGTCTTGTAGAATATTGGCGGGAATGTTCAGTAACTCAAGACCCCTAGAGATTGAGAAATCAATCGCTGAGCCCTGAGTAATGGTATCAATAAAATCTTTTGCCAGTTGGCTATAGATTGCTGGAAATTTTAATTGGCTGAGTTCACTCATGGCACACAGTTTAATATTATTTCCTGCAGAGTAAGGGCTTTTGGGCCCTTACGCAATGTCTTCTTAAGCATTGGCCATTAAGCAATACCTAGACGTTCCATGGCATCACCGACTAGGCTGGACTCATCGATGTCATTCGGGTGGAAGCTGGGTTTGAAATACGCCATCAGCGATTGGCGCAGGGTTGGGTGCTTGTTTAGCATGTTTTGCTGGCTTTGCTTCAGTAACTTCTTCGCTTCACGCTTGCTGTAGCCATCCTGCCTTAGCAAGTCTTTAACGAAGTATGTTGAAGTGACGTGAATAAAGGCCAATGCACCTAGATAGCCGATCACACGAAGTGGGTAGCTGCCTCCCGTTGCTTTATAGACATCATAAGCGATAGCCTTGTGTTCAATCTCTTCAATAGCATGCCACTGAATCAAATCTCGCATGGCTGGATGAGAATTCTCCACTCCTTCATCCACCAGCGCCGTTGCACCTAAAACTGCGGTTAAGTGCTCTGCTCCCGCAGTGATTGATAGGCTTAATGAATGTGGCAAGATATCACGCATTTTGATGATGAATTTATTCATCTTTTCTAACTTGGGACGAAAGGTATAACCATTTTGCTCTAACACATCGAAGAACTTTTCGTGCTCTATCGCATGCTGGGTTTCTTGGCCAAAGAAACCGCGGGCCTGCTGCTTCAAATCTGGATCTTCAATTTTTTTCAGGCCATTACGAACCGCACGCATGAAGAAGCGTTCACCTTCGGGGAATAATAAGTTAAGTCCATCAAAAAAATGACTCTCGGCTAGGCTGTTATTCATATAATCTTTTGGCACATCACTAAAGTCGAAGCCCATCTTGCGCACTGGAATGGTCGAGTCGCCGCTTGTTTTCGTTTCTAAAACTTGTGATTTCTGAGTCATAACCGTTTCTTCTTATTTGAGGGTTTGAACAACTGCTTAATGTCATTGACCACAGGTTAGTCCATGAGGTTGAGCTTGAGGTGACAAGGTATATGCAAATTGTGACAAATAAGGTATTAAAGCTTACCTGAGGTATTGAATGCTGTGCCCGAATTTGTACATACTCACTTGATAACCTTTCTTTTTATCAAGTCGTTTACCCCCATAATGACGGACAATCCCCATGCATTTTTAGTACAAGCCACATAAGCGATCACTAACGCATCGACCTCTTCTATTTTTACAAAAACAATGTCACTCAATAAGTCTTTTCTATAATAATCGACGACTTCTTCATATTCGATGAAATAATCAATTCTTCCTTTATCGAGCATTTTTATTAACTGTGTAGAGCTCGCGGCACTGGTAATCAACCCTAAGTTCTCACTATTGGCTAACATTGAATCAACTTCTTTAGAATATGAGCGGGAGCTTTGAACAAGCCCAGTCAGACCTTCATTATGCAATATCTGTTTTAGAGAGACTTGTTTAGGTTCGTTTAGCTTATTGAAAGTATCCCTTCTCATCACTAACTGTACAGGGAGGCGCTGCCCATAAGGCATTGAGAAGTGTGCAAAATCACGTCTATTTTTATTGTCTAACGACAATAGAATACATAGATTATGCCCTTTAGCGATATCTACCCAAGCCCGTGCAACATTCATTTCTTTTTGGCTGTGTTCAAACTGAGTTAATTGTTTTTTTATTTGCTTAAGTTGACCATCATAAATCCCTTGGCCAGCTTCTTCACCGTAGAGAATGAGATAGGGTGGAAAGTGCCCTACAGCCCAAATCACTTCATTCGCTAAAGTACTCGCTAATATACTAAAAGGAGCATTCAAAAATAATACTAAAATAGCTGTTCGTAACATTCCAATAATACTGTTTTAGAGTTTTATAAATTATAGCAATGCTCTAACAGCTGAAGGCCATTACAATAATTAGTTTTTAAAACCCTATCCTTCATACCTTTCGCAAAAAACCGATTGACGATCGGTTTTTACTTTGCCAGTATAAGCTCACATTGAGTTAATAAGAGAAAATCCTTATGCGTCAGCTATTGATCGCTATTCCTCTATTACTGCTGGGTATGACCGCCTGGGGTCATGGCATGTCGGAAGAAGACAAAATTAGAATCCTTAATGCAGGGCCTTTGGAATATATTGATCTCGGCGCTGTTCATATGGTGACGGGCTACGATCATTTACTCTTTATCTTTGGCGTAATCTTTTTCTTACGTCGCTTTACCGATATCGTGAAGTTTATTACCGCTTTTACGATCGGCCACTCCATCACCTTGCTGTTTGCTACCTTGTGGGAAATTAAAGCCAATGTGTATTTGATAGACGCAGTGATTGCTCTCACGGTTTGCTATAAAGCCTTTGATAATCTCGATGGCTTTAAAAAGCACTTGGATATAAAGCCCCCTAGCTTAATCTGGATGGTATTTATATTTGGCTTAATCCACGGTTTTGGCTTATCCACCCGCTTACAAGACTTACCCCTAGGGGAAGATGGCCTTGTGATGAAAATCCTATCTTTTAACTTAGGGGTTGAGCTAGGGCAGATCATCGCACTATCTATCATGCTCGTTGTACTAGCAGGCTGGCGTAAAACCGCATCTTTCGCCAAGTTTTCTAAACTTGCAAACTGGTTATTGATGGCATTAGGTAGCCTGTTATTATTAATGCAATTACACGGTTATCAGCATGCTGTGTATGCTGATGATTTCCCCCTAAACCAAGATGATCACAGTCATATACATGATGATATGCGTAAAGCTGAATCAGGATTATCTGGCTATAAAAAACAATTCAACTTTAATCAAGAATAATAAGGAAGCATAACAATGAAGAACCTATTTAGCTTAAAAATTATGGCCGCATTTATTTTCAGCACGGTTTTATTTTCTGCCACCGCGTTTGGCCACGGTGGCAGCCACAATCCGATCTCTCCAGAAAAAGCCCAGTTCGTTGCGACTAAACTAGCCAATCAGTTTACCTCTATCGACCCTGGTTTAGGGTTTGGAAAATTACCTGAATCTTGGTTGGACTTGCCAACGGCTCAAGCTTCTATCCATAAAAGAGGCAAGGGCTATTACATTGTTAAGCTGGATAATAGCGCTGAGAAAAAGAGCCTATTTGTACTTATGGCTATTAGCGGTGAAGTTTATGATGCTAATTTTAGCGGTGAATTTAAAGGTTTAAAATAAACTACATCCACATTAGGAAGACTGATGAATCTTGGTGAGTTAGAGAAATCAATTTTGCAATACTTGTGGCAATACCAGCCAGCGGATGCAAAAACGGTGCATGCTTATTTTTCTGATCAACGTAGCAGCACTTTGAATACCATTCAAAGTGCCCTAGATCGCTTATATAAAAAAGGGCTACTAAAACGTGATAAACAAGGCCACGCCTTTCAATATCAAGCACTGCAATCTAAGCAAGAATTTGTGGGCCAGTTAATGAATGATGTCGCTGCCGATTTTATCAGTGACGAACCGGCACGATTGCAAGCGGCATTTGTATCTATGGCTCAAGATGCTGATGATGATACCCTCGCCCGTTTAGAAAAAATGATTCAGCAGCGTCGCGCGCAACAAGCTAAATGATCTTTTAATATGCATGCTTCTTTGCCATTGTGGTTGAATCTTTTCTCCCAAGCCGTTGTGATCTTTCTATTGACGCAATTCAGCTTGGTTCTTTTTTGGTTAATTACTAGGCATACGATTACTACTCTAGGCCACCGCTGGCAAGGCATTATTTTATGGCTAGTCGTCAGTTTACCTTGGCTTATGAGCATTGGGTGTTTCTTTTTACCTGGGCAATTAGAATACTTTCATTGGCACCATAGCTTTCGCTTTAGCTGGCAAAGCTGGCACGGGCTCAGCTTAGTATTAAGTGTATTCATCAGCCTTTACTTAATCACTAAGGCGTTTATTACGCTAAAGCATTACCAACAGCAGGATCATAAGCGCCGCACCTTATCCTTATTAACGCTCAATCAGAATGGACATTTTCAACATCAACAAGCGATGGCATTTACCTCTGGGCTATTACAGCCCAAAGTCTATATCAGCACGGGGTTAGCGCAGCAATTAAATACCCAAGAACTTGCGATGGTAACCTTACATGAACAGGCCCACGTTAAAAGTTATGATCCTCTAAGAAAATGGCTATTTTTATTCCTCGCTTCTTTTTTTCCTCGTACGATTGCACGTCAATTTTTAAATACCTTGTCGTTAGTGATGGAGTATGGCGCGGATCAAACAGTCGCAAAGCAGTTTGATGTTTTAGACATAGCAGAAACGTTAATTAAGGTCGCCCGCTTGATGAACTCGCCTACTGGGCAAGTTCAACAGCGGTTGCATTATTTGATCGACGCTAGAATCGTAGGTTTCTTCACGCCCTTCGCGCTTCTATTATTGCAATTCACGTTACCGCTGTTAGCGGTATTTTTTGCTATGGATTTTCTACACCACTTTTTTGATCAGTGGTTGTGGCATTTCAATTAACTTCTCTTAACAGCTCCCTGGCAATAATGACTCGCTGAATTTCACTGGTGCCTTCATAGATGGAGGTAATGCGGACATCACGACTAAAACGCTCTAAAGGATACTCTTTTATATAACCGCTGCCCCCCATAAGCTGCAAAGCGGTATAGCAAGCTTGGTTGGCTTTTTCACTGGCGAATAATTTTGCCATGGAGGCTTGCTTGGAAAACGGTTGGCCTTTTTCTTTCGCATCTGCAGCGCTCATTAATAAAAGTCGCGAAGCTTCTAGTTCGGTATAGGCATCCGCCATCATCCATTGAATGCCTTGGAAGTTGGAGATCGCTTGGCCGAATTGCTGGCGCTCTGTGATGTAGTTTCTAGCGTAGTCCATCGCAGCTTGGCCTATGCCTAATGCCATTGAGCCTACCCCAATACGGCCTCCGGCTAGTTCCCCCACAGCGACTTTGAAACCTTGATTGAGTTCACCCATTAAGGCGTCTTTTGGAATGCGACAATTATCAAAGACGACTTCGTTGGTGGACGAAGCATGTTGTCCCATTTTTTCTTCGGCTTTTGAAATAGAAAGCCCCTGTAATTGACCCGCGCTGTCCTTTTCAACCAAGAAGCAGGAAATACCTTTACCGCGCCCTAGGCTCTTATCAGTGACTGCCCAGACGATGAATACCCCCGCATATTCAGCACTGGTAATAAATTGTTTATTACCATTAAGTACCCATTCATCGCCCTCTAATACCGCGGTCGTTTTCATATTCGAAGGATCTGAGCCAGCACTGGTTTCTGTTAGGCAGAAAGCGCCTGCAGAATATTCACCACCACAGAGTTTGGGTAAGTATTTTTCTTTTTGTTCTTTAGAAGCTACCGCTTGAATAACTTCCGCCACCATATTGTTAACCGACATAGTCACCGCGGTAGAAGCACAAGCTTTAGCAATTTCAGTAATGGCCAAACTAAAGGCAATGGTTCCCGCTTCACTACCGCCGTACTTAGCATCAATATTCAGCCCCATGAAACCCAGCTCAGCTAGTTTCTTTAAGTTGGCTAAAAAGATTTCACGACCGTTTTCAGCTATTAGTTTATCTGCGACAGGTTCTAATTCTGTTGCTGCAAATTTTTTAGCCAAATCTTGAATCATCGATTGATTTTCGTTTAATGCCATATCCATAATTTAATTCCTTATCTTACTTATTTTTATTCTTTAATTTATGATAAATCGCTACCGACCTAGCTCTGGCCTTCATCACGGTATTGTTTTGGGGTTTGCCCTGTCCATTGCTTGAAGGCTCGACTAAAACCAGCCGGCTCGTTAAAACCTACTTCCCTTGAAATCTGATTAATCGCCAGCTCTTTATTATTGAGTAATTTCATCGCATAGTTTTTTCGCAGTGTATCTTTAATGCTTTGATAACTACTGTCTTCTTCTTTTAATCGCCGCCTAAGATTACGAGAGCTCATATTAAAATAACGGGCGACTTGATCGATTAACGGCATATTTTCTATTTTATTTTCTAAAGAACCCTCTCCCATATAGTTCATCACCTGAGTGGTGAAGGTACTGTGAAACATGGGTTTACTCAGCAAGTCAGCGGGAGAGTTCTTTAAAAACCGCTTAAGCTCTCTTTTTGTTTGTTTAATGGGTAAAGATAAGACGCTGCGTTCAAATACTATGCTGTTTTTATCTTGGTTAAAACGGCAGTGGCAAGGTAATAATAAGCTGTATTCTTTTACGTGTTCTGGGGCGGGGTATTTAAAATTGGCGTATTTTAGTGGCACTTTTTGCCCCACAAGCCAGATCGAAAAACGATGCCAGATTAAAAGAAAAAATTCGATGAGAAAGTGATCCGGATCCAATGATTCGTCTTTTAATTGCAAGGTTAAAATAGCTTCATCATCGGTTTCAATAAAACTCAGACCGATATCATTGCGTATGGTGTGATAAAAATGCGTGCCCTGCTGCAGCGCTTCTCGTAAGGTCTGGCATTGAATCGCCTGCCTAGCCATGATGGCGAATACCCCTTGCTTGCAGCGCTGCTGGGTAAAGCCCATAAACTCATCATCCATCACCTGCCATACCGAGCGAATAAGCTGAGTCGCGGTTTCTGGCGATTGGCGCTCGGTGCTAACTTCTGGCAAGCCTGCAGCCTGTAATAAAACGTGAGTATCGTAATTCAATCGTTTCGCGCCACGAATGATAACGTTTTGATAATAAGGCGAGATGGTCTGAGTCTTTCTATGCATACCGTCAGTCGTTATAAGTCAGGCTAAAGAATGATTTTGTCCGTTTAAGTTATTTATTCTGCTCAATACTGAGTGAATTGCCAATCTTTTTATCCTTAATGTCCGTTTTTGGTAATAAGTTAGCCCTTTATGACATTGCTTGCCTCTGTGAATTTAGCCACTATTGAGGGCATAACTTTTAAAAAATTGTTCACGACAACTATAAGAATTGAGGATTTTGCAATGGATATGAATGGCGTACCCGCAGTTGTTACAGGTGGTGCTTCAGGTTTAGGGGAAGCAACCGCACGATTTCTAGCAAGCCAAGGGGCTAAGGTTGCTCTGTTTGACGTGCAGATGGATAAGGCAGAAATCGTTGCCAAAGAAATTGGCGGCATCGCAGTTTTTTGTGATGTGACCAGTGCACAAAGTGCTGAGCAAGCGATGTTAACCGCGAAAGAAGCTCACGGCGATTGTGGTATTGCGGTGAATTGTGCCGGTATTGGTAACCCTGGCCGTATCATTGGTCGTGAAGGCCCGATGACGTTGGATTTTTTCAGCAAGGTGATTCAAGTAAACCTAATTGGCTCATTTAATATTTTACGCCTCGCCGCCGACCAAATGAAAAACCGTGATGCCAATGCCGATGGCGAACGTGGTGTGATTATTTCTACAGCGTCAGTTGCTGCCTATGAAGGTCAAATTGGTCAAGCGGCTTACTCAGCATCTAAGGGTGGCATTGTTGCTATGACCTTACCAGCGGCTCGCGAACTGGCTAAATTTGGTGTTCGCGTTTTAGCCATTGCACCAGGTTTGTTTATGACGCCTATGATGGAATCTTTCTCACAAGAAATCCAAGATAGCCTCGCGTCCACATTACCGTTCCCTTCTCGTCTAGGTAAACCCGCTGAGTTTGGCCGTTTGGTAAGAGACATTGTTGAAAACCCAATTCTTAATGGCGAAGTTATTCGAATCGACTCCGCATTACGTATGGCTCCAAAATAATACAGCGCAAATATCAGCGTCTGAATAAACAGAAGGAAAATAGCATGACAACTGAAGCTTTTATTTTCGATGCCATTCGTACTCCTCGTGGGCGTGGTAAAGCCTCTGGCGCATTACACGAAGTAAAGCCCATTACCTTACTGAGCGACTTGCTGATCAGCCTGCAAGAGCGTAATCAATTTGATACTGCAGCCGTCGATGACATTGTCATGGGCTGCGTCACCGCGGTTGGCGATCAAGGTGCTGTGATTGCCAAAACCGCCGCTTTAACGGCCGGTTGGGATAATGACGTCGCCGGCGTCGTTTTGAATCGTTTTTGTGCATCGGGTTTAGAAGCTGTTAATACTGCAGCGATGAAAGTGCGCTCTGGTTGGGAACACTTAGTTGTTGCCGGTGGTGTTGAGTCTATGTCACGAGTGCCTATGGGTAGTGATGGTGGTGCTTGGGCGATGGATCCAGAAACCAATATCGGCACCGGATTTATGCCACAGGGTATTGGTGCCGATTTAATTGCGACGTTAGGTGGTTATTCTCGTGAAGACGTTGATGCGTTTGCAATGCGCTCCCACCAAAAGGCAGCCGCGGCTTGGGAAAAAGCGGCTTTTAGTAAGTCGATTATTCCGGTAAAAGATCGTAATGGTTTAACACTGCTTGATCATGACGAATTGATTCGTCCTGACAGTAGCGTTGAAACTCTGGGAAAATTGAAAGCATCTTTCCAGATGATGGGCGACATGGGTTTTGATGGGGTTGCAAAAGAAGCTTATCCACAAGTGGAGTCGATAAATCATATTCATAGCCCAGGTAATTCGTCTGGCATTGTTGATGGAGCAGCGGCGGTACTGATTGGCAGTGAAGCCGCCGGTAAACAATTTAATATGAAGCCCCGTGCTCGTATTGTAGCGACGGCAGTAGTGGGATCTGAACCCACCATTATGTTAACGGGCCCAGGCCCTGCTGCGCGCAAAGTATTAAAAGTTGCAGGCATGGATGTTTCTGATATTGATTTATTTGAAGTGAACGAAGCGTTTGCTTCCGTTGTAATGCGCTTTATCGATGAGATGGGAATCAGTGAAGGCATTGTTAACGTTAATGGCGGCTCCATTGCCATGGGTCATCCTTTAGGTGCAACGGGCGCAATGATTTTAGGCACCTTGTTAGATGAGTTAGAAGCGAGAGATTTAAAGACTGGCCTAGTGACGTTATGCGTTGGTGGCGGTATGGGCATCGCAACGAT
>Ga0105355_10003666_pt1 | contig 13417 bp, 10 predicted proteins | sample GOMGulsemesocosm_2_FD_83508 | JGI IMG/M metagenome (GOLD analysis project Ga0105355, IMG submission 83508) | Methane-oxidizing microbial communities from mesocosms in the Gulf of Mexico - GOM9C Gulf of Mexico | ecosystem: Environmental > Aquatic > Marine > Cold seeps | place: Gulf of Mexico... | reverse complement strand
GGCGTTTTACTAATAAGATCCCGTGTGTTCGATTTAGTTACTACATGCCAATGTAAACTTGTCTTATATAAGTAGATGATATAAATAAATGATGAAACAATTGGGATAAATAATGTATTTAGTAAATCATTAAAGCTCCACTTTAGTAACATTGCTATCCAAACATGAATAGTAAAAATACCGAAAAAGGTTAATAAGCTAAGCGTGATATTTAATAAAGGAGTCGATGTACGCATAAAGTCAATTAATATAATGATTTTTTGATGGAAAATAGATTTAAATCATATCACTATTTATAAAAAGAGACTTAATAGTATTTTGCATACAATAGGAATAATTAGGTATTAAATATGTTCCATCTCATAAATCAATAGGTGGTTGTTCGCAACTCAGGATGCATTGGATTGATTTCTGAAAGGTCAACCGTCTTATCATTTGTTACCAGCCCTTTATATTTACTTAATTGATTAGGCGGTATATATCCAGCTATGTGTTCAAGCTCATTTAGTCGTGCGCCTTGTAGCGCTAAATAAACTAAATAACTATGTCGGATGCAATTTAGACCGATTAACTCAGCATTCTCTATCATTGCGTCGCTAGCTGATTGTTTAATAGTTTTCGATAACTCATCAAACGTAAATTCTTTCCCTGCAATTGCTGTTAAAAATAGGTGTTCATTATTGCCGACAGGCAGAGATTGCAATGATTGTTGTAATGTTGTTGGCATAACAAGAGAGCGCTGAAACCGACCTGTTAAGTGAATCAGCCCAGCGTCAATATCAAATTGACTTACAGTAAGTTTCAATAACTCTTCAGGCGTTATACCGCTATAAATTAACATTAACGCAATTTCACTCAAACCCGAACTCTGCGCTAATAAAACTTGACTTTGCTGCTCGTCTAGATAGGTTAGACTCTCTGTCAAGTTTGCTTGCATAGCTAAAGCTTTAGGCTCCATTTTATGCGATAGCACCTGATACTCATCAATGTTTGCTTGAGAAGATTCAATTAGGTTATTTTGTGGTTGAACCAAAGTATAACTTGTCGCAACAGGAGTGCGTTTAATTGCGATCAGTTTCAAAATAATAAGCGCAATAACTGAACCCAATAAGGCGACAATAAAAGCCACACCTGAATTAAGCCAATAGTTAGGCCCGATAGGGTAATCCGGTGTAATTGGATTTTCCAAAAGATCTATTCTTGGCTTGAGGGGCTGGTTAATCGAGTTATCTAATAATATTTTTTTCTGTTTCTGCTGGTTTTTTTCTAAGTTTTGTAGATCTATAGTCATACTTTTGTACTGCATCAATTGAGTCGAAAACGCTTGGATATCACCTTTCAATGACTGGTGTTGATTCAGTAATTCATCTATTTTTAATTGTGCTTTCTTTAGCTGCATGGTTGTTTGATGTTTGTATGTAATAGAGCCGTCTTTAATTTGTGCCTGGAGTGTTGCTTCGAGTTCAATGAGTCGTCGCGACTTTTCGACAATGACAGGGTCTTTTTGCATATATTTTTGTGTATATTTACGGCTTAACGCGTCCAATTCGCTGCGTTGTTTTTGGATCAATCGTTGAGTTTGTCTTATTAGTGTTTGTGTATGGGGATCACTAATTTCTATTCCTTCAAGACTTGCCTGATTAATAGCAGCTAATTGTGATGTTAATTCTGTTTGAGTGATTTCGGTGTCGTTAAGTTGCTTGGAAACCGTGTTCATTTTATTGAATATTCTATTCTTACTCTGCTCTAAGGATACTATGTCATGAGCTTGCCTAAATTGCTGCAGTTGAATACGCTTCTTCTGAACTAGCGCATCAAGTTCAGCAAGTTTTTTTTCGGTTAATCCTCTATCTTTTCTTGAAGAATTATTCTGTTGCCCTTGAAATGTTTTCAAATAAAGTGAAAGCCATGTATTCATAACAATCACAAGGTTGTCACTCGTTTTATCAACAACATAGAGGTAGATAAGTCGCTCACTAGCATCGACTTTATTATTAAGCATAGCAGCCAATACTTCAGTGGTTAACCTAATCCCTTGTGTATCAAGTGACGCTTGAAGTGACGACAGTATAGATTGACTAGTCAAACTATACTCACTAATAGAAAATTCACGTGTGATCGTCGTATTGTGTTCAGAATTTATCGCTTCAGGGTAAACAAACCTCAATAATGCACTACTTTGATATACGGGAGATTGTAACCATGCAAATGACAAACCAAAGAGCAGTACAACAATAAAAGTAACAACAGCCACTTTCATTCGTTGTCTGTAGTCCAAAACAGCTTGCTGCTGGTGACGCATTTCAGACGCTAACGTTGAATAGGGTGAAACGTCGATTTCAGGAATTACTGCCATTTTGAGAGTGTGAAGCTATAAATTATTTTTGACAGTATACACATAAAGCTTTGTTGTTTAATCCAACAAAGGCAATTATTAAGTGGAATATGTATCAATTATACGAGTACCTATAATGACTGATTTCATATGTTTTGGTATCGAATAGCTAAAGATAACAACTACCTTATCGTTTCTGATTAATGCTACATATCTATTAACCTAATTTACAGAATATGCAGGCTTAATGTTTAACGCTTGATCAAAAATACGATTAAGCACTAAAGAAGCTCCTTTGGTTGTTAAATGGCCATCGTCAAATTATAAGGTATCACCTTTTAACGTGGTAAGAGTACATGCTTTTTCTGGGCATACAGTGTTGATAATGGAAACGTAAGGTACCTGATATTTTTAAGCTACTTTTTCTATAATGTTGCCGATAGAATGTATTTTTGTCCATTCTTACGCGGCCAATATTGGTGAGGAGGCTTTTATATTTTTACCACCGTCAAAGTGCGATAACAAACTAGGTAGTGGTTGGCTATATCCAATAATAATATGATTTTTTATGTTTTTTCTAAACGAGACTTAAGGTTTCATGTGAGATTTTTTCATCGTTCTTAGCCAACGTTCAGAAATAAGAATTAAAAAATATGAAAATACAAAACATAATGGACAAAATACCCTGAATTATTCATAAAGTAGATATGGCCATGCTAATAAGTGGGTAACTAAAACCATACCTAGATATACAAGTATTAGCCGTTTTATTCTTCGCCTGTAACCGTTAATAAAAGAAAAAGTACCCTTGCTGAGATCATTAACAATAATTGAAGTAATTAAATATCCTGAAATTACAAAAAAATATCAACACCAATAAAGCCACCGGATAGTTTTTCAACACCAGTATGAAAGATTATTACAGACAAAACTGCTATTGCCCTTAACCCATCAATTTCTGGACGATAATTCATAACTGCTCACGTAAATAAGTATCAAACAATGCCATAGAACCGGTTATGGTTAAGTGACCATTATCGCGGTATAAAATAGTGTCATTAATAAATGACTTACATATTTCTTTTGAACATAAGTAGTTATCTAATCGTATGATTTTTATATCAGTTTGAGCTGCAACTTCATCGAGAAAAGATATTGACTGATGATCATGCAAGATATAGGAAGAAAACTTTATATCACAACTGTTCTTGAAAGTGACTAAACCCCTAGCCTTACGTTCAGAACATTCACCTATATTAAAACCAGATCGTGGAGGAGGAGATACAAAAATAACTTTTTTGCCAGAAGCTTGAAGTTGTTTAATTGTTTTGATTGCAGCATCGATCAAATAATGTGGCATTTCTTCAATTTCTTCATTGAGAAGCAGATAGCTTTTATTGACTGAGTTAAAATATTGGTGCAAAGAAGAGCTTAAAATCACCGTTTTTATTTGTTCACTGTTTAGAATGAAATTCATAGCATCATTATTAAAACGTATACATTTTTTAGCCCATTCTAGAGAATAACCATTTGTATGTGATAATCCAATAAATGGGCCACAAGCATTTTTCGTAATTTGAATAATGTTAGGGTTAATGGTTTTTATACCTGGTATTAAGTGCATAGCATAGCTGTCACCCCATACCACAATGTTTGCATTATCTCCTGAATAGCATTCTTTATGAGGTGCGGCATTTGCTAGCCTTTGAGTACAATGCACTGATAAACCAATATTGGCTTGTCTTATTTTACTGTAATTAACTTCATTGGAATTGAGGTTAATCTGAGCAGCTGCTATAGGAATAGCAATTATCCCTAGGCTATAGATTATTATTGTTTTCCAATTAATTTGAACGTGACGATGTTGTTGCAACCTAAAAGGAGTTTCAACATACCTATATTGTAAAAAGCCTAATCCTAAGGAGGCAAATATCAATACTATTTTTATCACGAACGGTACTTGCTCTACGTAACCTAAATAAGCGAAGACAAATAAAGGCCAATGTACTAAATAAATAGAGTACGAACTATCACCGATAATTTTTATCCAGCGTGTTATAAACCATTTTGGTAACCAATTATCTTTACCTAATAAAATGAGTGCAGTAGCAAGCACTACAACAAATGCATCGCCTCGGGGATGTATTGAATCAATTTCAATCATTGATGCAAATATAATGGCGGTAAACGCGAGGTATTTAACTTTTTTAGGAATGTTAATATCTGGTTTGTTAAGCATGTACCAAGCACATAAAGAGCCGACTAATAATTCCCATGCACGGGTTGGCAATAGATAAAACGCCCAATCTAATTTATTTGAATCAGATATGCGCCATAAGATAGGGGCTTGTTCTTCTGGATTACTAACCCAGAGCATACACCAAAAAAGACTTAACCCCGCCAGTAAAAGGATCATTTTAAGATGAAGTTTTGCAGGGATTAAAAACAATACTAAAGGTAAAAAAAAGTAATACTGTTCTTCCAGCGAAAGCGACCAAATATGTAATAAAGGTTTTGATTCGGCATTACCATCAAAATAACCAATTTGAGTGGGGAGAACCATATTAGCAGAAAAAGTAATAGCACCAATAAGTTGGTCAATGTATTCAGACCATTGCTGACTTGAAAGAAAAAATAGGCAGAAAAAAGAGGTAAAAAAAAGGGTGGAATATAACGCAGGTAATAACCTTTTTGCTCGCCTTAAATAAAATAGGCTAAAAGAAAAAGTATTTGCATACAAATCTTTTAAAATAATCCCCGTGATTAAAAAACCAGAGATTACAAAAAAAACATCAACACCCAAATAACCATACGAAAAAAAACTAATGTCAGCATGAAAGCATACGACTAGTAATACGGCTAGCCCTCTCATAAATTGTATATCAGTTCTCATGGGAATCCTTTGCCAGACTTATTCGGTTAACACTTTTGTGATGATAGACTAGCAGATACATATTTTTGATATAGCTTACGTAATGCCTTCAGACTTGGTCTTTCAATAAACCTCGTTAAAATGTATGCCAGAACTATTGAAAAAGTTATAGCGGTCAATATACCGAAATAAGGGGATAAATTGAAATGATAAAACTGTCGGATAATAACATAGCCAATATATTGATGAATAAGATAAAAAGAATACGAGATATAACCTAAAAATACTAATGGCTTATATGTAAAAAAAGAGGCGTTACCTGTAATAACAGCCCCAAATAACAGATAAAAAGATAAAATAATTAACATGTGTACACCAGAATAACTAATTGCAACTGACAGCGCTGAAACCAGTAATGTGGCGATAGTTAAAGGTGTGTATGTTTTATTCCATACTTTATAAAAGCAAATGCCAGCAGCAAACAAAGCAATGTATTTAACAATAAATATAATTAAGAGCGGGTCTTTCGGGTGAATTAAATTAGGATCGTACTTGCCGATATAATTATTGGCAACAAAACAAGCGGTTATTATCCAAATAATTAGGAAATATTCGATATTTTTTAATTGCTTTGAAAAAAATACCGCTAAAATCCAAAAATAAAATGACAACTCAACCGCCAAACTCCAATATGAACCATCAACTTTTGTTACCCAAAGAAAATCTTGTAACATGGTCAAATTGATTAAATAATCATTAAAAGAAGCTGTATTTTTGGGTAGACCAAAATAGCTAACAATAATAAAAGTAATGGTAGCCGCTACCCAGTAAACAGGAAATAATCGAGAAAATCGACTCCATATAAAATCTAATGGGCTACTACATTTTGTTATTGACCAAAAAATAACAAAGCCACTGATCATAAAAAATAAATGTACACCCAAATAACCATATTGAAACCATGAAGGGAAACTGATTGAATGCTCATACCTAAAGTTGTAAAGAAAAAAGTAATGAAATATGACAACGGTTAAAGCAGCGAATCCTCTTAAACCATCTAATTCGGTTAATCGTTTAGTCATTTTGTACCTTTATATTTTCTGAAGCTTAACCTAAAGCGCATTGTAATATATGTTTTTCACATACCACAGTCAATCTTACTGAAATGCGAATTCCATCATAGTACTATTCTCCTATTCTAGGATTATTGCGGCCTAAATTAATTTTATTAATAAATATGGGGCTGCTTTAGATTGGCGCTAACAATACGTTACCAAAGGCATTATAACCAATTAAGATACTTAAAATGAAAAATCACCCTAAATCAATTAGTACTTTTTGAAAACAAAGCCTAAAACGGTTGGGTTAATACGTAAATACTTCCATACCCAATAAATATTAATTAAGTTTAATAGAATCATTGAGGTTGTTGTTGCAATAGCTGCACCTAATACGCCATAAATAGGAATTAATGCAGTATTCATAATAATATTGAATAACACACTAAGTAGTAAGCTATTCGCTGCTCTTTTGGCATACTTAGTCATCATTAATAATAACCCTACAGCTCCTGAACAAGCATTTCCCAGCTGACCCAAAGATAATATGGTTAATAAATCAGTACCGCGGGTAAAATCTTCACCAAAAAGCCAAAGTACCCAATAACCAGCAAAGGAAAATAAGAAAAAACAAGGCAGTGCAATACACATAGCAGCTAAAGCCGCTTTGCTGGCATTTTCTTGCAATTTCTTAAAGTTACTTTTTTCAAAAAGCGCAGAAATATTAGGACCAAAAGCCGCATTTACTGCTGTTAATGCAAAAGCCACCAATGTAGCAACCCGTGCGGTTATTCGGTATATGCCAATATCGGCGTCAGGCACATAAAATCCCAGCATAATGACATCGATATTGCTGTTAATAACTGCGATACCTGCAAGTAACGCAAAAGGTAGCGCTGGTCTCCAGTCTTTATATAACAATGTTTTATTAAATATTGTTTTTTCTATGTAAGGTTTTTTCTGGCTCCACAACATTATAATAACAATTAATGCAATAGTTGCGGCTGTCACATTGGCTAGCATAGCCGACGTTGCTGAGGCTTTATTATCCGACACATAATAAAGCGCCAAGATGATTAAAAAAAAACTCATCGGACGAATCAATCTATCCGGATAGATTGATGTAATAACTTTTTGAATACCTTGAAAAAACGCCATGTACAAGCGCATTAGTACTGTAGCGACGACTACAGCTAGAGCAATTATAAGAGAAATGTATTTGTCAGTACTTACCGTTATTGGCAATATCTTCAGTAATAAAATAGCAGTAACTACAATACAAGCTGACAATAACAGTACTTTACTTATAACCCCCATCACATGTTGCGCTATACTTTTTATATCGCCATTGGTATGAAATTTGGCGATTTCTCGCACAGAGTATCTGTCTTGTCCTGCTAAATTAAAGATGGTGAATATGCCGGCTAATGCCATGGCATAAGAATAGATGCCATAGTTGTCAGTGCCTAATAAACGCCCCAACAACACGGCGGTTAAAAACCCCATCCCGGCTTCAATAACGGTAAAAAAAAGCGTTCCTGACATGGCTTTAGCCAGTTTGCCTTTAAAAAGTTGTTTCATAACCTAATAATTCAAAATCTTTGTTATATAACTCAGCGACTAAAAATATAGTTTTATCATCATAATACTTAGAGTATGCTTTACGGTTGCTTTTTTTTGCATGATTCATTTCTTTAGTAATATTAAGCCTATTTAATATTACTTGAATACCATCTCTAAAATTTTCAAATTTAATAATATCATCTACCATTTTTTCTTCGTATTCATCAAAAATAAAATGGTATTGTGGTTGTAGATGAATCCATTGTTGCATTTCTTTATTTGCATGTAGCTTTTCCACAAACAACTGAAAACTCATTCCTTCAGGAATAAATTTTTCTTGAAATATTTTATCTCTAGGAGAGTTCCCTCCTTTAGATAAATATTCAAAAGCAGATACTAACCGATCAAAAGGATTTCTCACTACGGTAAATTTATACATACTATTGAATTGTTTTTTCCCGAAATATGTTGAATAAAACCACCATTTATAATGTCCTGGATATATAGGCAGTTCAAAAATTGTATTCGCTATACTTGTTCCTGCCACTTTCGGTATATGAATATAAATACATTTTTTTCTTTCTAAATATTTAAAGTTAGATATAGGTTTAATAGTTTTTTTTAACTTTAAAACTAAAAATTCTAATAAATTATTATTTGCTTTATTTTTATACCAATCAATTACAACCATGGTTAACCTCTATTTTGAAACTTTGTTAAATATATTTTTCTTGATTGGCAATGTGCGGAATCGAATACGATTGATTCACCATCTGGTGACCAACGTGGGTGTATGTCGCAGCGAATTTCACCGGTATAATTTTTCAAGGGTGCATATTTACCTAAAGTGATTAATTGTTCGGTATTTAAATTCAAAACTTCTAAGTTTTGTTCTCCGTAATTATCAGGGTATGAATCCGTTAATAAGTAATTTTGAGTCGGGTTAAGGCTTGGGTGACCATCTCTTTTTATAAGCGCGGTATGATAAGGGTGCTCACGCTCTTCCCCGGCAGAGAAAACTTTATATTCAACCGTATTATTGGCGTAACACATGGTAACCAGATAGTCAGAATCGTTAAGCCAACAATAATGCGAAGGCTTACCTTTTGTTGACAAAACTTTGAGATTGCTGCCATCGGGTTCTATACTCATAAGCCTTGTATGATGAGACCCCGAGACTGGTTTCCATAAATGGAAAAACATGATGGTTTTTGAATTGGGTGAAATACAAACATGATTAATGTAATGCTCTGATGCCAACATGGTGTCTTCAGGACATTTTTGAGACAATTCATGTAAGCTTATTAGCATTTTTTTAGTGTTGTTATCTAGATCAATAATGAAAATTCCATCATTATTTGGTGCAAGTTGATCTTGAGATTCGTCGGTAATATCTAAATACCCGTATCCTACTCGCAAACGACCAAGCCGAGAGAAGTTGATACTAATGCCGTACTTTTCATCTGGTGATATATCATACAACGGCATAATGATTTTTTTTTCTATTACGCGACTCAGTGCATTTATTTTTACACAGCCATGCTGATTATTGATAATGGTATTATAAAAAATTGATTGAGTATCATTTGACCAACGTAATCTGGCTCCCATTTGCCAACACCATGTAGTGATAGTATCTAGCTTATGAAATAAACCATCGCTCGCCGTAAAATAACCTATATCACATGTTGTTTTTCCTGTGTGTGATTGAGCAGGCGATCGCACGGCATGAGACAATATTTTAGTATTGTCACGCGAAATGGGTGAAATATCATAATAACCAAAAAATGTTTCGTAGCCCTCAATACTATATGAAAATGAATTGATGTTTTTTTGAGTGTTCAGCCTTATTAGCCTCTTAACGCGATAAATATACCATTTCACTTTTTGTCTAAAATCTCTATCACGAATGTAAGGTAAGTTTAAAATTATATTTTTTATCACGAATATGTTCTCTTATCTAGATTCAGACTAAAACCGTCTGCTTATAAAGCTCGTAAATTCTTTATAAATCGCTTTAATTTCGGTCATTAACAAGAATGTACCGTAAGCTTTAAATAGTATATCGCTCTTCCGTTTAGTGAAAATCGCTTGAATTAACCAGCGTACTGTTAACTTTTTAATGTTTGTTTGTTGCTCGTCATTCAGTCTGTTTAATTCAATAAATTTTGTTTGCAACTCGAGAATAGTTTTTATATTTTTCTTCAAGTTTTTTTTACTTACAATTGTTGATAAAAAGATAAAATTACAGATTTCTTCCAGTTGTTTTTTATCAATTTCATATTTCATTGCAGAGAAGTAACGCATAATGTTATTGAAAGATATATTGGATGCTATTTTCGCTTGTTCACCTTTTCTTTGGTGAGATACGTTATCACTATGCGTCCTATACTTAAGTAGATATTCTGGCAGTACTATTACTTTGCCATATGTTTGTAGTTGAGACCAAAAATCAAAATCTTGTGCTGTTCTTAAGTTTTCATTGTATTTTAAGTTATGTCGACTTAATAAAGAGTTATTCATCATTACTGTAGGGTGCGCGATAGTCGCTCTGAAAAGTGAGGACCATAAAAATTCATATGAATCTAGCGGTGCTTTAGACTTACTTATTTCTTTACTTTTAGCATTAATATTAGTCGTCCATGTCCCACAAAGTATTGCATCTTCATTTTCTCGCAATGCTTTAATTTGTTTTTCAAATCGTTTCGGCAGAGCAATGTCATCTCCATCCATCCTAGCAATGTAGTCTCCCCTTGCAATCTCTAATGCGTAATTCAGGTTCTTTGTTAAGCCTTTATTGATCTTATTAGTATGCAGCTGAATTCGTTTATCTTTATTGGCGAATTTTTTTAATATGTCAGAACTAGCATCTGTGGAAGCATCATCAATAATAATAAATTCAAAATTTGTAATGCTTTGATTTAATATACTTAAAATAGAATCCGATAAGTATCCTTCGTCATTATAGACCCCCATAATAACACTGACTTCTGGATTTTTTAGATCAGAAAGTTGAGTTCGGTTAGTCATTTATAGTCTCTTTTTGATCTATCGTACCTTTTAAATAAAACATTCCTTTTAACAGTTTAAATACATTATTTTTTAAAGAAGAGGTCGATGAAAGAGTATTAAAAACTAACCTTAATGGGACAACAGAAAGAAATAGTATGAGTCGTATAAAAAATAATGGGAAATGCGATAATATTTTAGAGGTATTAATATCCACCTTAGCGTAATTCATTTTATTATAAGCTTCAGGGTGCTTCATTCGAAATACTACGGAACTATGACGGCCTGAAGCGTAAAATTTATTTAAATAGCTACTCAAATTGGTATTGTCTATGTGATTAACCATCAACTCCTGACAATATGTTTTTTTCAAATATGGATATTCTTTCTTTAATCGAATAAGAAAATCTCTATCTTCAAAACCATATCGTTTGAAGTCTTTACTAAAGCCTCCAACTTTATCGAAATACTCTCGGGACAAGGTTAAACAGGCGCTTGTTAATTCAAGCTCCCAGTTGTCACCACAACCCTTTCGTTTGGCTTGAACATCAGCCTCAAAGCCTTCAAAAAATGCATCTATATTTATAAAGTTAATATGCCCAAAAACAACATCATTACCTTCCGAAATTAAAGTTTTAAGGCGAGTGATATAATTACGTTCAGGTTCACAATCCACATCTAAAAAACTCACATAGTGACCTGAGCTTTCCCGTGCTCCTATATTTATAGCAGTTGAACGTCCTGAATTTTTTTCTAAACGTATAATTGACCATTTGAATGTGGTATTTGTGATGGAAAAAGAAATGGGTAGCTTAGAGCCGTCATCAACTACTATAACCTCAACGTTATCACTGCCCTCTAATTTACTGATCAAGGTTACTGTTTTTAACGCTTGTTCTGTATCATTTAGTACAGGGACAATAAAACTGATAAGAGGTGGTTTATCCATTACGTCTATAGTCTCCATTAGATTATACTTGTAAATTTTTTAACAGTACTATCAATTAAATAGGCATTATTTGTAAACTCTTTAGCTATTAATGTGATTTCTTTAGCTCTATCATTTTCGACATAAAGTACTTCATTAATATTCTCATATAAACTTTCAGCATTGTCAGGCTCACATAACCAACCAGTTTTATTTGGAATGACTGCGTCGGGTATACCACCACTATTTGAACCAATTACCGGGCACCCTGCAAGCATTGCTTCAACAAACGTTAACCCTTGCGCTTCTACTTGTCCATTTTTTGCTTGTTTTGATGGACCAACAAAAACATCGCTGGCAGCAAAATAATCATACACATCTTTGTTAGGTACCCACCCCAAAAAGTCGATTTGATTCTCTATATTTAATTCTTTTACTAACGTTTGAAAAATTGCTTTTTCGTGCCCTTCGCCAACAATAATGAGTCTTACTTTTTTTTGCTCTAGTATTAGTTTATGTGTTGCCTGAATTGCCTCTCTAATACCTTTTTCTTCAGAGAGCCGACCAACAAATAATATAAGTTTTTCATCTTCAGATCTTATTAGTTTTTCCCTCAAAACGTGTATTTTATTTTTATCTAATTCAGGTAAGGGTAATATGCCTGTCGGTAGTCTGAACAAAGGAGTTGTCGACTCAGGTGCTAATTTACGGGTGGCTTTCTCGGTAACACTGCTATTTACTGTTACTAAAGCCGAGTTGTTAATTGTAAATTTTTTGAGCTTTCTCATCAAAGGAGAATTCAGGGCAAATACATCGCCACCGTGCACTGTTGCAATATGCTTGGTTTTAAAAATCTTACAGGCTAAAGCTGACACAAAACCCTGTGGTAGTAACCAATGTGAGTTAACAACATCTGGTTTCCATAATACTAATTCTTTTATTACCGCTAATAATTCACACATTACCAGAATAGGTAATTTAAGCTTATTTAATGGATTCTTGTCTAAATTACCTAGTGCGCCACCTTGGTAACATACTGTTTGGGCTCTTAGTGGTAACAAATATCTAAAACGCCTTACTCCTACGCCATCGAATAACTCTTTAGTTTTTGCACCAACAAAATGTGGCGCTAGTACACGCACTTCATGGCCATTTAACACTAACTGTTTGGCAAAATTATGCACAAATGGGGTTGTGGTGTCATTTAACCAACGAGGATAGTTAGAAGTAACAATCAATATTTTCATTATTTATTCATTTTTGTTATCAATTTGTGAAGCTTGCTGTAATTCAATGCGCCTAACTTTTTCTAATGTTTGCTCTATCAGTTGTCGATTGAAATTCATTAAATCAGCTAAAAGGGCAATTAAAAAGGAGATGAAGCCTAAAATGGTGAAAGTACCACCTAATATTAATGATTGTATGTGGCCAGAACCATCCCCGCTGAAATAAAAATACAAAAAACGAATAATAGGGATTGCGCCAATTATAGATAACATTAAACCGATAAAGAAGAATACTCTTAGTGGCTGATACATAACATACATACGAATGATTGTAGTAAGTTGACGTTCTATGAATTTTGGAATACTACTAAAAAGGCGAGATTCACGCGTTTTTTCATTTGTTTCAACCGGCACAGAAGCCACAGC
>Ga0105355_10003660_pt1 | contig 13431 bp, 11 predicted proteins | sample GOMGulsemesocosm_2_FD_83508 | JGI IMG/M metagenome (GOLD analysis project Ga0105355, IMG submission 83508) | Methane-oxidizing microbial communities from mesocosms in the Gulf of Mexico - GOM9C Gulf of Mexico | ecosystem: Environmental > Aquatic > Marine > Cold seeps | place: Gulf of Mexico... | reverse complement strand
GCCCGTACCATGTAATATATTTAATACCCCTTTAGGTAAACCTACCTTTTGGCATATTTCACCAAGCATTGCTGCTGTTTGTGGCGTAATTTCAGAAGGTTTGGCAATAACACAGTTTCCAGCTGCAAGTGCTGGCGCTATTTTCCAAGTGAATAAATAGAGCGGTAAATTCCATGGAGAGATACAACCAACAATACCTATGGGCTGGCGCAAGGTATAGTTAATGGCGGTGTTTCCCATCGCATGTGCTTCACTGGAGAACTGTGAGCAGGCATGGGCGAAAAATTTAAAATTACTGGCAGCACGAGGAATATCAACCATCTTAGCAAGAGATATTGGTTTACCATTATCTTTTGCTTCAGCTAAAGCCAATGGCTCGATATTCTTTTCAATTTCATGAGCAATAGCCATTAGATAATCTGCACGTTGCTCTAGATCTAATGCTCGCCATGTAGGTAACGCTTGCTCTGCTGCACTGATTGCTTGTTCTACATCGTCATGGTCACTATTAGGGATTTTTCCATAAACTAAACCTGTTGCAGGCTCAGTATTATCAAGATAAATTCCATTTAGTGGTGCTTGATAGTTACCATCAATGAAGTTTTCGATGATCTTTTCCGAATGACTCATATATACTTTCTCCCGCTTAAAGCGTTATAAACAAGAAGTTCGACCGCCATCAACAGGTAAATTTATTCCCGTTATGTATCCCGCCGCAGGAGATGCCAAGAAAGCTGCAGCAGCTGCAAACTCTTCTGGTTTGGCGAATCGGCGCATTGGAATAATAGATTTTTCGTTGCTGGTTGCTTGTTCAATAGAAATCTCTTGTTTTTTTGCTTTACCTGAAATGATAGCATCGAGACGAGCTGTAGCTGTTGCGCCCGGTAGAACATTATTAACGGTAATACCAAATGGTCCCAATTCATTAGCTAAAGTTTTTGCCCAGCTAGCAACGGCGCCACGAATAGTATTGGAAACGCCGAGTCCATTTAAAGGTTGTTTTACAGATGTTGAAATGACATTAATAATGCGACCATATCGCTTCTCTTTCATACTAGGAATAAGGGCTTGCACCAAATGATGGTTTGAGACCAAATGTAAATTAAAAGCATTAATAAATTCATCAGCACCGGCTACATGGGCGGGGCCTGGCGCTGGACCACCTGTATTGTTGATTAAAATATCATAGCCGCCAGAAGTTTCAATATTCGCTAATATTACTGATTTGACTTGTTCAGGTTGAGAAAAGTCGGCTACTAATACTTGGTGTTGCTGATTTTGTTCGGTATTTAATTGTGATTTTACTTGTTCAAGAGATTCTTTATTACGAGAAAATAGGGTAATGCTAGCGCCTAGACTTGCTAGTTCAATAGCGCAGGCTTTACCTATGCCTTGACTACTTCCACAAACTAAAGCGCGTTTACCTTGAAAGTTAATATCCATTAATGACTCTTTTTATTATTTTGGTGATTGTCTGTATTTTTCTTATATACCCATAATCATTCAATATGCAGTCTTTGAAAAGTCTAAAAAGCTCATCTGCTGCGTTACTCTCATTGTGATAGCCAGCTATCACTCAATCGGGCACCTTGTACTTGAATTTTTTGTCACTCTCAAATTCATCACTTTTGAATGGTCATAGGTATAGGCTGAATTTCAATAGACTATTTTTTAGCATATTAAAAAATTTAATGTCAGCAAAACTTTTAATATTTTCGATTAGATGAAAAAATTCATTATCTTGACAATGCTAAGATTAATACGATAATGCCAGCTAACAAATCCGTTATTAAGGGAAGGTTAAATCAATTATGTCTGTAAATTTACCATCAGGAATTCATGTTTCTGGGCAGGGACCTGCTGTTATTTTACTACACAGTTCATTAAGCAGTGCACGACAGTGGCTGCCTTTAGTGAGTTTATTAAAAAATACTCATACGATGATTAATATCGACATTTTAGGTTACGGAAAGTCTGAAAAAGTAATTGATGAAAAACATTATAATTTAAATGTAGAAACCGCCCGCATTCAAAAAGTGATAGATGAGTTGATCCCATCTCAAGAATATCATTTGGTTGGTCACTCTTATGGTGGTGCCATAGCGCTAAAATTGGCCGTTGAATCACCGAAGAAAATATTAAGTTTGACACTATATGAGCCAGTGGCATTCCATTTATTTGAACAAGGTAGTGATGAAAGAAAACAAGCAAACTTATTTGCTGAAAAAGTTAATATTGATGATAAATACCAATCTGCTACAGTCTTTACGGATTTTTGGAACAAAGAAGGCTTTTTTAAAAGCTTACCTCAAAAAATGAAAGACTACATGGCAGCTGATATGCACAAAGTAAGTTTGGACTTTCAAGGTTTAATGAGTGAGGAATATAACGAAAGTGACCTTCAGCATATTTTATGTGATACCTTATTATTAAGCGGTAAATTCAGTCCAAAACTGAGCCATTCATTGATAAGAAAAATTGCTAATACAATGCGTAATGTAAAGCAAATTACCTTTGATGCGGGGCATATGGGGCCAATTGAAAATAGCGACTTAATTCATCCTGCTATTGCTGATTTTATCAAAAAAATCTAAAGAATCTGAATTAGTAAGAAGTCACACTTGCTTAATCGTTCTTTTCCGATCTTCAGTGTGAAAGCGTCGCTAAAGCGCTAGCTGTTTTTTAATAGTTTTCATTTGAAATGGAATAAAATTAAATATTGCTAAGATGGATTGTCTTTGTTGTATATTTTACTACTACTTTAAATTATTGATTTACTTTAATATGATGTAATTACGCCCCTTAAATTGGGATAAAAATTAATTAACTGTTGTAGTAACTAAAGATTATCAGTAACAGTAATGGACTTTGTTAAATGTATATGGATATTTCTGCAGTGAAGTTAATTATTATTAGCTTGTTCTTATTTATTTTCCCCTCGGCGTTATTAACGCTTAAAGCAGATAAGGATGTTTTATTAGATATTCATCAAATATGTAACTCCTCTCCATCTCAATGTTTGCTTGAAATAGACGGTAAACTTCGAACCACCCCTTTTAAAAGTCGAGTATGGTTTCAATACAAACTCTATCAATTTGATGCTCTCTTTCGGTTAGTTGAATTAAAAAAACTAAAGACAGAGATTGCAAAATGGATTGATAAAGAAGAGGTACCGCTTAGGTTTAAAATTAGCATTTACATTTTATACGCAAAGATTATAAAGACGGAGGGAAATCATACCTTAGGAGATCAATATTTAAATAAAGCGATCAACACTTTAAACTCTGTAAATGAAGTTGCAGTGGACCCAATGATTATTGTTCAAATTGCCAATGCATTAAATTATTTAAATAAAAATCAACAAGGTTATGATATGTTGATTGATTTAGAGAAAAAATATTTTAAACGTAATAATGTTATGTTCAAGCTTGAACTCTATGAAAATTTAGGACATTTTTCTTATCGTCTAGGTAAGTTAGAAGAACATATATTGCTTCGGATAAAGGCAATTACTTGGGCTAAGCAACAGGGAAACATTCAACGAATAGCAACAGCGGTATACAACTTAGCGCGAGCTTATCAAATGACTAAAGAGTATACGCAGGCGATAGATTATTTTGATCAGGCTGAACAGTATGCGAAAAAATCAGCAAACTATTTTACGCTTTCGATGAGTAAGTTTCGTCGAAGTGAAATAGAACATAATCGTGGTAATAATAAAAAAGCAAGAGAATACTTTCGACTGATTGATAAAAAAGCACTTCCAGAGTCATCTGATGAAATGCTTAATGCTTTGGCACGTAAAATTAAATAAATATAACAAGAAGGATAAAACATATGAGAAAGACTCTCCTCTCAGCATTGATTGGTTCAATGCTCTCTTTTGTACCAAGTAGTCAAGCTTCTGATGTGTCTGATGCTATTAATAAAGATTATCAGCAGCATTTAGCACCACTTTGGGATCATTTTCATCGCAATCCTGAATTGTCATTAATGGAATTTAAAACGGCAAAACGATTAGCGAAAGAGCTTCGTTCTGTTGGTTTTGAAGTAACCGAAGGTATAGGTGGTACGGGAATTGTTGCGATGATGAAAAATGGTCCCGGCCCTATGGTGATGGTAAGGGCGGATATGGATGGCTTACCTGTTAAAGAGTTATCTGGATTAGCTAATGCTTCTACCATCATGATGAAAAACTGGCAAGGTGAAGATGTTTCGGTTATGCATGCCTGTGGTCATGATGTACACATGACCAGTTTAGTTGGCACTGCAAGGTACATGGCATCAATAAAGGACCAGTGGTCAGGGACCTTAATGCTTATAGGTCAACCCGCGGAAGAAAAAGGACCGGGAGCTTCAGCTATGATGGCAGATAATTTGTGGAAAAGGTTTGGACAGCCAGATTATGCCTTTGCTTTACATGTTAATGCCAATGAAGAAGCAGGAAAAATCATTGTAGACGAAGGTTCTCCTTATGCTGGTGCGGATACTGTTGATATCATTGTACACGGTATTGGCGCACATGGGGCATCACCACACCAAGGGAAAGATCCTATCGTTATTGGTGCGCAAATCGTCAATAATTTACAAACCGTTATTAGTCGTGAATTGGCACCAAGATATGCCGGAGTTATCACAGTTGGTGCATTTCATGCGGGAACTAAACACAATATAATTTCCGATAAAGCACATTTGCAACTCACGGTTAGAAGTTTAACACCTGAAGTCAGAGAGCAACTCTTATCAGCAATTAAGCGTATTGCTCATGGAACAGCGCGTACGGCAGGGGTTTCTGAAGACATGTTGCCTGAGGTCAAGGTGAGTGAGTTTTCCTATCCGCCAACTTTTAATGATAAAAGTCTAGCGAGACGATTAAAAACAGTACTCAATGAAAAAATGGGATCTGAACATTTACTTGAACCTCATGAAACAGGGATGGGAGCGGAAGATTTTGGCTTTTTTACCACCAAACCTTATATTCCAAGTGTGTATTTTAAAGTAGGCGGTACACCAAAAGCAGACTTTGCTCGCGCTGAAGCTGGTGGATCACCTGTTGGCAGTCATCACAGCCCACAATTCAAAATATCACCTGAGCCATCAGTAAAAGCTGGAGTCGAAGCAACGGTTTATGGCCTATTAGAACTGATGTCTAAAAAATAGAATTAAGATGAATATATACAGGACCAACGGGGCAATGAAAATTAGTAATCGTTTATCCTGAACAGAAAAAACCCAGCTATGGAAGGCTGGGTAAAAAAACATAAGGGAGACAGATGAAGGCTAGACTAGTTATTACTTTTCTCTTCTTCATTATTCACTCTTTTTTGCAAAAGGCTTTTGCCATTAATTGCAATTTTACGTGGCTTGAGTGCTTCTGGTATTTCTCTTTCTAAATCAATGCTTAATAAACCATTTTCCATGAAGGCACCAATCACCTTTACATGGTCACCGAGCTGGAATTTTCTTTCAAAATTTCGTTCAGCGATGCCTTGGTGAAGAAACTTACGGTCAGACTTTTCATTGTTATTTGCTTTAATGCCTTTAACAATTAATGTATTTTCTTTGGACTCTATTTCAAGCTCTTCGTCTGCAAAGCCGGCTATTGCCATAGTGATCCTGTATTGATCATCGGCAAGTAATTCAACGTTATATGGAGGGTAAGATGGCTGCTTATCGGCACGAGATGCTTTGTCTATTAATCCTGCTAAGTGATCAAATCCGATAAATGAACGGTAAAGTGGGCTGAAATCTGTAGATGTACGCATAATTCATATCCTATTATATTTAGCAATATGTTTGATACCATTTTGACTGAACATTATTTATGTCAAATTGATACTACCTATCGAACATTTCTGTGAACGTTATTACCAACATCAAGTTGCGAAATAATCATTGTTGAAATAAGTTATTCTCAAGGTTTAAAAGTGCCTTTCATTAGTGAACAGGCGGTTAATGTAATCCCATTTTAGCTAGTGGCGACTACATAATTAGAGATGGTATTAATATTTATTTTTTCAAGCAATAAAGTACAAATAACTGTGTTTTATTTGTACCTTATTGATATTGTTGACTATTTAATGGGGAGGTGTTATTTGTTGCTTTTTATGACATTTGATAGGGGGTCATCTGTTTCAAGTTTATTTTTTTTCGTCTCTATTGAGGGTTTTATAGAACTTAACGTTTTTAATGTCGATAATGCCATTTCATAATTTGGATGTTGTGAAATATCAGCGACAAGTTCTTTATAAGCTATGTTTCCTTGGTTATCAATAATGAATATTGCTCTTGTTAATAGCCCCATATCTTTAATTAATAATCCATATTTACTGCCAAATTCTCGCCATACGGTATCTGATAGTATTTTGATTTTATCAATTTTTTCTGTTTTGCAAAAACGTTTCTGAGCAAAGGGTAAATCGTTACTGATGGTTAGTATCACAGTATCATTTGGGATCTTGGATACTTCCTCATTAAAGCGCTTGGTTTGCAATGAACAGATACCCGTATCAAGGCTAGGTACAACGGATATAAGCAGGTTTTTCCCTGAAAATTGCTTTAAAGACACGGGGGCAAAGTTATCGTCGACTACTTTAAAATTTGGAGCTTTTTCCCCAACAAAGACTTGTGTACCCAACAGGGTAACAAATTTGTTATTGGCTTTTACCAAGTCAGTCGATTTCGACAAATTTTCATTTTGTAGTGCTTGAGAGCTAGGTAAAAATAAAGTGTAAATGGCTATAGTAAGTATTGATAATTGTAAGAATTTCATTGGCTAAATTGGATGTAAATATATTGGTAAGATTAGCTTAACGTATCTATAAGATAAATTGCCATAATTTATTGTTTTATTGGTATAATTACCTATATTTATAAATAATGTTATTTATAACTACTCATCGCGAATTATCGTCATCTACTCTAGGAAGTCATTATTTATGTCCACACCACTTTTAATCTGTGATGATTCTAATATGGCACGAAAACAAGTCGCACGATCACTACCCGATGGGTGGGATGTCGACATTAGTTTTGCGTGCAATGGCGTGGAAGGAATTGCAGCAATTAAAGCAGGCAAAGGGGATGTATTATTACTTGATTTAAACATGCCGGTAATGGATGGCTATCAAGTGCTGGAAGCCATAGTTAAAGAAGACTTGCCAACGATGGTCATTGTTATATCAGGTGATATACAACCTGAAGCACATCAACGCGTTACTAGCTTAGGGGCTTTAGATTTTATTCAAAAACCAATAAGTAAAGATAAATTAACAGAGATATTGTCAGCTTATGGTATTTTTACCAAAAATGATGGCAACGAAGAGCAAAGAACGCAGAGTGCACAAATTAATTCACCTTTACCGAATAAAATATCATTACCTACTATTACTGATCCCATTCAGCCATTAAAAGAGTTTCATGAAGAGGGCATTAGTGAAGAAATATTTATAGACCCAGAATTGCGTGATTGTTATCAAGAAATAGCCAATGTTGCAATGGGACGTGCCGGTGATTTACTGGCTCGATTATTGGACGTTTTTGTACTGCTACCTATTCCCAATGTTAATCTTATAGAGGTGAGTGAGTTAAGTATGGCTCTCTCTGCCGTTGAAGAAAACGAAAGTACGTCCGGTGTTTGTCAAGGCTTTATTGGTGCAGGAGTTTCTGGCGAAGCTTTACTTATTTTAAATGACTCTAGCTTTAAAGATGTAGCTAAGTTGATGAGTTATACTCATAAGCTGGATGAAAGCTCCGAATTGGAGTTATTAATGGATATGGCAAATGTCTTAATTGGCGCTTGTTTAAGTGGTGTTTCAGAGCAGTTGGATATGTCTTTTAGTCAAGGGCATCCCGTTGTTTTAGGGCAGCATAGAAAAATTTCGGAACTCATAGCAACGAATTCAACCAAGTGGAAGAGAACATTAGCTATTGAAATAAGCTATAGCATAGAGAACTATCCAATTAAATGTGACTTACTGCTGCTGTTCACAGAAGATTCGATGAAAACATTAAATAACAAATTAGCTTACTTATTGGATTAACTATGTCGTTAGAAACTGAACAACTTAATGAATTACATTGGCTTATGGAGATGCTGCATACCATAGATGTTGGTTTAGTAGTACTTGACCGTCAATACAAAATCCAAATTTGGAATGGTTTCATGGAAAACCATAGTGGTTTATTACCAAGGGAAGTTAAAGATAAAGCGTTATTTGAATTATTTGATGAAATACCTGTAGATTGGTTTAAACGAAAGTCTGAATCTGTATTTTTATTGAAAAACAGGGCATTTACTATTTGGGAACAACGGCCTTATTTGTTCAAATTCCAAAATTACCGACCAATAACTGGGACGGCTGATTTTATGTACCAGAATACGACATTTATTCCTTTGATCTCATCAACAGGAGTGGTATCTCATTTATGTTTGATTGTCTATGATGTCACAGATAATGCCATTCATAAGCAAGATCTTGAAAGGGTAAATGCAGAATTAGCAATTTTGAGCCAAACAGATGGATTAACACAGCTGTTTAATCGCTCGCATTGGGAAAATTGTCTTCAGGGCGAATATAAGCGCTGGTGTCGTAGTGGTAGTCCAAGTAGCTTAGTTATGCTAGATATTGATAATTTTAAACGTATCAATGATAGCTATGGTCATATGGTCGGGGATGAAGTTATTCGTCACTTGTCAGCAGTTATCCGAGAACATGTTCGAGAAACCGATATTTCGGGGCGTTACGGCGGTGAAGAGTTTGTTATTTTACTTGCTGATACTTCATCGGAAAATGCAAGAGTCTTTGCAGAGCGTGTACGAAAGGAAATAGCGCAAGCTATTGTGAAATATAATGATATTGATATTTCTTATACCATAAGCTTAGGTATTGCAGAAATTGATGAGTCTATAAAAACTCATGAAGCCTGGATTGAATGTGCTGATGCTGCACTTTATCAGTCTAAACAGGAAGGTGGTAGAAATTGCGTTACAGTATACTCTCTTCAAGCACCGTAAGTTGAAAGTACTTCATTGAAAGCTCTTTATTTATATTAAATTTATTATTTAAATAAGGGCTTTTTTCCTGTTAAAAAGTTCCTCCATTGTTATCATTTACAATAGATTACTTTCCCAAAGACTACGCTTTTGAAACTAGCTACGAAATCATTTTGAAACCTCTTTTGAATTATCTTAAATAGTCATTGGTCGATAAAGGTTTTAGAAAAAACATCATTAATATCAAAGCCATCTAGAATTCTGAGAGTTTTCGGCTTGTAGCCGTCCCTAAACTTTGATTAATGAGAATTATTTGGAAAGCAATATTCTATGTATTACCTAAGTTGTTTAAGTGAAAAGTACGGTTTACAGCGGATATTGTGAGAAGGAAAATAAAAAATAGAGGCATTAAATTCTTATAAGAGAATTTAATGCCTCTATCAATAGTTAGCAACGAGTCTTTTATATAAATATCAAATTGTTCTGGTAGCTGTTGCTGGTGGTATTAATGCAGCTTTTTTTGCGGGATATAAAACTGCGAGTTGACCAACAATAAATAAAGCGATAATACCAAAGAGCATTAACTCTATATTAATGGGGGTTAAGTTAAATGTTTTCACTAGCCACATATTAAGTGCAACAGCGCCAAAACAACCCATAATCACACCCAATGTAGAAATAATAAAATTTTCTACCATAAAGTAGCGCATTATTTGCCATTGTGTAGCACCAAGAGCACGGCGAGTACCAATTTGTTTAGTTCTGCGGTTGATACTAAATAATGCCAAGCCAACAATACCAAATCCGGTAATTAGGGTTAATGTGCTAATTACCGTGGTTAATATTTTATTAGTGGCATTATGTTGTTGGTAGCTTTTGTTACGGGTGTCTTCTAATGTGGTGACACGACGAATAATACGGTCTTTATTTCTTTGGGCTAATGCTTGTTCAATAATAGGCATTAATTCATCACGACGTCCTTGCTCTGCTCTGATGAAATAATAACTACTTTGAGACTCCCTTTGCATGGGCATCAACATACTACGCTCTACACCAGACCAACCATTCCAAGGCGCCTGTAAGGTTTTTATAATGCCAATAATTTGTATGGCTTGATCATTATAGATATAAACCGTCTTACCAATAGCTGATTGCCAATCATCTGCAAATAATGTTGTTGCCATAGCTTGGGTTATTATCGTTTTGGTGGGCCATTTACGATTTCCTGAAGCGCGCCATTGCACATCTTCTGGTTGAAAATTAACACCGGCAATGAGCTCAACATTAAGAGTATTTATAGCATGTTCATCAATCATATAAATAGCGGAGCCTATTGTGTCTTTATCTTCACCGGGTTCTCTTTGTATACCTGAAGACCAGCCGCCACCACTTAAGGGGATGGCGTTAATTTGGATAGCATCTATTACCCCCGGTGTTTTACGGATCAAATTAAGGTCTGTTTGCATTTCTGCTTGCATATTGTAATCTTGTGCAAAAATAGTATTGGTCAAATAAAAGGTATTTTTTTCATCGACACCACTAGCTCTTTGCATTTTTTCTTGTCGGTCTTGGATCATAAAGATGGCATTAACCATAATCGTCATCGTTAAAGCAATTTGCAGCGCAATAAGTAAAGCGCCTATTTTATTACGCATCAGTGCGCGGATAATTATTCCTGATTCTAACATTGGTCATTCCTTCTCTTAACTAGCTGTTACTGGCTTTTAAGTTGTTGGGCTGGCGCAATATTGCAAGCTCGCCAAGTAGGGTATAATCCTGCCAGTACTGTGGATACAAGTGACAATATAATGGCAAAAGCAGTCATTGGAAAATCTAGACTTGCTAACCCTTGCATATAATCACCGTATAAACTTTCAACACCTTTTAAGCCTAAATAAGCCAGTATCAAACCTAAAATCCCCCCTGCTAAACCTATACAAGCAGACTCGATCATATACTGGCTAAAGAGTGTGGCTTTACTTGCCCCCAATGCTTGACGTAAACCAATTTCTGGCGCCTTACCTAAAAATTTTGCTAACAATAATCCAACGGTATTTAATAAACACACCACTAGAAACATAAATGACATGGCCATCATCATTTTGGCATCGTCAGCAACAACTTCTTGATTTTCTAACCATTGCATAACATTGCTTAAACGATTATCTATTGGACGAAGAAAGCGACCATATTGTTTCTGTTCTTCTACATAGGCATTTAAAAATGTTAAATATGCTTTTTTATCTTGCTCTGTTTTTAACTCAACCCAAAATTGTGTCCAAATACATTCTCCGGCGAGAAATGCTGCTAGGCCATCACCATTTGGTTTCCAACAATTCGTATTGCCTGCGCGGCTAATTTTTTCTTCGGCGATTAAACTAAATGGCACAAAAATGTCTGCAGATTTATTAAACGCACCTGTTGTTACGTCATAAAAACGGGGCTTTGGTTCCCACGTATCAATGACACCAACAACTTTAAATAGGTTACCACCAATTTTCAGTGATTCTCCCACTGAGTCTTTACCTGCAAAAATTTTGTCATTAGTTTCTTTATTAATAACGACAACAAGCTCTTTATTATTGTCCGCTTGCTCTGTCCAGCCGCTCCCATAGATAAAAGGCACATCAAACATTGCAAAAAAATCGGCGGTGTTAGCTCTACCATCGGCAGTAATAGGCAATAAATCAGGATCATTAGGTTCTATTACAGCGAACGTTTGTGCATTAACACTTTGACGAAAGGCTTTTTGTGCTTTCCACAAGTTTGTTGAGTCAGTATAAGTCATTTGATCGGGTGGATTTTTTCCATGATCAAAAGGGTCATTAACATCCCAGCTGTCTAATTGTACATAAAATAACTGTTCACTTTTATGGGGAATAGGATTGGCTGACATCAGGTAATTTACGGTTACTGTGGTCATTGCCGCGCCGATGCCTAAGGCAATAGCACACACCATTAATAAACTTAGGCCCCAATGGCGTAAAATACTGATCCAAGCAATTTTTAAATAATAACTAAACATAGAGATTCCTTGTATTTACACGACAGGTTAGGCAATTGCTTGCGTTGCTAATATTTCAAGTTCACTGACCCGGCCATCTTTTACCTGAATGGTACGTTTTGCTCTTTCCGCCAATATGCCATCATGAGTGACCATAATAATAGTTGTGCCTTGTTGATTGATCTCTTCAAGTAATGACATCACGCCATTGGCCATTTCTGAGTCAAGATTTCCTGTTGGTTCATCGGCTAATAAAAAGCGAGGGGAAGTTGCCAATGCACGAGCAATCGCGACACGTTGTTGTTGTCCTCCCGATAACTGACTGGGCAAATGCTTCATGCGTGAGGCCAAACCAACACGTTCAAGGTTTTCTTCGATGCGGAGCTTACGTTGCTTTGCGTTAAAGCCGCGATAGCGTAATGGTACGTCAACATTATCAAATAAATTAAGGTCTGGGATTAAATTAAAACCTTGGAAAATAAAGCCAATCTTTTCATTTCTCATTCTTGAGCGGCCATTGTCGTTGAGTTTACCAACATCGTCTCCATCAAGTAAAAACTCACCATTGCTATAGGTTTCTAATAAGCCTGCAATGTTAAGAAAAGTTGTTTTCCCTGAGCCAGAAGGGCCTGTAATACTGATAAAATCCCCTTCATTTACGGTCAAATTAAAGTCACGTAATGCATGGGTTTGAATATCGCCAGTTTGGAAAATTTTATTAATATCTTTCATGATTAGCATAGGATGTTCCTTATAAATTATGTTTATAATTTCCAATAGTTTTAATGAGTTTTTGTAAACTGAATAGTTATTGGGTGAGTAGTACTTGTGTCGCGGAATCAAAAATATCCGTTCCAGAAATGATGATTTGATCGCCTTTATTTAAGCCACTTAATACTTCGACATGACTTAGGCTTCTTGCTCCTAAGGTTATTGGCTGCTTTTTCGCTAAACCGTCGATAACTTTATAGGCAAATCGTCCACCAGAACTTTCGATAAATTGACCGCGTGGTACTTGTAAAACATTCTCTTTATGTTCAAGAATTATTTGTGTGGTTAATCTTTGATTTTGACGAAGTTTTTCCGGGGTGTTTTGTGTGAAACGCACTCGCCCAGTAACCTGATTGTCCAGTATTTCGGGGGAAATTGTTACCAGACGAGCGCTGAAACTTTTTTGTTCAAATTGAATGTCGACATCCATGCCGATGGCCAAGTCGTCCGCATAACTTTCTGGTATGGCTATTTCTACCTCTAGCTTACTTAAGTCAACCACTGTTAATATCGACTGGTTTTTACTCATAAATGTTTTGTTGTCAGTGCTTAAATTACCGACAATACCGTTTACCGGTGATAAAATATTTAAACCATCGACTTGACGTTGCAGTTCATTTACCAATAGTTTTTGACGGTGTAAATCAAGAGAAAGTGATTG
>Ga0105355_10003656_pt1 | contig 13434 bp, 9 predicted proteins | sample GOMGulsemesocosm_2_FD_83508 | JGI IMG/M metagenome (GOLD analysis project Ga0105355, IMG submission 83508) | Methane-oxidizing microbial communities from mesocosms in the Gulf of Mexico - GOM9C Gulf of Mexico | ecosystem: Environmental > Aquatic > Marine > Cold seeps | place: Gulf of Mexico... | reverse complement strand
TTACGTTCAATACCACCCGCATACCCTGTTAATGAACCATTGCCGCCGATAACTCGATGGCAAGGCACAATTAAGGTGATCGGATTTCTACCATTCGCACCACCAACCGCTTGCGATCCTTTAGGTTTATTGACCATCTTAGCAATATCTAGATAGGTATAAACTTCACCGAAAGGTATTTGTGCTAAACATGCCCAAACCGATTTTTGAAAGACAGTGCCTTGAGGGTCTAAAGGTAGGTCAAACTCATTTCTCGCGCCCAAAAAGTACTCCTGTAACTGCCGCTTACAAAGTTCAGTAATAGGGCTAACTTTGCAATCTCCTCTGGTATCGCCGCAGAATATAACTTGTGTGATGCCTTTATCAGAGGCTTTAAATTCCATCATGCCCAATGGTGTATCAAGGTAGTCGGTAAACATTATAATTGGCTCCATAATTGAAACGTTAAGTAACTTCGCCAAGGAGAAGCCTGCTCGGAGGTAAATTCGAATTCTGCATTGCCTATCGCTTTTTTAACCCCTAAATCACTGCCCAAAAAGATATCTGGCTCGCTTAACCCCCGAAGTTTTGCATAATCTACCGTCCAAGGCCCTATGCCTTTTAGTTTTAACCACTGCTCTGGATCATTAGGACTTTCATTACTGACATAGTGCTGTGCTAGATTACGCAAGGTTTGCTTTCTAGAACCGGGTATCTTTAGAAATTCAATCTCACTGCTGGCAATAGACTCTGGTGTTGGGAATAATCTTTTGTCACCGTGCTTTTCCCCTAAAGACTCAACTAAGGTTGCAACCAAATTTCGGGCAGCAACTACCGATATTTGCTGGCCTAATATTGCTCTAATGCCGGCTTCAAACATCGCCCAAATGCCGGGAATGCGAATGCCCGATTTTAGAGGGAAATCATCAGACAAGCATTGTTTTAAGTCTTGCTCTACCGCTTGCATATCAACATCAACATCTAGAATACGCCTGATATTATTGACAATGGCTTTTAAATATTTAACATCACTTAGTGCTATTTTTACCTCAAACATATTTTTTTCAGATTTATGAATAGCCGTAAAATCGCCAATGCAGCCATGCCAATTAAATGTTCTGCCATAACTTTGCTCATCGCACCATTCAAGATTTGGGATAGCCCTAGCTGATAATATTCCTTGCATTAACTTCCAATTGAAAGGTGGACGGTAGTACATTTTTAGCGTCAAAGTATTGCTTTGTGCCTCACCCGATTTTCGCATTTTAGAAGGCGTCAATTTCAGTTGGCTTTTAAAGCAATCATTAAACCTTCTTACACTGTCAAAACCACTAGCGAGTGCAACTTGGGTAATAGGTAACTTGGTTTGATGTAATAACTGTTTAGCAAACAAACATTGTTGATAAAGGGCATAAGATTTAGGCGGCATACCTAAATGTTTATTAAATAGCTGCCTTAAGTAACGATCACTAATACCTAAGCGTGCGGCAAGGTGTTCCAAAGAACCTTCTTGTAAGGCTCCTTCATCAATCAATCGTATGCCTCTATCTAATGTGGTGTTTACTCCCTTCCAAGCAGGTGAATTAGGTGCACTGTCTGGACGGCATCTTAAACAAGGACGAAAACCTGAATTTGCACACTCTATTGCTGATGAAAAATAAACCACGTTTTCTTCTTTGGGTGGTTGAACCGGACAAATGGTTCGACAATATATGCCCGTAGTTTTCACCGCGGTGAAAAACTTACCGTCAAAGCGTGGATCTCTTGATAATCGTGCTTTTTGACAAATTTTTGCATCTAACATAGTTAACCTATACAACTTGGGATAAAGTATTTTTAATAACTAAAGTATAACGGCTTGTTTTAGACAAACTAGCCAAAATCGGAACTGAAGCATAAAAACTTATTCTTTGAAGTTTACCCGTTGTTATATTTAGCTAACTATAAATTTAGAGCGACTAAGTTTTATGTGTAAGTCGCCAAGCGCCGGGTGAAGTACCTAAATTGCGTTTAAAAGCACGGCTAAATACTGAAACATTGTCATAACCCAATTGTGTGGCTATTTGTTCTAACCTAAATTGGGTTTCTTTAAGCAGCTTGCTGGCTAAATACATGCGCCAACGTGTAACGTAAGCCATCGGAGAAAAACCTGTCGTTTCAGTGTACTTCGCTGAAAACCGTGATGGGGAAAGCGCGATAATATTGGCCATATTTTTAACCGACCAGTCATAAGCAGGATCATCATGTATGGCAGACAATACACGAGAAATCATCGGATCCTTTACCGCTTTAAACCAACTAGGTTTAGTTATAGTTGCAGTTTCTATATAGCGATTAATTGCCATTGCGCATAATAGTTCCAAATAGCGTTCAATCATAAACTGATGGCTAAATGATGACTTGTCAATTTCGGCTAACAGTAAATCTATAATGTTATTGGCGCTTACACCTGTAGAGTCATTGGTTGTTATGGTCGAAACTTTCATTAATGGCGGTAAAGCGTCGAACAGCGGATTGAGATCAGTGTCTTGCATCATAAATACGCCACAAATCAACTGAGTACACCTTTCTTCTTTATTATGCTCTACTTTTGATTGCTCTGCAGTTAATTGTGCAAGTTGTGCATTTGTCGGGGCAAAGATATTGCCTTTCCCTTGCATAAAATTTTCAAAAGCATAGATCTTGCTTTTATCTCCGTGATAAATCAGATGAGACTGACCTGAAAAACATATGACGAGTTCTCCAGTACAAAGAACTTCCCGCTCGCCACTTTTTAGTTCAATGGTTATTTGCCCCTCTTTAACTAAATGAAAGGCGGCTATGTGTGTGTTTTTATGTTTTGCTAAACTTGCACCCAATTCAGTTTTATCGGGTATTGAAATAGCCCATGGTGAATGATAAATATCATTTAATAATAAATTACCGCCAATGCGCATATTACGCATCGACTCGCTTAAAATATCAGTGGTTGCGCTCCTTTCAGTTGTTTGGGTAGTATTTATGGCGGAAATCATCATTTATTCTCCTTAGTTTGACTAGGATAATACACGTCATTATTTTAAATCAACAAGAGAATTACCAATGAATACAGAATTATTTTGGTTAACAATGACGATATTGGCTACTGCTTTATTTTGGCTACCTTATATAATTAACCGCATCTTTGAACATAAATTGATCCCCGCATTAAGAAACCCTAATCGAGATGCGAGGCCTAAAGCAGAATGGGCAAATAGATTAATGTATGCCCACGAAAATGCAGTAGAAAATTTAGTGTTGTTTGTTCCTTTAGTTTTGATTGTTCACCTTTTAAATTTAACCAATGAAACAACGGCATTAGCATGCATGATTTATTTTTTCACCCGTATTGCTCATGTTATGCTTTATACCCTAGGCATTCCTTACCTAAGAACATTGGCTTTCTTTATTGGTTTTTTAATGCAAATGCAATTAGGTTTTATTATTATTTCTTCGTTTTAAGTATTCGTACACTTAAGTGTGAATTTGTTAAGTATGCAAGATTCTACATTCAATAAGTTGAATGAGCCAAAACCATTTAACACAAGTAACTAAAAGGTCTATTTAAATGCCCTATGTAAATATAAAAATAACAGATGAAGGTGTCACGGCTGAGCAGAAAGCCAAATTAGTCTCAGGCGTAACATCACTGTTATCTGAAGTGTTAGGAAAGAATCCAGCGACAACCATGGTTATCATCGATGAAGTGAAAACGGATAATTGGGGCATAGCAGGTGAATTAGTTACAAAACGTAGGAAAAGAGGAACGTGAAAGTAGCATTTATTATGAGCAATTAACTAACCTAAATACTTTGGAATGCAAAATAGATAAAGATTAATGACGTCTTGATTTCTATCATTACTTCTTGCTGTGTGTATAATTAAAGTATTCAAACTGTTTAAGTTGTTCAAACAGAAAGCACTTTTAAATGAGACTATGTTATGGATGAAACTACTGTTCAAAGTAAAAAGACTAACAAAAGAATGATCCCCTTGCGTTATGTACTGACACCGATAGTGCTTATTATTTTCGCCATTATCATAGTTGTTATTTTGGCTATTACAGCAGAGAAACCATCGAAAAAGCCGCCCGAAATAAGTGCTCCTCTGGTGCAAGTGTTAGCACTTGAATCAACGGATATTACTTTTATTATTGCTAGTCAGGGCACTGTAATGCCGAGTACAGAAACACAATTAACTTCTGAAGTTTCTGGTGTGATCACTGATGTCGACGATAAGTTTAAAGTCGGTGGTTTTTTTAAAAAAGGGCAAACTTTACTGGTTATCGATGATATCAACTATCAAACAGCAGTATTGCAAGCGCAATCACAGGTAGATGGCGCCAAAGCTACATTAATCGAAGAACAGGCAAAATCTGACCAGAAGAAAGAGGAATGGCTGTTAAGTGGACAACCACTCGAACAAGCCCCAATACTAGCGATAAGAATTCCGCAATTACAACAAGCAAAAGCGTCTTTAAAAGCAGCGCAGGCTAATCTACAAGATGCAAAAATAAAACTAGATCGGACAATAATAAAAGCGCCATACGATGCACTAGTAAAAATGAAAAATGCAGACATAGGCCAATACGTTTCTTTGGGATCTGTACTAACTACAATATATGCTGTTGACCATGCTGAAGTTAGGTTGCCAATAAAACAAAAAGATATTTTATTTTTAAACCTCCCTAAAGTAAACAAACCTCAAGATACGCCAGCGAAAGTTGAAATTAACTTTCAACTAGGTAACGCGATGTTCTCCCTGGCCTCAGAGCTCACCCGTTATGAGGGAGAAGTGGATTCTTCAAGCCGTGTTCACTATGTTATTGCTCAAATAGAAGATCCCTATCAAATAAAACAAGCGAAAAATTCACCTGAATTACGTATGGGTATGTATGTTAATGCCAAGGTCTTCGGAAAAACAATGGCGGCAATGACTGCTATACCCAGAAGCTCTGTTTACGGAAAAAATACAATTTACTTAGTGGATAATGAAAACAAGTTGAATATTCAAACGATTAACGTTTTTAGAACAGATACTGAATTCGTTTATACCCAAGATATTATTGCCAATAACCTTCAATTAGTTACTACCAAACTCGCTACGCCAGTAAAAGGTATGTCGTTACGTTTAAATACTGATGAAGCTGTGAAAAATACAGAGACTGTAAATCGTTCAGCGCTTGCCGAAGAAAAAGGTGAGTAACCATGAGCAACCTTATTGAAGAATCAGCAGAAAAATTAAATGGTATTATTGCTTGGTTTGCCCGTAATGGCGTAGCCGCAAACTTGCTTATGGTTTCTATTTTAGGTTTGGGAATATTTTCCTATCAAGGTATTAATAAAAAAATGTTTCCTGAGTTCAATCCTAACAGTATACAAGTGGTGGTACCTCACTTAGGCGCGGCGCCAGTAGAAGTCGAGCAATCGGTAATTTTAAAAGTTGAAGAAGCCTTAGAAGATATTGAAGGGATCAAGCGCATTACTTCAACGGCCAATGAAGGTATTGGTATAGTTAATATTGAATTACAATCCGGTTATTCGATGTCTGAAAAACTTGATGAAGTACAAATGCAGGTCGACGCAATTACTACTTTTCCAGAGCAAACAGAGAAAGCAATTGTAAGCAAATTGGAATTCAAAAATCAGGTGATGTGGTTGTCTGTTAGTGGCCCAATGGACCGTCGTTCTCGTCAGCAAATGGCGCAAAATATTCGTGATGAAATTATGCTATTACCCAGTGTAAATAGCGCAGAAGTGGTGGGTAATAGGGCTTATGAAATAAGCATTGAGGTGTCTGAAGATAAATTGCAACGCTACGATTTAAGTTTTGATGACGTTACACAAGCCATCAGAGCTGCATCGGTAGATATGCCAGGAGGAACAATCAAAACTCGCGGTGGTGATATTCTGTTAAGAGCGCAAGGACAAGCTTATACAGGTATTGAGTTTGGCAGTATGGTGTTAAAAAAGTCTGCTGATGGTACGCGATTATTATTGTCTGATGTCGCAAATGTGATTGATGGTTTTGTCGAATCTGATGGCTTTGCCACTTTCGATGGTGCAAATACTAGCAGTATTATGGTGCAATCAACAGGCAGTCAGAATGATTTAGAAATTGCAGAAGAAGTGCGTATCTACGTCGCCAAGAAAAAGGAAAGTTTACCTCAAACTGCAAAATTAGAAATATGGGGCGATGCCTCTTATTACCTCTCAGCGAGATTGGACATGATGGTGTCAAATATGTTGATGGGTTCTTTGCTTGTATTTTTGGTTTTGACACTTTTTTTAAGGATAAGGATCGCATTTTGGGTAATGATCGGCATACCTATTAGCTTCTTTGGCGCTTTTATTATGATGCCCCTGTTAGGTGATTGGTCGGTTTCTATTAACCTATTAAGTCTGTTTGCTTTTATTATGGTGCTGGGCATCGTCGTCGATGATGCCATCGTTATCGGCGAAAGTGCCTATTCAGAAATACAACAATATGGTCACTCTACTGACAATATCATTCGGGGCACGATGCGAGTCGCCATGCCAGCAACTTTTGGCGTACTGACGACAATAGCGGCTTTTACGCCGTTATTATTCATTGATGCTAATTTTTCGGCATTTTTTAGGGCAATCGCCATCGTAGTGAGTTTCTGTTTATTGTTCTCGTTAATTGAGTCTAAATGGATATTACCTGCTCATTTAGCCCATATGAAATATATTCCCTTAACAGAGCACAATACCAATGCTTTGGAAAAAATTCAGATGCGCTTTAAAAGCTGGTTAGAAAACTTTATCCATCTTAGCTATAAGCCTCTACTTGAAAAAACCTTAGTGGCTCGTTACAACACTATGGCAGCTTTTATCGCGGTGCTGATTTTGGCAATTGGTTTAATTGTCGGTGCATTTGTCAAAGTTGAAGTATTTCCAAGTGTGCCCAGTGACTTTATTCAAGGCAATATTACTATGATCGATGGTTCGCCATCGACTGAGCGAAATAAAGCTGTCGAACTTATTATGGATGCTGCACTAAAAGTTGCAGAACAAAACAAGTTTCAAGGTAATAGCTTTATTAAGCATTCGATGATCTTTACCGATGGTAATACTCGAGCAACTTTTTTGCTTGAATTAGTAAAGTCTGAAAATAGACAACTTAATGCTTATCAAATAGAAAAGTTGTGGCGAGACGAAATTGCTGAAATCCCTGGTACTAAGGAGTTGCGTTTTTTTGCAGGAACAAATGCTGGGGGCGGTGCTGCACTTGAATTTCAACTGACGGGACGAAACGACAACGAACTTGAAGCGGCTGCTATTTCAATACAAGAAAAACTGAAAGCTTATGACGGTGTTTATGATGTTCGCAATTCTTTTTCTCGAGGCAGCCAGGAAATAAAATTGAGTATTAAGCCAGAAGCTGAAGGGCTAGGTCTTAATCTTGCGAGTTTAGCGAAGCAAGTACGTCAGGCATTTTATGGAGACGAGGCACAGCGCATTCAACGTGGTCGTGATGAACTGAAAGTGATGGTCAGATATCCAGAGCAAGACAGGTTATCTATTTCAGATTTAGAAGACATGTGGATACGCACGCCAAATGGCGATAAAGTGCCATTTTATCAAGTGGCTAATATTGAAATCGGACAGGGTTTTTCAAGTATAATTCGCATCAATCAAAAACGCTCTATTACCATATCTGCAGATATCGACAGTGAGAAAATAGAGTCACGTAAAGTTGTCACTGAAATGAATGATGTAAGCATTCCTGATATTTTATCGCAATACCCTAGTGTTAAATATGGTGTTGAAGGAGCGAGTAAGGAACAACAAGATTTCTTACGACAACTCGGTATGGCAGGCATCGGCGCATTATTTCTAATTTATGGTTTAATTGCTATTCCGACCAAGTCTTATACCCAGCCGTTAGTTATCATGTCGGTTATTCCTTTTGGTATTATTGGTGCAATCGTTGGTCATTGGATATTGGGTAAATCAATCAATATGATGTCTATGTATGGCTTTATCGCCTTAACCGGAGTGGTGGTAAATGACAGTTTGATCATGGTTGACTTTATTAATAAAGCCAAAGGCTCAGGTTTAAAAATGATGGATGTGGTTACTCAAGCGGGTACGCAAAGGTTTCGTGCTATTTTGCTAACCTCTCTCACCACCTTTTTTGGTATATTACCCTTATACTTCGAAAGTAGTCTGCAAGCTCAGTTTATCATTCCAATGGCTATTTCATTAGGCTTTGGTATTGTTTTTGCGACAGTGATTACTTTATTTTTGATCCCCTCGCTTTATTTAATTAAAGAAGACCTTGCTAATTTATTTGGTGGTAAACATCGACAGGAAGAACAATTTAAATCTTCTTAAAGGGCGTGATAGGCAGGATGGCCTAGAACTAGTCGCGTTAGATAAATTCGTGCTAGGTAAACCAAATTGAAGTGGTAACCGTAGCACGAATTTAGTGAGTGAGTTTATTTCGCGTCCAATAACCTTGCTGGCCTAATTATAACAATAGTGCAAAGCAATAAAGCGACAACTGCGACATTAATCACACCTGCATATTGTTCTCCTGAGAGCATCAAAGCACCGACCATAGGTCCCGAAGCTAGCCCCATTTTTGAAGCAAACCCACCTAATGCTGCTAATTGACCCGCTTTATCTAATTCTGAACATATGCCGAACATATAGGGTAAGGCAAAAGCCCAAGTAACCCCAATGACGATATTAGCAATGAGATAGACTTGTTCACTGGCACTATAATGCAATAAGCCACTACATAATGCCGTGACTAAGATTGCACTAACTAAAGGTATAGTACGACCATATTTAGTGCCGATAATAATAACCAAAAATGCACCAATTAATGCTATCCAACTGGCAGACGCTAAAGCAGTGCTCATAAATTCAATTGCCAAACCTTGTGCTTTACCCAAACTTATCATATAGGCAAATAAACCCATATTAGCGGCCTGAAAAAGAAAAATAGCAAAAAGGTTAAGAAATAATGGTGTGCGTTTTACTTGCTCTTCTGAGTTAGTGGTGTGCTTAGTCGACTCAATTTCATAATTAGGAATGAATGGCATCATCACTAACGTAACTAACGTGAAGCTGGTTAAGGCAATGAATAATATGCTGGTGCCATAGGTTGGCACTAGCTCAGGCAAATACATTAATCCTAAGCCACCTAAGCCCCATTGGATAAATAGCAGGTAGCCAAAGGTTTTATCTGCTTCTTTAGTTCGCGAAATAATGCCAAAGCCAATACCGACTAATAAACCGCCGACTAAGCCATGAATAAACCTAATGGCTACCATCAAGTTTGCACTTTCGACGAAAATACAGCTAATATCAATCACAATAAGAGCGATTAAAAGTGCATAAGCCCACGATCGCCAATTAATACGTTTTATTAAAAATACAGCACTCAATGCGCCAATGGCCGCGCCATATAAGTTAGCTGAACTAACAAAACCTGCTTGTTGGCTTGTAAATGCTAAACCTTCTTTTAGGCCACTAACAACAGCTGGCATAATATTGATATAAAAAATCCCTGCGGTGGTTAAAAAAGCCAACATAATACGCGCCATAATGCCGTTTGGATCTGCTTTCGTTATGCTCAATTTATCGGGCCAGTTAGCAACGTTATTATTGTCATCATTTTTTATGTTTTCAGTCACAATATTCCTACCTTAGGTTATTCACTATCAACAATGCTTGTCATTCTTTAACGACATAGCGGTGCTATTTTGTTTAGTTCTTTAATGGCTGCTCGCCAGTTATATTTGTCGCTGTCGCTAAAGTAATAATACTGGATATTATTACTTGCCAAGACTATAGCGATACCACCGTAACCCAACATATAGGGCAACCAAGTCTCTTTCTTACAAGCTAGCAACTTAGTTACATCCTGCTTCCAGAAACCATTCTTATAGTGGATAGCTGGAATTTGACTCTGCATATCGTCAGCATCTGAATATTTTTTTAAGGTGGTGAATAATCGTTTTTTATTCAAAATAGGGCGTTCTGCAACGTTCTCTTTAGTAATAAAATTCATTAGCTTAGCTATATCGTCTCTTAAAAAGAACAAACCATAACCTGTAAAAGCTTGCTGATGCTTATCTAAAGTTTTACGAGTACTGAAAGCTACAGGGCTTAACTTTAGCATTGGCCACAGTGATTCGGTGAAGACATCTTCAAATAAATCACGGGTTACAATTTTATTCTTTTCGTTGCCTTGAGCCCGTAGAAAGTTATTGAGAGCTACACCGAGTAAATAAGTATCAGAGGTGTGGTAAACAAACTTTTTACCCACTTGGCTTTTTCGTTTAAATTGCTGGCAGCTATAATGTGTTTTATCGTACTGGCTTTTTGCTTTAAAGAAAATTTGGCTATGCTCTGCTGATTCATCTGCAGCATGTTCACTTTTGTCATAATTCCCCGTAGCCATGTTAAGTAAATGAGAAAAGGTAACTCCTTGCCAATCTTTTCCCTTGCATTGAGTCACCCAATCAGCCACTTTTTCGTTAAAAATAGTTGGATAAATATTCTCTAAATACAGCATCGCAAGCCCGGCAAAAATTGATTTTGCCGTTGAATAAGAAGGTAAAATTAACTGCGAGCAAAAGGGGTAGTCGCCAAAACGCGTTGAGCAGTCTGAAAGGTAATGTACGCCATTAAAAACTAAACCATAATTGGTCATATCTTGCGTGTTAACGGTTTTCATTAACGCTAAGTTATTCATGTCAAGTTGCGGATGATTATTAACTAGCTGTTGCAGTGATTTTGTTGGTAATTGATGTAGTTTTTCTTGTTGATGTTGGGCTATTTTTTGTTTGGCATTTATCTTTAATTTCGCTTGTTCGCTTTTCGTTAAGCTTTCACTCGTTTGATAAGTTAGTTGACCTTTTCCCCAAAGATTGGCTTTAAAATACTGGCATGTTTCACTGCTTATTTGATAGTAAAAATTAGAGCTTTTACCTGTTTCATTGAGCAAAAAGCTTAAAACACCGTTGTGCGCACAGTTTTGATTTTTTTCGATTAAAGCAAAAGGCATAGTGACGCGAGCATTTTTCGTGTCTGCTTGTTGCCAAATGTTGCCTATGCCGATGAAAAAATCCCAATGTGGGTGTTGGCTTTGCTGTAAACCTCGCTGCAGAGGAATAATTTCACCAGCCGATTGCACAAAGTTAAAGGCGATTTTAGGCAATATTGAACGAGCAGAAGTGAAAGCTTGCGGTCGTGTGCGTTGTTCAAATAGATAAACACTACTTTTTTCTACTAAGGTTAAGTGCGAACGTTTATTTATTGGCGTAAAAGTCAAACGGCCCTTAAATTCAGTTTTAGTTAGCTTGCTGTTTATCGGTTTTAGAAAATTAGCCATCGCAATAGGCGCGGTAATATTTATTTGCTCGTTTGCTGGAATAGCATGTAAAAAAGCTGTTTGTGATGACGCTCTATTATTAGCTTCAGCAACACTTAAAGGCGAAATAAATGCGATGCTCAATGACATAAACAAAGTCAAGCGTAGCCATATTAATCGCAACATATGCCTGCCTGTTCTAGTTGAGCCTTTAATGGAGCGAGTTGTTCTTGATAGCGTCGCCACTTGCCTTTAGAACTTTGGTATAACCCTTGACGAACTTGTGTTGCGCTGGCTGTTGTTGAAGCGGCTTGGTTTTTTTGAAAATCAATGCATTGTGCTTGCCAAGGTAATTGACAGAAATTAAGTAAAGATTTTGCCTGATTTTCTACATCTGAAACTATATCCTCATAAGCAATTTGATAAAGCGAATTTGGTAAGAGTTTTTGCCAATGCTGCATCAAGTGATGATGGGCAATGTAATATTGAGCAAGCTCATTTAAATCGTAAGAAAAAGGATAACCGTGGGTGAATAGTTGTTTGTAAATAGCATAACAAGTATCAAGTGGGTGACGCTTAACATGAACAAGTTTAGCATTAGGCAAAGCTAAATGTATTAAGCCAACATACAGAGAATTTAGCGGCAATTTATCAATAAAATGTTTTGTCTGGCCTGTATCTGGACGGGTGCTCTCAATATAAGCTTGACCAAGTTTAGCAAAATCCAACTGCTGGCATAATGCGACCAAGTCTGATTTTGATGTTGGCGCAGTCAGAGATTTTTCCGCGACCTGAGCTTTAACTTGCGCCATCATTTGCAAGGCGAAATTATTCAATTCCCCAGCACTATGCACGTCGGTATGATTGCTAACGATGCGCTCAATCAAAGTTGATCCGGTTCTAGGCAAACCTAAAATAAAAATGGCTTCGTTATTTTGATACTTTGCTTGTTGATCAATCTTGGCATTAGCCAAAAGTGTTTGATCAAAAGTTTCAGTTATTTTCTCAATGGTTGCTATGTCTTGGCGAATATCGTATTGCATGTTTTGTCGACGTGTGCTCGCGGCTAAACTTAAGTCGAGAAAGCTCTGTTGGTAGTTTGCTAGGTCTTCATTCTCTTTCGCTAAAGCATAGCAAACTTGTGCTTTACCAATGGGGTGACTAATACCCGCTTGTAGTAAGGAAGTCAGTTCAGCGATGTGATTTTTATCATGGTCTTGTTTTTTCAAACTTGAGCGTAATAAATAAGCTTCATAGTCATGTTTATTAAGCTGAATAACAAGGTTTAGCGTTTTTTCTGCGGCGTCGAGTTTGCCTAGATACCGTTGAATAGAAGCGAGATTAAAACAAAGCTGGGCTTTTCTATTGTTTGATTTGACATCTGTTGTTGTTAATAAAGTAATTGCTTGTTGATAAATTTGTTCTGCTTGATCGAATTTTGACAACTTATTCAGTATTAGTGCAAGTTCAGCACAGAAATCGACATCTACATATTCAGATTTAGTGTGAGTATGCTCGACTAATTTATCGATGATCATTTGTGCTTGATTTGCATTGCCAGACATCAGCAAGCAATGGGCTTTATGTAATTGCCATTGCAAATTGTCTGGTTGTATTTTTATTGATTGATTGATTGATTCTATTGCGAGTTGAAAGTTTTTTAATTGAAAAGCTAAAAAACTATTGGCATACCAACCATCAGCGTTACTTTTATAATCACGAGTAAATGTACTGCAAGCCTTAATTGCTTGCTTAACTTGTCGTTGGTTTATCAGTGTCCAGACATGATCAAGTGCTTTATTTAACGCTTTAGCATTAATAGGCTGTTGGTCTGATGAAGTGTTAGAAAAAGGTAAAGTCATAATATGATCAATTCTACTAGCGTATGTAGATAACATAGCCTGTAACTTAGTAATATTAAAGGCAGTGTTAAATAAGGTGCCGAGAAAAAAGTCGTATTACCTTAATTCTCGGCTATGCGCGGGAGTCTTTTTAAAAACGATAGGTCGCTGATAAACCGATTGTTCTAGGCAAACTAATGTAATCTTTAGATGAATTACCTAAGAAGTTCTCATCTGGTCCTGT
>Ga0105355_10003653_pt1 | contig 13442 bp, 12 predicted proteins | sample GOMGulsemesocosm_2_FD_83508 | JGI IMG/M metagenome (GOLD analysis project Ga0105355, IMG submission 83508) | Methane-oxidizing microbial communities from mesocosms in the Gulf of Mexico - GOM9C Gulf of Mexico | ecosystem: Environmental > Aquatic > Marine > Cold seeps | place: Gulf of Mexico... | reverse complement strand
GTAATACTGGGAGGAAAGGGTGTGAAAAGACTGTTCCCCTCAACTGTAACTGGTTGATTCTTGGGGCTTTAAATGGCGGTGAGAGAGGGATTCGAACCCTCGGAACTTGCGTTCACACGCTTTCCAGGCGTGCTCCTTCAGCCACTCGGACACCTCACCGTTTCTAGCTATCCTCGACGAATCCAGCAATTTCCTGGGGCTCATCGAAGAGGGGCGCTAATGTATAGGAGATGGCCTCCATTCGCAACAGTAATAACAGCATTTGTTGTATTATATTGTAGCGAGGCGGCGTGGCGAGCTAGTGCTTACCGATCGATCAATGGCGGGGGCTTTATACGTTGCAAGAGGGGGTTGAGGTGATCATCAGCGTTACAAACGGGCAAGGCATAGGCCTGTGCTCTATCTTATTACATATCCGCCGATAGCCAAGTCGGCTCTGTTGACGCTGTTTTTGTGTATAGTAATACACCATGACAGGGATGTTTAACGCCGGCAATACATAAGCTAACCTATACCCGACGGAACAAGTTCCAGGGTGTATCTCCACATCTGTTGATTATTCGATGAAAAGTGACTATTAAATAATACGTGGCTGTTCTTTTTGAGATGACCGCACTAGTTAGGGTAGCTGCACTAGGTAAGGTGATTGGGGAGAGTTATGGTGGTATTTGGGATTATCGAAAGGGGATGTAGTGCTTGTTGGCATCAAGGAAGGTAAAAACTAGTGGATTATAATAGTAACGAAGCAGTGATGTTTTTTGCTGAGGGTGACGTCAGCAAGGAAATGTTATACCCCGAATTTGAGGCGGTGCTCGATTGTGTGGTGGGGGTTGAAGATTTCAAGGATCAGCGTGTTGCCGCGGTCTATCTGCGTATTGATGGCGCACTGATGATTACCGCGGCAGTGTTTTTCTATATAGGCTTCGACACAGCAGGTTATGCCGACAAGAGCTGGAACATGCCGCTACAGTTATTGGCCGACGGTGCTGCCCCCGGGCCTAATCTTGGCGCGGGGGCTATTAAGTTGTGTTGTCGAAGCCAGTGTTCGATTAGCTGGCATCAACGCGGCTTGTGGGATCCAAATACCGATCCCAGTGCATCAACCTTCGAATTGCTGAAAAGTAAGACACAGCGCAACCGGCTAGGTTTGTTGTTGCAGGATTTCGACGACTCTGTTGATGACAACCGGCTATACCCCTGGTCCGACAGCGGTGGCAGTGATGACCCTGAGGTTTCGTCGGCGAAGCAACTAGAAGCCAAATTAAACGCCTTGAGTGATGAGCATCGGCTTCGGGTAGCCACCATGAAGTCCGAGGCTCAAGATCACTTGCAGGCTTTGCGCCAACACTATCAGCAAGAGTTGCAGCAAAACGACCAACTACTGCAGGTAAGCAAGCAGCTGTTTAGTGAGGAAAAAGACAAGAATATCCGTCTTCACGATACCTTAGAGCTGCAAAGTGCTGACATCGAGCGGTTGCGACAGCAGCATCAGCAGGCGTTGGATAACAATGCTGCTGTTAGCGGAGATAGTTTGGACTCGCTGGAAGAAACCTACGGTTTAGAGCTGCGTGCGAAAGTGGCTGCTGCCACGCGGATGTTGGCGGATAAATTGGATATGAGAGACGTTGAATTATTCTACCGGGATGAAAAAATTATGCGACTCATGGCAGAAGTTTCGCAACTTACAGCCGATGGTGAGCAGTCGCAGGAGGCCAGCCAACAGCATTTTTTAGACCGCCTGGGCGACAGTGGTATCCGCCTGTTAGCCTGCCAGCCCGATAGCCTACCGATAACACTGCCTTTGCAGGAGCTGCCGGACTTTCTGCAGCAACCCTTGCAGTATGCAGCGCAAAAAAGTGCCGCGGCACCGGATCACTTCCGGCTGTGGCTGCGACACGTTGACGACCCCGTTTGCAACTTCGTTGGGGAGCGGGATGTACGATGCGGTAAACCGGTGCTGAGAATAGACGATCCCACAGCATTTTATTCCGGCGATTCAGACCGCTGCCAATCACATACAATAAGCTCGCAACAAACCCCAGAGCAAAGTCTGTCTAAGTCAGAACTCGATTAATGATGGGCAATGGTGAGCCAGAGCGGGCCCAGGTAGTCCTCGATCAAATCATTGAACCGACCTTTGCCGCCGCCGGTGTCGACGTAGCGCTGCTGCGTTTAGATCAATACCATGCGCTGTTGTCCGGTAATAAGTATTTTAAACTGAAGTACAATCTGCGCCGGGCTAAGGCATTGGGTTGCCGCCGTATTGTCAGTTTTGGCGGTGCTTTCTCCAATCATATTCACGCGCTGGCACTGGCGGGCCAAGCAGAGGGCCTGGAGACGGTAGGGATTATTCGCGGCGAGCCCAGCTCCGCCAACAATGCTACCTTGAGTGACGCGGCCGCTGCTGGCATGGCGCTACATTTTGTCGATAGAGCCACCTATCGTGATAAAAACACCCCGACTTACCTCCGCCAGCTCGAGCAGCAATTCCCCAACAGCTACATCGTGCCAGAGGGCGGTGGTAATGTGCATGGTGTTAGGGGTTGTATGGATATTGCCACGCTAATCAATGCAGCAACGACTAATCCGGTCGATACCGTGGTGGTGGCGGTAGGCAGTGGTTCCACTCTCGCGGGGATCGTGGCGGGTTTTGCGCTCGGCAACAGTGCTGCAGTCACTGAGTTAATGGGCATATCAGTATTGAAAAATGCCTTTTCTCTGGATAGGCAAGTTGCCGACCACCTGGCTCAAATGCGGGGTTTGGAAGAATGGCCCGCGCCCTGGAATCCGCCGCAGTGGCGTATTAATCACGACTTTCACGGTGGCGGATATGCCAAGGTCAGTCGACAATTGGCGCACTTTATCCATTACTTTAAGGGCCATCACAGTATTGAGTTGGAGCCGGTTTATACTGGCAAGTTACTGCTAGCGCTGTATCTGCTCATTGATCGCGGGCAAATTCGAAATAAAAACGTCGTTGTTGTTCATAGTGGTGGTTTGCAAGGGTTGCGTGGGATGCGGCATCAACTAGATCGACACGCACTACCGCCAGGTCAAAGCACTACACTGGCGGCGATACTGTCACAGTGTTAAGGCATGCAGTGTTAAGGTATGAAGTGTAAAAAATCATCGTTGGTGGTTGATAAGTGACCTAATCGAATGGGTGGAGCGTAAATTATGGAAAGAGTTGTGCCGGCGCTCAATGGCATCGAGTTACAATTACTGCAAACAATGGTTCCGGTCAATGCGCTGACATTGGATCACTTGGAGTCACTGCTGAGAAATACCTCAGTGGAGACAATTTGCGCCGGCTCTTCACTGCTCAGTGCGCTGTTATCAGCCCGCGAAGATATCTATTTATTAAGTGGCAGCATCGAACTGAAATCTCCGTCACAGCGATGGGTTGGCGATGCTCATGACCCGCGTTGCCGTTTCCCTTTGTCGCAGTTGCTGCCGAGTATTAATGAGGCGCTAGCGCTTAGTGATTGTACGGTGATTCGTATTGACCGCATTCAACTCGACAACATACTCGCTTGGGATCAAGCTTCGCACTATATAATGTTGGAATTGTCGGCTAACAGAGAGCTCGATGGCGATGCCGATTGGATGACGCAGTTATTAACATCCAATTTGTTTTACAAAGTGCCACCGATGAATATCCGGCAAATATTGGATCGTTTTAAGGCCATTCCGGTCGCCGCGGGTGACACCATAATACGCCAGGGTGAACTCGGTGAATGCTGTTATTTTATCAAGCAGGGTAGGGTAGGGGTTTACCAAGCGGCCAGTGAGCGCTCGGCATCTCAGATAATCGCCGAGTTGGGGGGCGGTCGTTGCTTTGGTGAAGATGCATTAATCAACGATGCTCCGCGCAATGCGACTATCACTATGCTTAGTGATGGTGTGTTGATGAAGCTGGATAAAACGGACTTTTTCTTGCTGTTAAAGCCGCCACAGGTCAACACTGTTAGTTTAGCTGCTGCGCTTATCGCCATAGCTGCCGGGGGGAAATGGATTGATGTTAGGACAGAAGACGAATATGATCACGGCCACAGTGAGGGCGCCATAAATATGCCACTGAAATTGTTGAAGCTTAAGTCGAGAATGCTAAACGACAAGTGCCACTATATAGTGTACTGCAACAGCGGTCGGCGCAGTGAAGCTGCGGTGAAGTTTCTCGCCGATGAGGGCCTTAATGTTAGCTTTTTAGAACGGGGAATCGAACGTTTTTCGAGCGATAGTGATTCGTTGTTTACGCGATCTTGACGCCACGGAGGGCAGTATTGGCGCCGGCGATTTAACCTAGGTTTACAGTCAGTTTTGCCCGCTGCCACTACCCCGTGTTTTACTAGAGGGCGTACTACAGTAAAGTATTGTGCTTGAATATCAGAAATTTATAGTCCTTAAACTAGTTGAGTCACCCATTCGACATCGAATGTAATAGAGTATAAAACCTCCCTATGACACCATTTAAAAATATCGGAATCACCGGCCGCGAAGGAGTCGATGACTCCTTAAAAGTACTGATTACTTTTTTGGCAAGCCAGGATGTTGTCGTTTATTTATGTGACTCCATTGCTCCAATGTTACCCGATAGTGGTTGTGAGGTGTGTACACCGCGAAAGTTAGGTGAGGTCAGCGATCTAATTATTGTGCTCGGCGGCGATGGCAGTTTATTGGGTGCGGTCAGAAGTTTGACCCGTCGCAGTGTACCGGTACTGGGCATTAACCGAGGTCGCCTGGGCTTTCTAACCGATATTCTTCCCGATGAAATCGAGTCACGGGTGGCAGCTGTGTTGCGAGGCGAGTATTCACAGGAAAGTCGCTTCTTGTTAAGTGCCCAGGTGATGCGTAACGGCGAGTCGATTGGCCGATCTGAAGCGCTTAACGATGTAGTGCTCAATTCCGGTAGTTCGGCGCAAATGATTGCATTCGATCTCTATATTGACGACGAGTTTGTCTATCGCCAGCGCTCCGATGGGCTAATAGTAGCCACTCCCACGGGTTCGACAGCCTATTCACTGTCTGCAGGTGGCCCCATTATGCACCCCAAACTTGACGCAGTGGTTCTGGTACCGATGTTCCCTCATACGCTCAGCTCCCGTCCCATTTTGGTTGATGGCAATAGCGAAATAAAGATTATTATTAATGAGGCCAACGAGACCCATTTACCGGTTACCTGTGATGGACAGGTACAAATCGGCGCTATGGCTGGTGATGTTGTGCATATTAAAAAACGGCGCAATAAGATGAAACTGATTCATCCGCTCGATCACAGCTTCTATGCCAGCTGTCGAGATAAATTGGGCTGGGGCTCTCGGCTGGGTGAATGAACCTGTGTCTGATCTCTCAGTGGCGATGCCCTGCACCTTGTCGGTGAAACATGACGTTGAATAGCGCGGAGTCGGGTATGCGCTGCGCCGGTCACCCGCGCTACCACGGCTATGACATTGTCGGCGATATACACGGCTGTGCAGACAGCCTGCGCAGCCTGTTGACGCTGCTGGGCTATCAAAAAAGGGGTGGTGTTTATCATTATCACGATCAGCGCCGGCCCCGGCAGTTGGTATTTCTGGGAGATATCATCGATCGTGGTCCGCAAATACGCGAAAGCATTTTGTTGTTGCGGGAGATGGTTGAGGCCGGCAGTGCTCAGGTTATTATGGGTAATCACGAATATCACGCACTGGCTTACACCACTTTAGTGCCGGGTAGTGATAGCGATTACCTGCGTGCGCACAACGACTCCCACAATCGTTCCATTGGTGAAACCCTGGATCAATTTGCCAACTATCGGTCCGACTGGGGCGACACCTTGCAGTGGTTTTACCAGTGGCCGCTGGTATTGCAATTCGAGCACTTTCGCGTAGCCCATGCCTGTTGGGATCCGGCGCTGGTCGATGAGTTTGCACGCCAATCCCCGCAGCTGACCATTGATCGTGACATGTTGATCGAGGCGGCCGATTATCGCAGCTTCGCCGCGCGGCTATTGGGACGAACTACCCGAGGGGTTAGTCTGCTATTACCGGATGGGCAGAGCATGCTCAGCAGTGACGGCTATAGCCGCAGGAGTTTTCGGGTGAAATTTTGGGTTCAAGATCCCAGCTGTTACGGCGATATCGAGTTTCAGCCGGACAAGCTCAGTGATAGCGATGCCAGCTGCCTTCTGAGCGAACGCGAACGCGCATACTTGCCTTTTTATGGCCCCAAGCAGCGGCCGCTGTTTGTCGGCCACTACTGGCTCAAGGGGCAGCCCGCGCCGTTGCGAGCCAATATCGCCTGTCTCGATTATAGTGCTGTCAAAGATGGCAAGTTGGTGGCCTATCGTATGGATAGCTCGCCGACACTGTCTGCCAAACAGTTTGCTTGGGTCGACAATAAAGCACAAACATAGTCGTTTTGCCCGCGGGTATTTATTATACTGGCGGCGAGTTTACCTGCGCGGAACCGGGCTGTATTGCACGGACAACGCAATCCACTACCGCTGAGAACGCGAAAAATCTATGGCTGAAATTGTCGTTATAAGAGAAAGTATTGATACTGATTTGCAGGTATTTAGTCAGTATTTGTGGCAACAAAAAATGACCCATCGGCTTCTGACACAGGCCGACAGTGTGTTGTTACTGGTGGGTAGTGAAGAGGATGCCAGTCAGGTGGCGACGGCCTATAAGCTGTTTTTGGCCAATACCGTGCTACCCAATTTAAAGCCCAAACAACGTCCTGCAGTGGGGCTGGCTAGCCATTTTCGGGGGGCGCCCATCACCCTCATATTTGTATTGTTGAGTATTCTCGGGTTTTTACTGGTCAGCTTCGACCCGGACTTCGAGTGGGTGCGGTTATTGACCTTTACCGATTTTCATCAGCGTGGTGCAAACATTGTATTTAGTCCAGCCGTTGGTCAGCCCTGGCGGTTGTTGACACCCATATTTCTTCATTTTAGTTCACTTCATTTGGTGTTTAACATGCTGTGGCTGTGGGATTTGGGCCGCCGAGTGGAGCTTTTACACGGCAGTACTCGCAGTTTGTGTCTCGTTGGGCTAATGGGATTGGGTTCTAATATTGCCCAGTACCTGTTTGCCAGCAATGCTATTTTTGGGGGCATGTCGGGTGTGATCTACGGTTTGCTGGGTTACGGTTGGATGTGGAGTTTGATTCAGCCCAAGCGCTCACTGCACATTCCGCGAGCGGTACTGGCCTTTATGCTGGTTTGGTTACTGCTGTGCCTATTTGGCTTTGCTAGTTTGTTAGGTGCAGGCAGTGTGGCGAATGCGGCCCATGTCGGTGGTTTGCTAATGGGCATGCTATTGGGGCTGGGAGCGGGACTGATTGCCGGAAACCGGTGATATCAAAGCCTCACAATACTAATCGGGGCATCGGTAAGCCTGAGCAGGGGCTATCAGTATTGGGTAACCCATAGCGGGCTAACAATTGCTCATTAATCAGTGATGCCGGTACAGTAAAAAATTGCTACAAGGTTTGGCTATCAGGGGCAAATACGGTATTTTAGGCGCGCGCGGGCATTACATACAATCCATGGCGAACAATGATGAGTGTTGATCAAGTATTAAAGGCGATGACGCCGGAAATTCACGACAGTTTTAAGCGGGCTATCGAAATTGGCAAATGGCCCAATGGCGATGCGCTGACCCAGCAACAAAAAGAGACCTGCATGGCGGCAATTATCAGCTATGGTGAGCGCTATTTGCCGGCACAGGAGCGAGTCGGTTTTATCGACCGAGGCCCAAAAGCCACCGGTGCACAGTGTGATGACGAGCCAGTCGATACGCCGCTAACGTGGCGCTGATCTACCATCTTACCGCTCTGACCCTTTACCTAACAGGAGAAATACGTTGACCCAATTGATAGCCGCAGGTCATATCCGCAAGATGGAAACAGCGCTAGTAGCGCCGGTGCAATATACGTTACCACTGGGTGACGAGCGTATCGATATGAATGCTCTACTGGGTAAAAAGCTGACGCTGAGCTATGGCGGGGCGATTAACTGTGTGAAGTGCGATCGGAAAACCAAAAAAAGCTTTAACCAGGGGTACTGCTATCCTTGTTTTCAGCGTCTGGCGCAGTGTGACAGCTGCATTATGAGTCCAGAGAAATGCCACTATGCGGCGGGAACTTGCCGCGAACCTGAGTGGGGCGAACAGCACTGTTTTACCGATCACTATGTTTACCTAGCAAATTCCTCCGGGGTCAAAGTGGGCATTACCCGGGGTAATCAGATACCGACCCGGTGGATGGATCAGGGGGCAGTACAGGCTCTGCCCATTTTTAAGGTCAGTGACCGTCTTAAGTCGGGGTTAGTGGAGGTGATTTTTAAGAGCCACGTCGCCGATAAAACCAACTGGCGGAAAATGCTAAAAGGCGAAGTAGACGACTTGGACTTACTGGCCCATCGCGATGCCTTGCTCAGTGCCACCGCAGACCAGGTGGCGGCCCTACAGGGGCAATACGGTTTGCAGTCGGTACAGCCCCTGACCGATGCCGAGCAAATCGAAATCAGCTATCCCGTTAATGAATACCCACTAAAGGTGACTTCTTTTAACTTCGACAAGCAGGGGCTGGTGGAGGGTGTGCTAATGGGGATTAAGGGTCAATATTTGATTTTCGATAACGGTGTTATCAATATGCGAAAATTTGGCGGCTACCACATTGAATTGTCCGCCTAGTAGCACCGCGCAATCCATCTGAGCTCAGCGAATTTAAACTGGAGACACGATCAATGCAAGACGCTCAACCGAACACGATTTATCTGAAAGATTACCAGGTTCCGCCTTATTTGATCGATCATACGGAGCTGCATTTTAGTCTTGGGGAGCAGGCTACGGTGGTGCGCACGCGGTTGTCGTTGCGCAAAAACCCGGCCTCCAAGGAAGGCGCAGTACCGCTGCGTTTAGTTGGCCAGGAGTTGCAGCTGACATCGCTCACGCTCGATGGCATTGAGCTGACGTCGGCAGACTATGAGCTCAACGACGACTATCTGCAATTAGCGGTGCCAACGGCGGCATTTGTCGTGGAGACCTGTGTCACCATCAAACCCCAGGAGAATACCTCGCTGGAGGGGTTGTACAAGTCTAATACTATGTTCTGTACGCAGTGTGAAGCTGAGGGGTTTCGCAAGATTACCTACTATCTCGACCGCCCCGATGTGATGTCGCTGTTTACTACCACTGTAGTGGCAGATCAAGCTAAGTATCCCGTATTATTGTCAAATGGCAACAACGTCGACAATGGTGTCAATGATGACGGCAGCCACTGGTCTCGGTGGGATGACCCCTTTCCCAAACCGTCTTATTTGTTTGCGCTGGTGGCGGGTGATCTGGCCAAAGTCGAAGATGCATTCACTACTTGCAGCGGCCGTGAGGTGTGTCTGCGGATTTTTGTCGAAGACAAAGATATCGACAAATGCGAGCACGCTATGGCGTCACTGATTAACGCCATGCGCTGGGACGAGCAGACCTATGGCCGCGAATACGATCTGGATATTTTTAATATTGTTGCCGTCGACGACTTCAACATGGGGGCAATGGAAAACAAAAGCCTGAATATATTCAATACCTCTTGTGTGCTGGCTAAACCAGAAACCACTACCGATGCCGGCTACCAGCGGGTAGAGGGTGTGGTCGCCCACGAGTATTTCCACAATTGGTCAGGCAACCGGGTAACCTGCCGAGATTGGTTTCAGCTGAGCTTAAAAGAGGGTTTTACCGTTTACCGCGACGCCCAGTTTTCATCAGCTATGGGCTCGGAGACTGTAAAGCGCGTGGAAGATGTCAGTTTTTTGAAAACCCTACAGTTCTCGGAAGATGCAGGGCCCATGGCTCACCCGATCAGACCTGACTCTTTTATTGAGATATCCAATTTTTATACGGTAACCGTATACGAAAAAGGTGCCGAAGTAGTGCGCATGATCGCTCACCTGCTCGGTGAGCAGGCCTTTCGCCGGGGCTCGGATTTGTATTTCGATCGCCACGACGGCCAAGCGGTGACCTGCGAAGACTTTGTACTGGCAATGGAGGAGGCCTCGGGGGTCGACTTGCAACAATTTCGCAACTGGTATTCCCAGGCAGGTACGCCCCAGCTGGCGGTGGCCGGCGTTTATGACAGCGCGGCGCGAAGCTACACCCTCACGGTGGATCAGTCCTGCCCGCAGACACCGGGACAGGACGAGAAAAAACCCTTTCATATACCCCTGTCGATGGCATTGCTGGGCAGTGCTGGGGCTTTGCCGCTGAATCTAGCCGGTGATAATGACCCGACGAGTCCGGGTGAAAAAGTACTCAATATTGCCCAAGCTTCGCAGCAGTTTGTATTTGAAAATATCGATGAAGAGCCGGTTCCGAGCTTACTGAGAGGCTTTTCCGCACCGGTAAAACTGTCTTTCAATTACAGCCGGGATCAGCTTTTATTTATTATCGGCAACGACAGTGACGGCTTTTGTCGTTGGGATGCTGCGCAGCAGTTAGGGGTAGCGGTGTTAAACGACATGATTGCCGCCCATAGCCAACAACGGCCCATGGTGGTCGACCCTCGGCTCATCGACGCCTATCGGCAGCTGCTGCGCGAACCGGGTCTGGACAAGGCCATGGTGGCCCTGCTAATTACGTTGCCCTCCGAGGCCTATATGGCCGAGTTGTCCCGGCCAGTGGATGTGCATGCCATTCACGCAGCCAGAACCGAAGCTCGCGGGCAAATTGCAAGTCAGCTGAGCGAGTTGTTATGGCAAACGTATAACCACAATAAAACCGATCAGGCCTATCAGCCTAGCACCGCACAAATAGCCCAGCGCAGCCTGAAGAATAGGGCGCTGGACTATTTGATGTTACTGCCTGGCGGTGTGGCACTCGAACAATGTCTGTCGCAATATCACAGCGGGACTAATATGACTGATGTACTGCAGTCGTTTGTCAGTATTCAAAATAGTGAACACAGCGTGGAGAAGGCAGCGGCGGTGCAGGCGTTTTATCGGCGCTGGGAGAATGAGCCACTGGTGATTAATCAGTGGTTTACGGTTCAGGCTACTAGCAGCGCTGAAGATACCCTGGAACAGGTGGTCGCGTTATTGGATCATCCGGCCTTTGATATTACTAACCCAAACAAGGTCAGGGCATTAATTGGTGCTTTCTGTGGTCAAAATGCGGTGGGATTTCATCGTCAGGATGGCGCCGGCTATCGCTTTTTAGCCGATCAAATTACAGTATTGGATGGGATAAACCCGCAGATAGCCGCTCGTTTATTGGGGCCGCTAACCAAGTGGAGTAAGTTTGGTAGTGGCGCGCAAAAATTAATGAAGCAGGAGTTGCAGCGTATTAAGCAATCGCCCAACTTGTCTAGAGACGTGTTCGAGGTGGTCTCTAAAAGCCTAGCCGCCTGAGGGCGGCGGGTGGTGTTTTAGATCTCGAATACCGTGTAATCCGAGACATAACCCAAGCGCTCCCAGACCACACATTTAGCCATGCGATCGCGAACTGTGGGTAGGTCATCAACAAGTTCTGCGATGGTGAGGTAGTAGTAGATGATATATTGTCGTTTGGAGGCATCGTAGCGCGATGAAATCTGATCGTAGCTGCTGTTGATGAGATTTTTGCCAAATTGAGCACGTATCTTGTCCTCGCAATCATAGGAGGCGTCATCAATGCTGCGGGCAAAAAAGTACTCGGCTTTGCCATCTGTTTGATTGTTCAGTAACAACGCCAGTGCCAATAGAACTATTGCCAATAGCGAGAGAGCAATGGGTAACAGGCTTTTTTCGGACTTGGGTTTCGACATAGACTTAGCGGCTCAGCGTTAATAAAAAGTATAATCGTTAGTGTGCGATGGCATCTGATGGCCATTATAGGCCACTATCTGACGAAGGCTATTGTAGATGCTGTTGCCGCTGTATAACGTTCGTTAAAGCCGCTCTGCCTGCAGTCATAGGGAGTTTAGGAGACACAGTGATAATTGCAAAGTGATGGCCATCCGATGAAATTGGCACAAGTTATGTTCTATCTCGCGCTTATTGCCATTAGTTGGCTGGCACTGAGTATGCAGTCAGCCCCCACGATTACCACCGGCTGGGACAAAAGCAATCATCTGCTGGCATTCTTCACGTTGTATTTACTGTTGGATTTTGCCTATCCGCTAGGCGACGCGCGGAAGATAGTGTTATTACTGCTATACGGTGTGTTGTTGGAGTGTGTGCAAGGTGTTATTCCCTGGCGCGCTTTTTCGCTATTAGATCTGGTTGCCGATCTTGGCGGTCTGCTGAGCTATTGGATTGTTCGTTCAGCCTGGCGTATGCAGCGTTTTGTGCTGCGCAAGTACCGGCTGTAATATGCAAGTACCACCTAATGGCCGCAACCCCAAGAGTTAACATGATTGCTAAGCGTATTGTTGTTATTTATCACAGTCAATCGGGCACAACACAAGCTCTGGCCGACGCCGTGACCGCGGGTATTGCGCTAGAGCCCGGGGTAAGCTGGCGTCTATTGCGGGCGATGGAAGCCGGTATTGACGATTTGATGTGGTGTGATGCCATTATTTTTGGCAGCCCGGAAAATCTGGGTTATATCTCCGGGGGGTTAAAAGATTTTTTTGATCGCACTTATTATCCCGCCCAACGCCACCAATTTAATAAACCCTACGGTTTATTTATCAGTGCTGGTAACGATGGCAGTGGCGCTGCAGGGCAGCTGCAGCGTATTGCGAAAGGTTATCCGTTTAAGTTGGTTGCCGAGCCGCTGGTATTGCGAGGCGAGCTAGCCCCTAGCGCTGTACAACAGTGTCGCGATCTGGGGCAGGCTGTTGCCGCGGGGCTGGCGCTAGGAATTTTTTAGCCTTACAGTTGGCTTATTAAGTAGCCAATACTGGTCATTGTTGCCAGAGCAACCAACACCGCGATTGCACCGAGCAGTGAAATTGCGGGTGTGTTGGGCGTCGGTTCTGGCTGGTTTGTGTGCAGTTTTTCTCTTGTTTTGCTGCGCTCGGCGGTAGGCCGCACCGGGGCCTGTGCGGCAGTGGGCGCAGTTGTCGCGGCGGGCTTTGTTTTGTTGGGCGAGGGCCTGATGATAGTGGCATTAACGTTTGTGGGCTGACTGGGGGCGTGAACACGAAAGGTCAATACGTCAAAGCGCACCGTATCGCCCTGCTTAAGTTCGGCCTCATTAACCCGTAGTTCATTAACATAGGTGCCGTTGGCAGAGCCCAAGTCACTTATTACCAGCTTTGTCCCGCGGCAGTCCAGTTGCGCGTGGCGCCGTGATAGGTGGGTGCCGGGAATAACGATGTCACAGCCGACTTCTCTGCCAAGTACGACCTGCCCGGCTATTTCAAAGTGCTGTCCGACCAGCCAGCCTGACTCGGCGATCAAGTTCCACTGGCTGTAGTCGATCGGTATTTGGGCGGCTTTAGACGGATCGTCAATAGGTTGTTGTGTCACGATGTCTCTC
>Ga0105355_10003652_pt1 | contig 13444 bp, 11 predicted proteins | sample GOMGulsemesocosm_2_FD_83508 | JGI IMG/M metagenome (GOLD analysis project Ga0105355, IMG submission 83508) | Methane-oxidizing microbial communities from mesocosms in the Gulf of Mexico - GOM9C Gulf of Mexico | ecosystem: Environmental > Aquatic > Marine > Cold seeps | place: Gulf of Mexico... | reverse complement strand
TTCTTCTTTCCAACCTAATGCTTTACTACGTAAAAAAGCGGTGATGTTATTAATATCAGCCGATGACAGTTAATCCTTATAAGCTTGCATGGGGGTATCTTGACGGCCATTTTCAATGGCATGGCGAATGAATTCATCGGTATTATGAGCTAGCGCTGATTGATTAGCCAAAGCGGGGGCCGTCACTCCTTCGCCTTTTTCACCGTGACAGCTAGTACAGTTTTCTAAATAGACTTTTTCACCGCGTTTAATATCACCAAGTACTGGGTTTGTAGTAAACTTTAATCGTTCAACGCCTGATTGTTCATAAAGCCAATAGGTTAAGTCCCAGGTTTCATCGAGTGTCATAGGGCCGCCAACTTCGTCTAAATAGCCCCCCATCGCGGTATTTTTTCTTCCATAAGACATAGGTCGTAAAATGGCATGAGGTACACCTGATTCGAATAGACTTTTACTGCGTAATGATGGTGCATGATCATTAACATAACCTTGTCTATCAGCGCCATGACACAGTGAGCAATATTTTTGATAATTAGCTGAAGCCACTTTGGCTTGCTCGGTGGTGAGCTTCCTTGGTGGCGACATCTTTTCTTTTTCGCTTTGAGAATAAACTGAAGTCATTATCAGTAAAGTTGAAAAGCATACTAGTATTGGTATAAGTCTAATTTTCATAGTCACTAGGGAATTTTTAAGTAGATATATAAGCTTAACTTGTCAGTCTTTTAGAAGCAATCTAGCAAGCTTGTTTGAAAAGTTTCCTAACAAAAAATATCATGACTTTTCATTACAGCATATTAAATATTGATTTGAGTAGTGGTGAAAAGAAAAAGCTTACTGGTATTTTTACTATTAACGAAGATAAAATAAAAGCGTTAGCTGATGATAAAGTATTAGACTTTCATAAACGTGGCTTATTCGTACCAATCTATGCAATGTTAGGATCTTTAGGTCAAATTAACCGTTTAGTACAATTACGTAACCTAACGGGTAATGCGCAAATTTCAAACATCCAAATTGCACCACTAGCAAAAGAAGAAGTAAAAGAAGAGACTGCAGAGAGTTAATTCACCTATTTATACGACAGTAAAAAATTATATAGAATAAAATAAAGGGGCTTTTGCCCCTTTTTTGTTGATTTTTTGTTAAAAAAAATTACTTTTCATATTCCTGTGCTGGTACACCTGTGATAATTTATAAGCAATAACGATTTATAATAATGAGAATAATATGGTCGATAAATGTAAATTTTCTAAGGATGTAGAAGAGCAAATTCAAAGTTTGGCTAGTGATATATACATTCAAGTGGAAGATAAATTAACTCACTTAATATCTGCTGCGGTTAAGACTGAAGCTAGTAAAAATATTGATCAGCAAAGCCAATATCTATCAGAGAAAGAGCAATCATTGCAAAAAGATTTTGCTGAAAAACAGCAATTGCAACAGGAAGAAGTAACACAGCTTAAACAAGCGTTAGCAGAAAAACAGGTAGATGAAGCTACAAATAAGCAAAATTTTCAGGTAGAGCTCACTCAAAATACTATTAATTACACCGAAACTATTGAATGCCTAGAAAAAGAAATTATTAATTTAAAACAACAACAAACACTGCAACAAGACAAAAAACAAATTAGTAATAATAAGTTGGATGAGAAACTGCTTGAAACAGAACAAAAACTAAATGATAAAAATCAAGAGATTGACGGCTTAAATGGCCGTCTTATGGTCTTAACTGAGCAAGAGCAAAGTTTAACCACACAACTTAGTGTTGCTAAAGAACAGATTGAACTCAATGCACAGCAAAAACGTGAAGCTGTGACCGCTATGAAATCTCAAGCTGAAGCATCAGCTAAAAAAGAAATTGAAACGTTAACTGAGAAATTACGGTTAAATGAAAAGCAGCATAGCGAAGCACTCACCACGATTAAAAATCAAGCGGAAGCGTCTGGCAAACAACAAATTGATGTTCTAACTGAAAAATTGAAGTTAAATGAAAAACAACAGAGCGAAGCGGTAACAGTTATCAAGACTCAAGCTGAATCGACTGCCAAACAACAAATTGATGTGTTAACTGAAAAGCTTCAGAAACTTGAAAGTGAAAGTGCTCGTGTACAGGTAGAAATACAGCAAAAGGCTGACACGAAAGCAAAAGAGCTAGAGCAACAGATCTCTCAGTTAGAAAATCAAGTTCACCAAGAAAAAAATGACAAGGCTGCATTACAACAGCAAGTATCAGTACAGCAAAAATCAATTGATACAGCCGCAGGTATTAATAAGCAATCTGAACAAAAAAGCCAAGACTATCAAGCACAAATCATTAAGCTTACAGAGCAAGCATCCATTGATAAACAGCAACTTCTTGATGAGATTAAGTCAATCAAAGAGGGGGCTGAACAAGTAAAACAGCAACACCTTGAAGAGAAAAAAGCCATTAATGAGAGTGCTGAACAAGTAAAACAACAACACCTTGAAGAGAAAAAATCCATTAATGAGAGCGCTGAACAAGTAAAACAACAGCACCTTGATGAGTTAAAAGCAATTCATGAGGGTACTGAAAAAATAAAACAGTTACACCATGATGAAATAAAAGTGATAAACGAGAATGCTGAACAAGTAAAGCAACAGCACCTTGATGAGATTAAAGCAATTAATGAAAATGCAGAAGAAGTAAATAAATTGCAAATAGCGGCACAGCAAAATATTATTGAATTAGAAAAAGCTAATGAGCAACTGAACAATAAAATAGCAACAGAACAAAATGATATGAAAATATATCAGAAAGAAGTCGCAGTGCTTAATGAGCAAGTGAGAGTTGCACAAGAAGGTCAAGAAAACATCTTGCAACGGTTTAATAAAAATCGTGATAAGCAAGAAATTGAAAATAATAAAGTGCGAGAAACCATTAAGTTCTTACGTGATGAGAATCATCAACTGCTCAGTGATATCAGCGAACAAAAAACTCAGTTTAATGATCAAACAAGTGAATTGGAGCATAAGTTAACCGAGTATAGATTGAAATTTGAGTATGCACAAAAGCAATTAACCAGCTAGTTGTTTCGAAATCTATACAAGACTGCCATGATAAAACTAAGCTTATTCGCATTTTGAATAAGCTTGGGTATAATCCAGTTAATTATCTCAACTGAGTATATACCTAAGTGGCTATTCACCTTCCTTTTGCCAAGTTAAGTCATTGGCATCAAATTGCTTTCTCTGCAGCGTTACTTGAACGTATGTTGCCTAACTATCAAATGTTTAGTGAAGGGACTAATTTTGGTAATGCTAAAGTATTACGTAATCAACTCGATATTATTTGGCAATGGCTTGATAACAGTAGCACGGTAAAAATTAATAGCGATGCCCAATTACTTAAATTAGAAGCTGAAACCCCTGACCCGGAAGAGTTTGATTCTTTTGGTGTATTTCCTGCACTTGATGCGTGTATGGCACTTTCAGCTTTGTGGCAATTAATGCAAGTTAAACCGCAGAAAAAGCCAAAAATATCAGAAGTTGAAATTGATGACGTCCAAAGTATCAGTCGTTTGTCTCATAATAGTGTCAGCTATTATGTTGAGCTGCTTTTACTTGAAGAAGTTGCAGAGTCCGTCGATGAAGAGTTTACGATTACTGCTGAGCAAATGGCTGCACATCCACTGATGCAATGGGAAATCGACACGCAAAATGAGTTGTTTGATTTTCTAAAATTTGCTGCCGCCGATAAACGTACTTGCAAGTTAGCTAAACAGATGAGTTTGTCTGAAGGTCTATCTAACTTAGGCATAGAGATCGCTTAGCTGTTAAGCAATATCAATATATTAATCCATTTAACATTGACCTTATTCTAATGCTCAAAGAAAAATATAAAGCTTAATAAAGGAAGCTAAAATGAAGTTATTTAATTGCGCATTTTTCGCAATCACCTTGATCTTGTTTGCTGCAATTCCAGTGCAAGCAAGCAGTATAATTGATAAAAACACTAAAATTGAACAAGCTATTTCGCAAGCTATGACGACGTTTCAAGTGCCCGGTGTAGCCGTCGCTATTGTTAAAGATAATACCGTGGTAATGAGTAAAGGCTTTGGTGTTATTGAGCATGGTAAATCCGCTAAAGTTACTCCTGACACACTCTTTGGTATTGCTTCAAACACTAAAGCGATGACTGCTGCATTGTTGGCCAATTTAGTAGATGAAGGAAAGTTGACTTGGCAAACGAAGGTTATTGATATCATTGCTGAATTTCAAATGCCTAATGCCTACGTTACTCGTGAATTTACCATTACTGATCTGCTAGCTCACAATTCAGGTTTAGGCTTAGGTGCTGGCGATTTAATGATTTGGCCACATACTACATTAACTAATGCTGATGTTATTAAGGGGTTAAAGTACTTACCAGAAGTATCGAGTTTTCGTAGTGAATTTGCTTATGATAATTTAATGTACATCATTGCTGGAGAAGTGATTGCTCGTGTTACTGGCAAGCCTTGGAGTGAGGTTATTCAAGAGCGCATTTTTACTCCGCTTGGCATGAATAATACCAGAGCAACATTTTCATTAATCGAGAAGGCAAATAGCAATGTAGCCAGAGCGCATGTACCACTTAATGATGAGTTGAATGTTGTAGGTGGTAACTTCTTAGAGAAATTTTCATCAGCTGGCTCTGTGGCGTCTAGCGTTAATGATATGAGCTTGTGGTTAAAGGCTCAGTTAAATCAAGGTGCTTATGGTGCCAAATTGGATGAAAATTCACCTCGACTTTTTTCAGCTAAACAAAGTCATACCATGTGGAAACCGCAAACCTTACTTGCCGTTTCAGACAAAGCAACTGAGCAAGATAAAACGCATTTTTCAGCTTACGGTTTGGGCTGGTTTATGAAAGATTATCATGGGGTGAAGTTGATTCATCACAGCGGTGGTATTTTAGGTATGGTCTCCAAGGTAGTGTTAGTACCAGACGAAGATCTTGCTATGGTGATTCTAACTAATCAACAATCAGGCTACGCTTTTAATGCCATTTATCAGCAAATTTTAAATGAGTATCTTGAATTACCTAAAAAAGATTGGATTACTTATTACTATGAAAAGCAGAAAAAAAATGTTGCTAAAGAGCAAAAACGCTTAGCGAAAGCGGCAGAGTCAGTACATAAAAATTCTGCCCATTCCTTAGTATTACGTGAATATGCACAAACTTATATTGATGATTGGTATGGCGAAATTCACATTAGTTATAAAAACAATAAGCTTCATATGCAATTTGGTAATACCCCTGAATTAACAGGCACCTTAGAGCACTACCAACATAATACTTTTATTGTTCGCTGGCATGATAGAACGCTTGAGGCCGATGCTTTTGTTAACTTTAATTTAAATGAAGACGGTGGCATTAACTACGCCACGATGAAAGCAGTATCACGGGCAACTGACTTTAGTTTTGACTTCCACGACTTAAAGTTAGCACCGAAAAATTAACTGCAGATCTTAATAGATAAAAAAGGAGTACTCAGTAGTACTTCTTTTTTGTTTTCAATGCTAATTTTAGATAAGTGGCAAAATATTAGCGTAAAAACTGCGTTTTTCCTTGGCGCTTATGTATCACATTCTTGATATCTAATTGGCTATTGTCATTGCATTGTTTTACCTCAACACCTTCATGATTTAATAACCATAGTTTCCGCTCTTTGCCACCGGCATAACCGGTTAATGAACCATTACTGCCGATAACGCGATGGCAAGGTACAATCAACGTAATAGGGTTTCTGCCATTAGCGCCACCAACAGCCTGGGAGGCTCTGGGTTTACCGAGCATCTTGGCTATTTCACCGTAGGATTTCACAGTACCAAAAGGTATTTTTGCTAAGCAGTCCCATACAGATTGCTGAAATTCAGTGCCTTGAGGATCTAGTGGTACGGTAAAAACCTGACGCTGGCCGGCAAAATATTCTATTAATTGCTGCTTGCACAGTGCTGTAATGTCATTGGCTTTGCTTTTAGCTTTTATGTCGCCACTCATTTGTTCACCGCAAAAAATAGCTTGGCGAATACCTTGCTCGGTTGCCATAAATTCAAACAAACCCAATGGCGTGTCGAGATAATCAATGAACATATTCATAGTCTCCTAAAATGCATAGCATGAAATTACCCCTGATATTGATACAGTTGATAGACAACCTGACCAGAAACTTTTTCTTTAATTAACTGCCAATTAGCTGGGATAATTTGCGTGCTCTCTGCTTCCATCTCAACATAAATGAGTGCCTGATCAGCCAATCCAAAGTGATTCAGTAATTGTGCGGCTTGTTCGACCAATTTTTTTCTAAATGGAGGATCGAGAAAAACTAAATCAAAGGGTTTGTCTGTACTTGCGGTCAACTCTGCTTTAAGAGGATCATTTTTTAGAAAAGCAAGCGCGTTATCATTAATAACGTTAATGTTATCAGCCTTGAGTAATGCTTTATTTTCAAGTAGCTGATTCGCTGCCGCTCTATTTAATTCCACCAAGGTAACTTGAGCAGCACCACGTGATAAGGCTTCAAACCCCAAGCTACCAGAGCCTGCAAAGCAATCTAGGCAATTGGCTTGGCTAATATAGGGCATGAGCCAGTTAAAAACTGTTTCTTTAACTCTATCGGTAGTTGGTCGTAATCCTTCAGCCATTAATACTGGTAATTTTCTGCCTTTGTGTTTCCCTGCAATAATACGAATTTTACCGGCAGATTTACCTTGACCTCTTCCAGAAAGGAGCTTTTTACTTAGTTGTTTTTTTGCTTGATTCATATCACTGACAATTCTGCGATTAAGTGCTAATATAGCGCCAATTTTATCCTTGTTTGGTCGTTAAACCAAACAAATTTATCCTTGTTTGGTTTAACGACCAAACAATTTCATACTGAAATATATTTAGGTAGCAAAACGTGTCGAAGAAAAAAGGTATGTTGTCTTGGTTAGGCTTTGGCAAAAAAGAAAAGCAACCAAGCACTGAAGAAAATAGCAATGAAGCACTCTCTATCGCTGAAGATGAACAATTAACGACAGCAGAATCAGTTGAACAACTTGATGATAAATTGGTTGAGTCAGTTGTCGAGCAAGCCGAAGAACCTATAACTGAAACCGCAGTAGAAGTAACAGAGCCTGCTGGTGTAATAACCGATGATATTAATGCTCCAGATGAGGTTATTGAGGACTCAACAGCAGAAATTACAGATGTTGTAGCGCTTGAGCCTGCTACTGCTGTCTCTGTAAACGAAGAAAATACTCAGCCTGTTGAAACTGAGCTCATGAGTGACATTGCCAGTGAAAAGCAACCTGAAGCTAATTTATTAGCCGAAATGGAAGCTGCTGAGCAAGGTAAATCAATAGATGATGTTGAGCATGTAGAGGAAAAGTTAGAAGATTCAGCGCAGCAGGAAGCCGAAACGTCTACAGATATTGAACCGGCAGTTGAAGATATTGTTGAAGTCAAAGCTGAAAGTAAGCTTGGATTCTTTGCCCGCTTAAAACAAGGCTTAAGTAAAACAAGGCAAAACTTAGGTGGTGGTTTAATTGATTTGTTTCGCGGTAAACAAATAGATGATGATTTATTTGAAGAGTTAGAAACACATTTGCTCTTAGCAGATGTTGGTGTTGAAACCACCATGAAAATTATCGAGTCATTAACGCAAAGTGCTAATCGTAAGCAGCTAAAAGATGCCTCTGCTTTGTACGACTTACTGAAAGTAGAATTAAAAAAAGTTATTGAAGAGGTTACTCAACCATTAGTTATCCCTGACGGTGAAGGACCTTTTGTTATCTTGATGGTGGGCGTGAATGGTGTGGGTAAAACCACGACCATTGGTAAACTGGCTAAGCAATTTCAAGCACAGGGTAAATCCGTCATGTTAGCAGCAGGTGACACTTTCAGAGCTGCAGCAGTAGAGCAATTACAAGTGTGGGGCGAGCGCAATGATATTCCTGTTATTGCTCAGCATACCGGCGCTGATAGTGCTTCGGTTATTTTTGATGCAATCAGTGCGGCAAAAGCACGTAAAGTTGATATTATTATCGCTGATACCGCTGGACATTTGCAAAATAAAGCCCACTTGATGGAAGAATTGAAAAAAGTTGTGCGAGTCATGAAAAAGTTAGACGTTAATGCTCCACATGAAGTGATGTTAACGCTTGATGCTGGCACAGGTCAAAATGCGTTAAGTCAAACCAAGCTATTTGATGAAGCCGTTGGGCTTACGGGATTAACGATTACTAAGTTAGACGGTACTGCCAAAGGTGGTGTTGTTTTTGCCATAGCAGATAAGCATAGTATTCCTATTCGATATTTAGGTGTTGGTGAAGGTATCGATGATTTAAGGCCTTTTATTGGTGATGACTTTATTGAAGCGCTTTTTAGTAAGTAGCGGTATAAATTTTCAATCAGCTGTTAAGCATTCTGTTGGGGATTTTTGTTTAAGCTCTTCTTGTTTTAAGCATTTTTTATTACGGTAATAACCGTAATAAAAAATGCTTCATAATCATGAATTCTTTAGTCCTTCTGACCATAGAAATATATTCTTCTAAATTATCATCCTAAATTAACCAAGCCTTTTAACTCTCGCTAAGTGATCAATAAGTCAGTCTGATTGGTATCACAAAGTAATTGTGCTAAGTTAGCCAGCTTATTCGTACAAAGTATTAAAGTAATATGATTAATTTCAATAAGGTAAATAAAACCTATCCAGGCGGCTATCTAGCATTAAAACAGGTAAGTTTTAGTCTAGAAAGTGGTGAAATGGCTTTTTTAACGGGCCATTCAGGAGCAGGTAAAAGTACTTTATTAAAGTTAATCTCATTAATGGAAAAACCCAGCTCTGGTAGTATCCAAGTAAACCACACTGAACTCTCAGATATTCAATATAAGCAAGTGCCTTATGTACGTAGAGGTATTGGTATGATTTTCCAAAGTCATAACTTACTTAAAGATCGTACTGTTTTCGATAATGTCGCGTTACCGCTAATTATTGAAGGTGTTAGTCACAGTGAAATTAAAAAGCGTGTGGCTACTGCATTAGAGAAAGTTCATTTAAGTGCTAAATTGAAGTGTTATCCGCACATGCTTTCAGGTGGTGAACAACAACGTGTTGGTATAGCTCGTGCGATTGTTAATAAACCGCCTATCCTTCTTGCTGATGAGCCTACAGGTAACTTAGATCCAAAACTATCATTAGATATTATTCGTTTGTTTGAAGAATTTAATGCTGCGGGTGTAACAGTACTCATTGCTACGCATGATCTAGGTTTAATTGCACGGATGAAATACCGTACTCTAACACTGAAGGAAGGCACCATGATTAATGATGGCATTGTTGACGGTCTACAAGCACAAGGGGCGACTGATGAGCAATACTCATAGTAGTGGTTTGAAAACACGCTCAAGCATAGTGGCTCGTCTTTTATCTCTACCTATCAGGCATTTTCAGCAAGCTATAGGCAGTTTAGGAAATTTATGGCGCACACCGTTTACCACAGTGATGACGATTTTTGTTTTAGGTATTAGTCTGGCATTGCCTGCAACCTTGCACCTTTTTGTGAAAAACGCCGAGCAAGTAAGTGAGCAGTGGGATAGTGCTTCGCAAATCACTTTATTTTTAAAGTTATCTACCAGTGAGAAGAGCGCACAAAATTTAATAAAACGTATTAGCCTTTATAACGATGTGGCCGAGGTACGCTACATTTCAGCTAAGCAGGCTTTAAAAGAATTTAAGGTTTTATCTGGCTTTGGTCAATCACTTGAATACCTAGATAAAAATCCCTTACCAGCAACAATATTAGTAACACCAACACAAAGAGCCAGCCAAGCACAAGCAGCAAATGCCTTGTTAGCAAAACTGACTAATGAACGAGAAGTTGGGCAAGGTAAACTTGATCTTGAATGGTTAACGCGTTTAGAGGCTATGGCCCGTTTAATTGAAGATATAGTGCTAGGTGTAGCCTTATTACTGTGTTTGTCAGTGGTACTCATTGTCGGCAATACTATTCGATTAGCTATTTTGAATGAAAAAGATGCTATCGCTATTATGAAATTGGTTGGTGCGACAGATAGCTTTATCCAAAGACCATTTTTATATTCAGGTATATGGTATGGTATTTTTGGCGGCATACTTTCTTGTATTGCCGTAACGCTGCTTGCTTGGTATTTAGGTTACGCTATTAGTGACTTAAGTGAGCTTTACCAAAGTAATTTTCAGCTACAGGGGTTATCTGGCAGTGAAGCCTTAATGTTGATTGGTTTTGCTATTGTGCTTGCTTTAGTTGGGAGCTATATCTCGGTAAGCCAGCATATTAAAGCGATTGAGCCTAATGCTGATTAACGCTATTTAAGGTTCCGTAAGGAGAGGGAATGAGCAATAGCAGCTCGTTTTCACGCCTCTTTTTAAGGGGGGATCTGATCTTATTGGTGCGCTTAGCTGTGAAGTAGCTTAGTTTCCTAGCACTTATATTTTTAAGTGTGACTTGTATAACCAACTGTTTATTATTGAAAATTCCTTTGTCTTACAAATCGTCACATTTAATTCACAAAAAATTTGAAAGATCGCCTTGTGCCACCCTTTCTATTAAGCTAATGTTCATGTCCCCGCTATCGCAAATAGTGGCGATATATGTTATTATCGCGGGCGAATTAAAGAGAGAAAGAGAGGTTTTTTTATGAGTGAAGCAATGCAACTTACCTTACCCAAAAGTGGTAGTATCGAAGCATACATGCAATCCGCGTACAGCATTCCTATGTTATCCGCAGAGAAAGAGCATGATTTGGCGACTCGCCTCTACAATGAAAATGATTTACAAGCGGCGCAAGAGTTAATTATGTCGCATTTACGTTTTGTTATTCATGTTGCTAAAGGTTATTCTGGTTATGGGTTACCTCATGCTGATTTAGTACAAGAGGGTAACGTGGGTTTAATGAAAGCTGTTAAACGTTTTAATCCTGAAGTAGGTGTACGTTTAGTTTCTTTTGCTGTGCATTGGATTAAAGCAGAAATTCATGAATTTGTGCTTAAGAACTGGCGTATTGTTAAAGTTGCGACAACGAAAGCGCAACGTAAATTATTTTTTAACCTTCGTAAAAATAAAAAACGTTTAGGTTGGTTCAGCACTGATGAAGTAAATACAGTAGCGGAAACCCTTGGCGTAACAACGAAAGATGTTATGGAAATGGAATCTCGTATGAGTAGCCATGACCAAGCGTTTGAATTATCAAAAGATGATGATGATAATATTGGTGCTAGTAATTTTTCACCTGCTCAATATCTGCAAGATAAACAATCAGATTTAGCTGTTGAAGTTGAAAATGATAATTGGGATAACCATGCTAACCAACGTTTATCAACCGCATTAGTAACGCTTGATGAGCGTAGTCAAGACATTATAAAGACACGTTGGTTAACTGAAGATAAAACAACGCTACAAGAGTTAGCTAATAAATACCAGATATCAGCCGAACGTGTAAGACAGTTAGAAAAGAATGCCTTATCTAAACTCAAAAACACTATGGTTTTTGATTAACGTTTAGTTATATATCTAATTTAAATAAACCGACGTAATGTCGGTTTTTTTATGTCTGCTGATCCACAAATCAAGGTGTTATACCAAACGGGTTAATAAAGTAGTCCGATTGGTATTAGTCTTATTTTCATGGGGGATTATCTCAGGTGAGGGGTAAAAACAGTCTATGCGCATACAAATAATCACATGTTTGTATGCGAAAGTAACCACATCGTTACAGGTTTAACTAAGTTACAACACTTGAAAACGAACTTCTTCTATTAAATCCAGCAGTATGTTGGCAATTGATAAACATCAGTTACCAACAAACTAACGATAATAAGGTAGAAGTAATGAGCCTAAGAACAGCCAGAAAGAATCTAGTAAACCGTGCAGTGATGATTTCCCTTGCCGCAGCATCAGTCACCTCAATACAAGCATTCGCCGAGGAAGGCATAGAAGAAGTGGAACGTATTGCAGTAACCGGTTCTCGTATTAACAGAACCGATATCGAAACCGCTAGCCCAGTAACCGTTATTTCTTCAGACTTTATCACTAAAAGTGGTTTTACCTCGGTGCAAGAAATATTATCGATGCAGCCTGCAGCATCTGGTATGAGCTTAGGTTCAACTTCTAACAATGGCTCAGGTGGTTCGGCAACCGTAAACTTACGTGGTATGGGCGTGCAACGTACGTTAGTGTTATTAAATGGTCGTCGTATGGTCGCATCGGGTACGGGCGCTGACTCTTCAGTCGATTTAAATACTATTCCTGTTTCAATGATTCAAACCATTGAAATTTTAAAAGATGGTGCTTCAGCCGTTTACGGCTCAGACGCTATTGCCGGTGTGGTAAACATCATCACTAAAAAAGATTTTCAAGGTACTGAAATAACCGCTGATGGCAGCATTACTGATAAAGGTGATGGCGAAAGTGGTGGTTTTAGTATTCTACACGGCAGTGAAGTTGCCGGTGGTAACTTAGTTGTTGGGGCTCAATACTCAAACCGTGGTGAAGTAATCCAGTCAGACCGTGATTTTGTACCCGCGGGACAATCGTCATATATTCCTGAAGGCTCTTTAGGTGGCATGGTGCCAAATGGGGACGGTACTTTCAGAGATTACGATAAAGAACAAGATTCGTATGATTACACTACGTCTAGCTATGCACAAACACCAAATGAATTATTGAGCTTATTTACTAACTTTAATAGTGAAATTGCTGATGATACTGAGTTAAGTGTTGATCTTATGTACACTCGTCGTGAGTCAAATCAACAAATGGCGCCACAGCCCGCAGCGATTGAGTTAGATCGAACAAAACTTTCTGAGGATTATAATAATCAGTTTGATTATTTTGATAAAGATGGAGAGCCGATCGACACCTTGACTTATAAACGTCGTATGACAGACGCTGGTCCACGTATTTATGAACAAACAACTGATACTTATCGTGCCTCTATCGGCTTAACTGGCTTTTTAAGTAATGACTCACAATGGGATATGTCTGCAACATATGGCCGTAATGATTCAAAAGACAGTGTTGCTAACTCAATCCATGCCGGTAATATGGAAAAAAGCATTTACGCTCATGAAGATATGTGGTTTAAAAATGACGGTATCACTAACGAATTTTTAACCTCGGAAGACATTATGTATACCGAGAAGAATGAAGGTGGTAATGAACAGTTTATTTTAGCCGCAGGTTATAGTGGCGTTAATGAGCATGATATTGGCTATGCCGTTGGTGTTGAAAGTCGCTTTGAAAGTGGTTACTACACCCCAGATTTAATTACTCAAGCTGGGGGAAGTACTGCTGCAAAGCAAGCGCCAACAGAAGGTAATTACTCAGTTCAATCTATCTATGGTGAGCTATCAGTACCGGTAACTGATTCTTTTACGATAGAAGCAGCAACACGTTATGATAACTATTCTACTTTTGG
>Ga0105355_10003633_pt1 | contig 13473 bp, 11 predicted proteins | sample GOMGulsemesocosm_2_FD_83508 | JGI IMG/M metagenome (GOLD analysis project Ga0105355, IMG submission 83508) | Methane-oxidizing microbial communities from mesocosms in the Gulf of Mexico - GOM9C Gulf of Mexico | ecosystem: Environmental > Aquatic > Marine > Cold seeps | place: Gulf of Mexico... | reverse complement strand
TTTTCAAAGTATCAACCTATATCAGAAACGACATAACTATTTAACAATCTTTCCTTGTAATCCACCTGTATGGACCGCTATTATTTTTTGCCCCTTTTTAAAATGGTCATGTTTAATCAAATCAAATAAACCATAAAACATCTTCCCTGTGTACACTTGCTCCAGCTCTATTTCATGCCGATTAAAGAAATGCTCTATAAATAATAATAGCTCATTATTCGATTTTGCAAATCCCCCAAAATGATAATCCAACTGAATGGACCAATTTTGTTTATTACCTTGCAATAACGGTTGAATATCATCAGCTAAAAAACAACCTCCCTTTAGTGCAGAAAAACCTATGACCTTACACTTATCTGAACTTACATTTATTAAGCCGGCTAATGTTGTACCTGTTCCACAGGGTACACATAGAAAATCATAATTCATATCAAGCTCAGAGACTATTTCTGCAACCCCTTTAAGAGCTAATTCAGTTGCTCCCCCTTCTGGAAGCCAGTATTCATTTGGTTTTATTTTGGGTAAAACATCATGGTTTTTATATTGCCTTAATTCCCTATACTCCACTCGGGAAATAAACCTCAACTCCATTCCCCAGCTCTCAAGATCACGTAAGGTCAAGCTGAAGTTTTTTGGTTGCTCTCCTCGAATATAGGCAACTGTTTGTAGATCTAACTCTTTACCCACATATGCCAAAGCATGTAAATGATTAGAATATGCACCACCCATACTAATAATAGTATCTGTATTTATTGCTAAGGCATGATCAAGAATGTATTTTAGCTTTCGCCACTTATTCCCTGAAATAACAGGGTGAATTAAATCATCCCGCTTAACCCACAACTCTACCTGTTTCTGCTCTAGAAGTGGATCAAATAGCTGTGTCAATATAGAAGATTTAAAACCCTCTTCCAATCGAAGTAACTTAGGATGTAACATTATTCTCTAGCTTTTTTAATAGCCCAAGACACATCAACAGCCTGTCTATTTTCTTTTACATCATGCACTCTAAACATTGTTACACCTGACATAACCCCCAATGCAGTAGTAACAGCTGTCGCAGTAACTAATCCAGCTGGCTCGGATACATCACATAAACTACCCATAAAACGTTTTCTACTCGTCCCCAGCAATACAGGGTACCCAAGTAAAACAATTTCATTCAGACTAGCCAATAAGTTAATATTGTCCTCTCTTCTTTTACCAAACCCAATACCTGGATCTAATGCAATATTTTCTTTTTTAATACCTGCCGCAAGTGCATCATCCACTCTATTCTTTAATGATTCACACACCTCAGCTACCACATCAACATAGCTAGGGTTATCCTGCATATTTTGTGGCGTTCCTTTCATATGCATCAAAATAATAGGCACTTCATATTCACTTGCCACGAACAAAATACCCTTATCTCCCTGTCCAGCTGAAATATCATTAATAATACTTGCTCCTGCCTCTAAAGCAGCTTTTGCAACAAGACTTAGTGTTGTATCAATACTTATTAATACTTCTTCAGACAATTCAGCTCTTATTGCTTTAATGACTGGAACAACTCTTGAAATTTGCTCTTCAGCAGAAACAGGTTTTGAACCAGGACGCGTAGATTCACCACCAATATCAATAATATCAGCACCTTCAGCTACCATTAATTTAACTTGTGAAATAGCCGCATCTACCTGAGTATATTCTCCACCATCAGAAAAACTGTCTGGTGTTACATTTAAAATACCCATAACAAGTGGTTTCTTGATTTTACTGAACATAAACACCTTCTCTATACATAAGGGCACCTCTAAATAAAATAATCAATAAATTCCAAGCTATTGATTAATCTCCATCAGGTATAATGCTTTCTATGACTAACCTAAATAAAAATCAACCAAAAATTGCCTGGGCTATTACTGGCTCAGGCCATTATATAGAAGAATGCCTTGAATTCCTGCTAACTGTGGATAATGTTGATTTATATTTAAGTCAAGCTGGTGAAGAAGTTTTAAAAATGTATGGTGTAGATCTTAAAGAAGTTCGAGCCAGACATTCTGTCTATCGTGATAAATTAGCATCCTCACCACCTGTTGGACACTTTTATAAAGGCTATTACCACACCTTTGTAATGGCACCAACGACATCAAACACGATTGCTAAATGTGTTTTAGGTATTGCTGATTCTTTAGTGACCAATTTATATTCCCAAGCGGGTAAATGCAGAGTACCAAGTATTGTTTATCCCTGTGATATAGCACCAGAGATGGAAACAACAGCGCCTGGAGGTAAAGTAATGGTTTACCCTCGTAAAATTGACTTAGAAGCAACGGATAAAATCCGTACCTTTGAATATACCGATGTAGTTGAAAGTGTTGATGAATTAATTGATAGTGTTAAACAGCGTATTAAATCGTTAGCATAATGACTGATAAAACTGAACATATTCTATTTTTGACGGGAAAACTGGCTGAAAAGCAGTTGAATCAAATATTAGAAAAAATGCAGCCAGAATTTACTTATACAGTACATCAGTTAGGTCTAAAAGTAGCTGCTTTAATGACTACAGATATGATTGGTCGTCGCCTTAAAGATACATTTAATGCAGATAAGATTGTACTTCCTGGCCGTTGTCGCGGTGATATAGAGGTTTTATCTGCCGAATTAGGCTTACCAATTGAACGTGGGCCAGAAGAACTAAAAGACTTACCTATTTATTTTGGTAAAGCCGCCCACCAATACGATTTATCAAAATATAAAGTTAAAATATTTGCTGAAATTGTTGATGCACCCAATGTTAGTGTTGAAGAGGTAGTAAAACGTGCTCACTACTACCAACAACAAGGGGCTAATGTGATAGATATTGGTTGCCTACCTGGCACCAAGTTTCCTCTTATGGAAGAAATTATTGTCACCTTAAAACAAGAAGGCTTTACTGTCAGCATTGATTCTTTAGAGGATGATGATTTACTTCGTGGTGCGAAAGCTGGAGCAGATTATATGCTGAGCTTAACCAACAAAAGTATTTGGATAGCTGATGAAGTTGACGCTATCCCCATTTTAATTCCCGAAATACATGGTGATTTATCTTCACTTGATCATGCTATTTCTGTATTACAGAGTAAAAATAAAGATTTTATTGTTGACCCAATTTTAGACCCTATTCACTTTGGTTTTACTGAATCAATTGCAAGAAACTTTAATTTTAGACAGCAACACCCAGATATTGAAATGATGATGGGGGTCGGTAATATTACAGAATTAACCCATGCTGATACATCGGGTATGAACACTCTATTATTAGGTATGTGCTCTGAATTAAATATTAATCATATTCTAGCCACAGAAGTTAGCCAGCATGCACGTCGTGCAATCAAAGAAGCTGATTGTGCTAGACGCATTATGTACGCGGCAGAACAAAATAACACCCTCCCCAAACATATTGATTCAAATTTGATGACGGTGCATGACAACTCACCTTTTCCTTATCGATTAGATGAAATAGAAGAATTTGCCTCGGCCATTAGAGACCCCAGTTTTCGCATACAAACAAGTACCGAAGGTGTACATATTTATAATCGCGATGGATTGCATACAGCTACCGACCCTTTTGACCTATTTCCTGTATTAAAAGTAGAGGATGATGCCAGTCATGCCTTTTATTTAGGCGTGGAATTAGCTCGCGCTGAAATTGCATGGGAATTAGGTAAACGATTTAATCAAGATCAATCATTAACATGGGGCTGTGCAACTGAGCTCAATGAATCAACAATTGATTTACACACTTTTAAACCCGCCGGAACCACTTTACAAAAGAATAAATGATACAAGAAGTTTTAGTTACTACTCAAAATGCAGAAGGTGTACCTCATATTGCACCAATGGGCGTACATATCAGTAATGATGAATTTATCATTCTACCCTTTCGTCCTTCGACAACTCTCAATAACATTCTACAATCAGAATCAGTAGTGATAAATTATTGCGATGATGTACGTATCTTTGCTGGCTGTTTAACGGGTAGGCGTGACTGGCCTTTAACGCCAGCTGAGAAAATCACAGGTAATTATCTTTCCTCTGCATTGGCACATAAAGAATTAAAGCTGATCCGTTTAGAAGATGATGAGACTCGCCCTAAGCTATTTTGCAAAGCCATTCATACTGTAAACCATGCTCCCTTCGAAGGTTATAATCGTGCACAATTTGCAGTTTTAGAAGCAGCCATACTAGTTAGTCGCTTAAAAATGTTGCCCTTAGAAAAGATACAATCTGAGATTGATTATTTAAGTATTGGTTTAAATAAAACGGCGGGTAAAAAAGAACTGGAAGCATGGAGCTGGTTAATGGAGCTTGTTGAAAAACATAAGCAGGAGCAAGAAAAAGCATGACAGGAATGCTAGCAAGTGTAAATAGTCTTGAGGAAGCAAGACTTATTTTAAACACAACTGTTGATATTATTGACCTAAAACAACCAGAACAAGGTGCATTAGGTGCTTTATCAATTGAAGAAGTTACAGCTATTGTAAATGAAATCAACCAACAAAAACCTGTCAGCGCAACGGTAGGTGATTTACCTATGCAAGCAGATATTGTTTTTGATGCTGTAAAAGCAATGGTAGAAACTGGCGTTGACTACACTAAAATTGGCTTATTCCCAGGAGGAGACTGGCAAGGAACTATATCCAGACTATCTGAGATTAGCCAACAAGGACACAAATTAATTGCAGTATTATTTGCTGATACCAATCCAGACATTAAAACCATAGATTCACTTAAGCAAGCTGGGTTTTATGGTGTAATGCTAGATACGATGGATAAAAAAAATGGCTCACTATCACAAGTAATGGATGATACAAATATTAAACAATTTGTCAGCCAAGCCAAGTCAGCTAAACTGCTTTGTGGTTTAGCTGGTTCACTCAAGCAACAGGATATTGCTGAACTAATTAGCTTAAATGCTGATTATTTAGGCTTTAGAGGCGCTTTATGTCAAAAGCATATTAGAACTTCTGAATTAGATATCAATTCAATCAATTCAATTTTAAAATATTTTTAAGATAATTTTGGATTTAATGAAGCCTACACAATTTAAAAAGAGCCATACTCATATGAATAATAAAATGTCTGTTACCACAAAAATTCTTATTGCCATGGGGATTGGTTTAATCACAGGTAGCTTAATAAATGCCTTTGCTAGTGATATCAATTTTATACAATCCTATTTTGTTAACGGCTTGTTTCATGTTATTGGCGCAGCTTTTGTTAATTCCTTGAAAATGCTGGTGGTGCCTCTAGTTACTTTTTCTTTAATTTGTGGTGTTTGTGGTATTGGTGATGTAGCCGTTCTTGGCCGTGTTGGGATCAAAGCCTTTGCTTTGTATATTTTGACAACAGGCTTGGCAATTACTTTAGCTTTAGTTGTTGCTATTTTAATAGCACCCGGTGAAGGATTTGAACAAGCAGCTGGAACAGTCAGTTTCACTCCAAAACCAGCACCTCCCCTTACCGATGTATTTATTAATATAGTTCCCAGCAATCCCATAAATGCTTTTGCAGAAGGCAATATGTTACAAATTATTTTCTTTGTGATTATATTTGCTATTGCCATGTTAATGACTGGAGAAATTGGCCGTCAATTGGCAGAAACAGCTGAGAAATTAAATGAAGTCATGATGAAAGTTGTTACTTTAGTGATGGACTTTGCCCCTATCGGTGTTTTCTTTTTAATGGCAAAAACTTTCTCCATTCAAGGTATTGGATTGATATTACCGATGATTGGTTATTTTTCAGTCGTTGTTCTTTGCTTGCTATTACATGGTTTTGGTACTTTTAGCTTACTACTTACCCTATTTGCTAAATTAAACCCATGGCTATTTATTAAAAAATGCGCCCTGCACATATCTTTGCCTTTAGTACTGCAAGTTCAAATGCCACTATTCCTGTCACCTTACAAGTTGTTGAAAAACGTTTAGGTGTAGATAACTCCACAGCTGCATTTACCGTTCCTTTAGGCGCAACCATTAATATGGATGGCACAGCAATTATGCAAGGTGTTGCTACCGTCTTTATAGCCAATGTTTATGCAATTGATTTAGGTGTCTCTGATTATTTAACCGTTGTTGGCATGTCTATTTTGGCCTCCATTGGTACTGCAGGAGTTCCTGGTGTAGGATTAATAATGTTAGCTATGGTATTTAATCAAGTGGGTTTACCTGTTGAAGGCATTGGCTTAATTCTTGGTGTTGATAGAATATTAGATATGATACGCACAGCCGTTAATATTACAGGCGATGCAACTGTTACCTGTATTGTTGCCAGAAGCGAAAATAATATTGATGATAATATCTTTCAAAACCCTGATGCAGGTGTTATCACTGAAGTAGAATTACCTCACAAAGACTAAAGGCACCCCAAAACTGTAAAAGTTTTCTAGAATACAGAAAAGTGTTTTATGGATAATATTCCATAAAACATGAAATGGAAATAAACTGGCACATGAAATAGCACCATTATTCAACGAAGCTTAAAGATAAAGTTTATTTCGTTTTTTTAACAACAGATTCTTTAACAAAACTAACCTTACATCGTTGACCTGCAATAATCTTATTCTGAGGGTTAGATAAATATATTCGCACCCCAAATGTTCCACTTGATGGATCAATCACTTGATCGACGACCCTGACGGTTCCTGTATAGGTAATAAATTTCGGGATATCAACATTTATAGTTAGTTGCTGTCCTAATGAAATATCGCCCATCATATGTTCTGGTGCAATCACTTCAACAAAAAGAGGATCAATTTTAGCAATTTTCATCACAGGCTGCTCTTCAATAAATTCACCAGGTACTTTCATAACTTCAATCACCACACCATCAATCATACTGTGTATTGATCTTAATTTAAGTACCTCTTGAGCTCGTCGTAGCTCCAAACCAGCTAAATGTTTTAGCTCTCTAGCTTTTTCAAGCTCAATATCAGCAACAACACTTAAAGTTTTTGCATCATCATATTCGCGCTGTGACGCCAATTTTTTTTGAAACAATTGTGTTACCTGCTTTAAATTATTTTTTCTAAAGCGTTGCTCCGCTAATCGAGACTTAATATCTACCTCCATGTTAGCCCTATCTTTAGATAGCTTAACACTAGCTTTTTCCACACCTGACATTAATTTGGCTACCAACTGCCCTTTCTGTACAAAATCCCCTCGCTCTACATAAACATTTTCAATTACACCTCTTACCTGACTACTCAATTCAACCAAAATAGATGGTTCTATCACACAATCCAAAACCCAGTCTTCCTTGGCCGATATTGTCATTGAAAACAATAATAAGACAGTGATTAACATTTTTTTAACAAAAATATTGTACATAGCAATATAACCTATTCAGATTTCCCAGAAAACGCCAATAAACTTTGTAAGTTCGAATCCATTTTTAACAAACTTGCTCGAATGGTAGCATTATGTTTTTCAGCTCTCGTTTGAGCCAGGTAAAAAGCCAAAGAAGCCATTCTTTGATCACCTGCAGCACACATGTTTTTCGCAAAATAATATATTAAATAAGGCGCATATTTAGTAATAATTTCATCATCCAAAGACAAAAACATTTCATAACTTCCCTGATTACCTTGTCGACCACAACGCCCAAAGAGCTGTCTATCAATACGTCTTGACTCATGACACTCACTAGCTATCACATGCAAGCCACCTATTTCATTAATACCTGCGGCTAAAATAATATCCGTACCTCTGCCAGCCATATTTGTTGCCACTGTAATGCAACCAAGACTGCCGGCAGTACTAATCATTTCAGCTTCATTTGTATCCTGCCGCGCATTTAGAATCTGGTGTGGCAAGTTTTTTTTACGCAATAATTTTCCTAAGTGTTCAGATGACTCAACCGAGCGACTACCTATCAAAATAGGTCTTCCCAGTTGATGAACTTCAACAATACGATCGACAATTGCAGCCCATTTTTGATCCACTGTAGAAAAAAAACGTGTAGCTAATTGCTTTCTTTGGCTAGGTTTATTAGTAGGCACTTTGATAACTGGTTGCTGGTATACAGTAAATAATTCACTAGCTACTTCCTTTGCAGTGCCTGTCATACCCGCAAGATAAAGATAGCGCTGGAAAAAAGTTTGGTAGCTAATTCGACATAATGTTTCCCTTTGCCCACTGATTTCACAGCCCTCCTTAGTTTCTATTAACTGATGTAGACCACGCTCCCAAGAACGATCTGGCATAACGCGCCCTGTAAATTCATCAATAATAAGAACTTTACCATTATCAACCAAGTAATTTACATCTTTAATAAATAAGTGAAGTGCTGATAATGCTTGTATTATGAACTCACGGCTATGTCTTTCTGCCGACCAAATACCTGATAAAGGTTCCGTGTGTTGTTTGATAAAATTTATTCCCGATGGCGTCAATTCAATATATCGATTACGTCGATCAAAAATATAATCTTTCAATTCCTTTAGTTGTTCTGCTATATTAAGTGCTTGCTGATAAACATGAAGTTCGTCTAATGAATTACTTTCCCTCGATAAAATCAGCGGTGTTCTTGCCTCATCAATCAATACACTATCAGCTTCATCAATAATAGCAAAACATAATCCTCTTAAATGTAATTGCGAGCGTTTACCAGGGTTCTCTATATAAAGCCGCTCCAATTGCAAATGAAAATTACTCCCCTTTCTACCTAATACCAATTTATCTTTTAGATAATCAAAAGTAAGCTGTTTATTACTGCAGTAAGTTATGTCACAACAATAAGCCTGTTGACGAGACTCTAGCGCCATACCTTCCTTAATAATTCCTACAGTTAAACCAAAAGCCTGATATACGGGAGCCATCAAAGTAGCATCACGTTCAACCAAATAATCATTAACTGTCACCACATGCACCGGAATACCAGCAATAGCAGCAGTACATGCAGCTAAAGTTGCCACTAGGGTTTTGCCTTCCCCTGTTTCCATTTCAGCAATCATGCCCTTAATGAGTATCCAGCCACCGATCAACTGCACATCATAATGCCGCATGTTCACCTTTCTTCCAGCCACTTCTTTAATTAATGCGAATGCTTCAAAAATCAAAGCATCTATTAAGCCTTGAAGCATTAATTGTGCTTTTAAATGATTGACCCTTTGTTCTAATTCAGAATCTTCTAATAATTCAAATTCATCAGAAAAATTATTGACCTGCTTAACAACAACATTGAAAGACCGCAAGTTATAGCTATAGAAATGTTTAAAAAATCCCCCTGCCCTAGCAAATAATTGATCCAGATAGGGGGTATTCTCCACAGTTCGCTCGGGGTATAAGCCCTCTACCACACCGGGTTTATATGTTGATTTAGAAACCATTAGCCCTATGCCACCTTATCAAACACTAAATTGTCTCAAAAACAATTGCCTGGCTAATCTAAACCATTGCCAGGCTAAGGGCTGAGAACCTAAATCAAAACGCACATAAACACGTTCACCCAAGTTTCTTGCATTGGCTTCGCCCGGAAATTCCAACTCAATCTGAAAAACAGGTTCAAAGGCTTTATCACCTTCAGCTGATGAAGGATCGATAGGAATTACCCCTCCTCCCTGATAACCTAAAGCAGGGCTTGGCAATATATCTGAAGCTGCAGGAATCTCCCTGATAATACTAGCCTCATAAAATATTTTTATATTATTGACTAAACGGATCTGCACGTTTTCAGTTAATTCTCTGATCAATCCAATACTATCTTGGGTCACCACCGCACGAATAGTTGTTACAGGAAAATTGACGATATACGCTGCTAAATCACCTTTATTTAAAAAACTGCCTAATAAGTCAGTCGCATGGGGAGTAACAAATTGTCCATTCGATGGACTATGTAAAACTAGTTTATCAATCTTCTCATTCACCTGCGCTAATTCAACTTTTGTCACTTCTATCTGATTTTTTAAAACCTGAGCCTGAACCTGATCTTCCATCCAGGCTGCTTTATATTGAGCATTTAATTCATCCAATCGGTAAAGAAGAATTTCCTGTCTGGAAATCAATAAAGGGTCTTCCAACTCTAACAAAGTATCTCCCTTAACGACCTTAGTGAACGGTTGTGCATGTACTTTTAAAACAAAGCCTTCTGTCTGTGCACGAACTTTTGCTTGCTCTGGCAACCAAACCACGCCTTCTGCATACCTATTCAGGGAAACTGGAAACAAAAACAACAGGCATAATAACGATGATATCAAAACAAAACTGGTACTAATTGCTCTTAAACGTTGCCGTTGAATGACAGGACTAGTAAAAAGAAATCGAATTTGTTTAAACAAAGGCAAAACGATCATAGAATAAACAGCCCAGCAGGCGAAAATAATTCCCATAAAAAAGAATTTTCCAGCCACAAATAGAATAATCGTAAAACTAATCAACATCCTATAAATAAAGGATGCCAATCCATAACAGACAAACCAGATTTTTTCACCACTACCAGATGCAGGTGAGTTTAGAGGAACAGAAAAAAGATATCGCTGAAAGAGGTAACCTATATAATTATTTGCTCGACTGGAAAGATTAGGGATTTCGATCAGATCAGAAAAAATATAATAGCCATCAAACCGTAGTAAAGGATTACCATTAAAAAATAAAGTGGAAACTCCACCAATTAACATAATATTGTAAGCAATTGCCCTTACTACACCTTGTTCCACACTTAACCAGATAAATAAAGCCAGCGCAGCCAAAAATAGCTCAATCCCCATACCTGCAGCACCAACAATAACTCGCTTTTTTCTGTCTCGAAATGACCAGGCACAGGATGCATCTACATAAGGAATAGGCATAAATACTAATAACATGATGCCCATTTCATGAACTTCTCCACCCCACACTTTGGCAGAAAAAGCATGCCCCATTTCGTGAAATAATTTAACAATGGGATAGATAAAAAACAATAATAATAAATTGCTAGGCGCCATTACCCGATCAGCAACACCTTTGGATAAGTCTGGCCAATTTGATAACATTAATACCATAGCAATGCTTATCACGCTTATCCAGATCAACTTCCCCAACCAATTAGCAAAGGGTAAAACCAAAAATAACCAACGTTCAAGGAATTCATCAGGATCCCATAAAGGAATCCTTATCGACAACGGACTGGAAAATTTCTGTTTCCATTTAACCTTTTGTTTTTTTTCATAACGCTGAAATAACTCAAGTGTATCTGGTGGTACATCACATAACATTAAGTCACTACTATGTAACTGTCCTAATAGTTTAACCATTTCGTCCTGAGTCGGAGCATCATCACCTAATTGTTCCAAAGCCAAATTCCAAATACCCTGAAAGTTTCGCTCCCCATCCATCAACGATAAAACATAATAAACTTCTGCTGTAAAACGATGGTTCTGGCTGCTGGACCGGTCTTGCAGCACATACCACAACTGACCACGGTAATGGTGTCTAGAAATTTCCACATGGTTTCTTAAACGAGGCTTAAGCCCCGCAATTCGGTACCAAGAAGAACTAAACATTGAATCAGCCATACTCTATAATCCTTGTGGCCACCAGGTCCATAAAGACAATCGTAACCAATCAACAAATTGACGACTCCATATCCAGATTAATTTACGTTCCCCGATCAAAATCTTACCAACACCTTTCATACCTGGTCGCAATGAATCAATATGCTGATTTAGTTTAGCTTCAACCCTAAAATAATTACGCCCCTCTTTTATTTCAGACACAGGGGTAATACTACTCACTTTGAAAGCGATCACCTTGTCACTATGTCCAGTCAAAACCAATTCTCCAGAGTACCCAGCCTGAATTGTCGAAATATCTCTTTCATCTACCTCAAGAATGACTCGATAAGCATCTAAGGGGGCAATCTCAAACAAAACTTCACCTCTTTGTGTAGGTGAGCCTAGGGATTGACTTAAATCACCCGAAACGATAACACCATCAAAAGGTGCATTGACTCGTATCCGATACAATTGCATATCGATCATTGCCAACTGAGCATTTACTTGATTAAGCTGGGCCTGTAACACACTGACTTTACTGCGTTCTAACTTGCCTAATGCACCTCGGTATTCTGTTAAGTATTGCTCTTTTTGACTTTCCCATTTAGCTCTTTCAAGAACCAAATCATTATCATCCAGTTTAACTAGAGGCTGTCCTTTCTTAACCTCATCACCTGCACGTACATAAGCCTCACTAATATAGCCATCAAATGGCGTTACAATAACCCGCTGTATAGAGCCTTCCAATCTGGTATTCGCTGTAATTCGAAAATCACCTGCTGCGAAAGTAAAAAACAACACCATAATTAGTAACAGTGTACAGCCCAGTTTAAGAGCTGCATGTGCAGGCCCAATTAAATCAAAAATAAATTTCTTCACTGATAAAGCAAACTTTACCATTAACCACAGATCTTCCTTACGTTTTGCTTCCAATATAGGCCCAACTAAAGCAGAAATAGTTTCACATAATTCCACAGTATTCTTCGCAAATAAATAACCTGCTGATCGTTCCAAAGTCAAAGCACCAAATACCTTACCGTTGTTGCTTAAAGGGATGGTACAAACACTACCCGTGCCTTGGTCTTGTAGTAGTTTCTCATGACATTTTAATATTTTGACCGTAGCCCCTTCATACGCAGGATAAACCAATGAAGTTTTCTGGTCCATAGCTTCATCCATTGCCAGACCAAGACCATGGACCAGTTTAGATTTTTTAGCAAAATCAGCACTATGGGATAATGCTTTAACTTGCATATAGTTACCTTTCAGAAAACCAATACTGACTCTTTCACACTCTAACAGTATTGCCAGTTCTGTGGCTACGCTAGTTGCGGCAGACTGAAATTTTTCATGCTTTAAACTGGTAGCAATTAATTCCAGAACAGTTACTAATTGCTGATTTTCAGGGGTATATTTTTTACCATCAATACGCCGAATGATCAATTCTATCCATGCGGCTCCCCACTGTAACTGACGCATAACTGCACGCATCAGATACTCTGTGCGCACTGCTATCTCAATGGCCACCACTCCACACAATTTATCATCCAGCATTAAGGGAAAACCAATATAACAAACTTGAAGATCAAGATCTTTATTGTATTGTCCATCATCTCTTAAAACGCCTCGCTTTTCCTGCAAAGCCAGTTCTGCAATTTCAGTTAAACCAATCGCACCACTTTGTCCTTCTGGCCAGAAAGCAACAGGGCTATATATTTCTGTTTCCGGTTTACCTAATACTAATACACCACGTGTCACACCACTAATCATTGCCGACTGCAGACTCAACCAAAAACTGCCAGCATCTTCCAGTTTTTCTGCATTAATGAAATTTTTCCATAATTTTTGATAATCTGTCTGAAAACCTGCCTCTGCTTCAATAAAGCTGGTACCAATTGTCAATTCACCGGCATGATCAAAATCACTCCAACAAACTTGAGCAGGACGACTTACCAAACCATAAGGCATGTTGTAAG
>Ga0105355_10003630_pt1 | contig 13479 bp, 17 predicted proteins | sample GOMGulsemesocosm_2_FD_83508 | JGI IMG/M metagenome (GOLD analysis project Ga0105355, IMG submission 83508) | Methane-oxidizing microbial communities from mesocosms in the Gulf of Mexico - GOM9C Gulf of Mexico | ecosystem: Environmental > Aquatic > Marine > Cold seeps | place: Gulf of Mexico... | reverse complement strand
CCTACGCGCAAATCAACTAAATACATTATACATCAAATGGTGAAACTAAGCATATACAATACAAAAACAAACACAAACACCCGACATATTGAATAATAAATACTATTAATAAGCAATATACTATCCATTCAAAAAATTACTTTGTTGAATCGGTACTTTGTATCTTTCATTAATTCAAATAAATAAGGTAAGTCTCTATGTCAGTTTTTTCACACTTAGAATTTAATAGTCATTGCCAGGTTGAAAGTATGCATTGGATGTTAGACATGAGTTTAAGAGAATATGGACCGAGAATACGTAAGAAGCAAAGCATAAAATTAGAATTCTAAAGAAATGGATATTATAATGAAAAACTATCTTACTAACGCTTTCATGGTTCTGCTTATTGGTGTTTTTAGCCACAATATACTTGGTGAAGAGCTATTTCCCAATAATGAACAAATAACCCATCAGGATATTTTACGTGGTTCTATTACGCCAGAACGCCTTTGGTGGGATCTAATTTACTATCATTTGGATATAAGAGTTGACCCTAAAAATAAAACCATAGTAGGCACTAACACTATGAAGTATAAGGTACTTAAATCAAAAGAACGTTTACAAATAGAATTGCAAGCGCCTATGGTTCTGGAAAAAGTATTGCAAAATGGCAAAGAGCTGGTCGTTGAAAAAGATGGTTATAGCTATTTTATTAGCGTGCCAACTGAACAAAAAATTGGTGAGCAGTATCAGTTGCTGATGCACTTTTCAGGTAAACCTGTTATCGCTAAAAATCCGCCTTGGGATGGAGGGATTATCTGGCAAACAGATACAAGAGGTTTACCCTTTGTTGCTTCTGCGGTGCAGGGACTTGGTGCGAGTGCTTGGTGGCCGAATAAAGATCATGCTTACGATGAACCCAATGATGGAGTCTTAATTAGTGTTGAAGTGCCTGAAAATTTAATGGATGTCTCTAATGGTCGGCTAATTAAGGTAGATCATAACGAAAAACGAAAAACTAAAACCTATCATTGGCAAGTAACCAACCCGATTAATAACTATGGGGTCAATATCAATATTGGTGACTATGTACATTTTGACGAACAATACCTAGGTGAACAGGGGGTATTGGATATGGATTATTACGTATTACGTGATAATTTGGTCAAGGCGAAAAAGCAGTTTAGAGATACTAGGCGGACCATGGAAGCGTTGGAGTATTGGTTCGGGCCTTATCCTTTTTATCAAGACAGTTATAAGTTAGTTGAAGCGCCGTATGCGGGTATGGAACATCAGAGCTCGGTGACTTATGGTAATGGTTATCAAAACGGCTATTTAGGACAGGACAGGAGTTCATCTGGCTGGGGATTAAAATTTGATTTCATCATAGTTCATGAAACCGGGCATGAGTGGTTTGCTAATAGCATCACCCATATTGATATTGCCGATATGTGGATTCATGAAAGTTTCACCAATTACTCTGAAAGTTTGTTCATTGAATATTACTACGGCAAAAATGCAGCATCTGAATATAACAGAGGCAACCGTATTGGCATTCTTAATGACAGGAATATAATTGGTACTTACGGAGTGCACCGTGAAGGCTCTTCTGACATGTATTACAAGGGAGGGAATATGCTGAATACCATTCGTCAAGTGGTAGATAACGATAAAACTTGGCGTAGCATTCTTAGGGGATTAAACAAAACCTTCTATCACCAAACAGTTACTACTAATCAAATAGAAAGCTTTATGAATAAAGAGTCAGGTAAAGATTTGAGTAAAATCTTTGACCAATACCTGCGTGATACTCGGGTTCCATTGCTGGAGTACTTCATTAAAGAAAAAACTTTGAAAGTGCGTTGGGGCAATGTAGTTAAAGGTTTTAATATGCCTGTTAAAGTGACTATTTCCGGTAAAGAGCAATGGTTAAATCCAACGACCAAATGGAGTAAAGTCGATCTTGAAACTGACAATGCTGTGATTAAAGTTGATGATGATTTTTATGTGTCATCATTTAATATTTTGGGTGAGTAATTTTAAATTTAAAGTTTAACTAAAGTAATAACTTTGAGCACAGTGAAGATATTAGCTTTAAGGTATTTGTTATATATATTTACAATGATTGATTTTTAGCACGTTACTCAGATTTGTTTCGATAAATACAAACTTGAATAACTTCTTTTGCTAAATCAACACCAACTTGTACGATACAGAGTTCACAGTAAATGTAGTGGGAGTTCAAAACTTCTTTTAACTTCCCCCATTGCAACGCTAGAAGTTATTTCTTGGACATCGGGAAGGCGAGATAGCTTTTCTCGATATAGCTGTTCATATGCTTTTATATCAGTTGTAATAATTCTTAGTAAAAAATCACTCCTACCCAACATAACATAGCACTCCATTACTTCTGGTATGTCTTTGATACTATTTTCAAATGCCGATAATTCCCTATTCGCTGTTAATTTTGCCTCCGCATAAATGACAAGATTTAATCCCAATTTTGAAGGCTCCAAAACAGTTGACCGCTTAAGTATGTACCCATCTTTTTCTAAACGCTTTATTCTCCTCCAACATGGTGGTTGTGTTAGATTGACTCGTTCAGCTATATCTGAAGTAGATAAATCCGCATTTTCTTGCATCAGAGACAATATTAATCTATCAATTTTATCTAGTTCTATCACTTACATTCCCCTTGCACCAACAAAATAAATTCATTATACATGAAACACGACATTTAAGTATATCCAATACAAAAATTAGCACAAATACTCGTCACATTAAGCAATATATACCGTTAACAAGCATTACACTATCCATTCATAAAGTTCATTTGTTGAACCAGTATTTTGCATCTTTCATTAATTCAAATAAAAAGGTAAGTCTCTATGTCAGTTTTTTCACACTTAGAATTTAATAGCCATGAACAGGTCATCTTCGCTCAAGATGATGAAAGCGGTCTAAAAGCAATTATAGCTATTCATAACACTAATTTGGGTCCATCTCTTGGTGGTTGTAGGATGTGGCCATACAAAAGTGATGAGGAAGCCCTCACTGATGTTTTACGTTTATCTCGCAGTATGACCTATAAAGCAGCTGTTGCAGGGTTACCTCAAGGAGGTGGGAAATGTGTCATCATAGGAGATCATCGTAAAGACAAGAGTGATAAACTACTCAAAAAGTTAGGTGAGTTTATAGAAGGGTTGTCCGGCGCCTATATCGTTGCTGAGGACTCAGGAACTACCGTTGCGGATATGAAAAAAATTGGCGAATGTACTCAGTATATTTCAGGCGTGTCAAATGATAGTGCACACGGTGGTGACCCATCACCTTCAACCGCCTATGGAGTATTTGTCGGTATCAAATCAGCCGTGAAGTATCAGCTAAAATTAAATGATTTAACAGGAGTTAATGTCGCGATTCAAGGTGTTGGTAATGTAGGGTTTCATCTAGGAAAACTTTTAAAAGAAGCTGGTGCTAATTTAATTGTAACTGATATTTATGAAGAAAATGTAAATCGAGCAATTTCTGAATTCGGAGCAGAGGTTGTATCGCCAGAAGATATTTATGCTGTTGATGTTGATGTTTTTGCACCATGCGCTATGGGCGGTATTATTAACGAAGCCAATTTAAGCGAATTAAAAGCGACTATTATTGCTGGTGGGGCGAATAATCAGCTGATCAGACCCGAAGTGTCAGAGGCTTTGACATCCAAAGGTATTTTGTATGCACCCGATTATGTTATAAATGCAGGAGGCATCATTGATATTGCGTACCAGAAAAATGGCAAAGGTGTGAATGCTATGAAAGTGCACCTTGATTCTATTGGTAAGACTTTAACATCTATTTTTGAACGCTCAGAAATTGAAGGGTTACCAACAGAAACTGTAGCTAACCATATAGCAGAAGAGCGGATAGGCTAATTGTTACTCTGAAATTAATTATTTAAGGACCCTTGTAATTTTGGGTAATTAAGGGGTCTTAGTTCGACTTTTAAGTCCGACAAAAGTAATTATTTATTAAAGCATTCCTCAGGTGTTTTATAACCAAGTAGCTTTCTCGGTGTGTATTTAATTTAGCCGCGATGATATTACATCGTTGCTGAGTTATTCCTTTCATCGATGTTCCTTTAACCAAATATGTCTTATCAAACCGTTCGTGTTTTCATTCGTACCACGCTCCCAGGAGTGATGTGGATTAGCGAAGTAATAGGGGCGATTAGTCGCTTTTTCTACCTCCTTATATTGATGAAATTCAGTGCTGTTAACAGAAGTAATCGTCTTAAATTCCTCAGGCATTTTCTTTATAAGTTTAATCGTTCGCTTATTTGTTGATTGAGCCGTTCTATCGTTTAGTTGACCTATCAAAGTATAACCCGTTTTACGCTCAACGAGCGTCACGATGTAATGTTTATAGCCTTTTCCAATCACCGTATCTATTTCCCAGTGACCTTGTATTTTTCGTGTTTCAACTTCGGCTTTGCTGTCAGCTATGTTTCGTTTACCGGCCAATCTGCCGCGGCTGTCGTAAGCCTTGTAGCGTTTACGTCTTTGCTTATTAGCGCAGCGTAATTGCTTCCATAACTTACCGCCTTTTTTTTATCTTGACAAATGTAGAGATAAATAGTTTCGTGACTGAAGCAGCGCAAACCTTGTTCTTTTAGATGCCCAGTTATTAGCTCTAGGTTCCATTGTTTATGTAATAATCGTCGAACAATGACGTATTATTTCTGGGTAAAGTGTTGATTTTAGAGCGACTACGCCGCACTATTGTCCGCCGTTGTGCCTTTATGGTGCGATATGAACCATCTTGGCGCCAACAATTGTTACGAGTTACCTCACCATAAATAGTACTTCGGTCTCTACTTATGGCTTTAGCAATATCTGTAAAACTTAAACTTTGCATTTTTAAGGCGGCTATCGAATATCTATCACCTTCGGTTAGCTGTTTGTATTTCATAGCGCTTTACGTCTTGGCGGGAGCAAAAAACTAAGGAAATAGCAGTTCATCGTTTTTATTAAATTTGGTTTCGCACTTAGTATATGAATTCGGCGGTCCTAACAGGTACTGTCGACTATGTTTAATTTATGACATATGTTGAATTCTTCGTTGCTTAGCATTGTTACTCAACCTAACCCATCGAAATAAATACATTACTATCAACTTGGTAACACCGCTAACTATTGCAAGTAATAACAAGGGCCAACCGTCTTTAAATCCCATACTAAGGGCGAATGCAATAGTAGATATATCCATCATTAAAATAAATTGACTCATCCTTAAGTCAACAGCACCTGTTCTACCAGATCGAGTAATTAAAATTATTTGATGATAATAGCCTTGTGCAATTAATAAAGTTACAACAACGATTAAGCTACTTGAAATTAGCTGACTTTCATCTGTATAACTATTACCCAAACTTAAGCCTAGCCCTCCAAATATGAAAGTGATTAAAATAATGGATAGGCAAGTTATAGATGTTTTGTTCCGTCGGTCTCGCCAAATTTCAAAGAGTATAAGCCCAACTAATATAGATGCAGCAAGCCTAGGCCATACGATATAATGGTTAAATGGCTCAAGACTATAGCCATAAACAAAGAATGAAAAATAAGCCAGAAAACTTACTGTAAATTGATTCAAAGAAAGTAATTCAGAAGTATTTCCCTTGGTAATATCCCGCTCTTTTCTATCCCATATTTTTCGAAGTTGCGAAAATACACCTACCAAACTAATGAAAATAAAAGTTGTATTTATAGGGCCAAAAATATCGTATAAGTTCATATTATTCTATCTGTACATTAATTATTATGGGTTCAAAAAACGATTGGTTTGAACAACCTCTTCTCTTTCTTTGAATGAAACTAGAGCATTTTTCATAGCACCACTATTTCCATTTTGAAGTATAACTTCCAACACATCATTAATTGCTTTCATAGATGCTCGTTGTAAATCAGACGGAATTATTATGACTTCGTAACCCAAGCTTTTTAATCTGTCGCTAGATACTAATGGAGTTTTTCCACTATGAAACATATTTATGAGCTTAGGCCCATGAACACGTATAGATATCTCTTCAATCTGCTGTACACTTTCTGGAGCTTCAACAAAAATCATGTCTGCTCCGGCCTCTAAATACTCATTTGCACGAATTATTGCATCATCGAAACCATCAACTGAAATAGCATCTGTTCGTGCAATGATGAGCATTTCATTAGAATATTTTTTTGCAATTCTAATTTTTTTACACATATCAACACTACTTATCAAAGCTTTACCGTCAAGGTGCCCACATCTTTTTGGGAACTCTTGATCTTCAATATGTAATGCACTTACACCTATACTCTCGAATAGTTCAACTGTACGTTTGACGTTTATTTCATTGCCAAAACCTGTATCTGCATCTGCAATAACAGGAATACTTACAGAGTCGACTATTTGTTTTAATCTTTCTACAACCTCACTCAAAGTAAGTAACCCTATGTCTGGAACCCCTGTACTTCTTGCTATTGCCCCCCCACTTGCATAAACAACATTAAAACCTGCTTGCTCTACTTGTATTGCCGATAAGCCATCGAATGCACCAGGTGCAGTTATTATGCCCTGCTCCTGAATAAGCTGTAATAACGGGTTTGTCATAATTAATTTCCTGTATGATTTATTGTAAATGAATCATATACTCTTAAAATCTCTTTTACTTATTAACAAATGACTATTTATGTCGAGAAACAGACAAACATATAAAAATTTCACACCACGACTTAGCATATTCAAATCTTTACCAACTTTTGTTTATATTAAAGCAAAAGAAATGCCTTCTTATAGTAAAGTAACTGAACACAAACATAATTGGGATCAGTTAATTTATGCGTTAGAAGGTGTACTTGAAATTGAAACAGAGAATGGAAATTACATTATTCCATCGCACCAAGCTGTTTGGATCCCATCAAATACACTCCACAGTATCTCTACAATTAACGGGGCATGTCTTCGAAGCGTTCATATAACAACAGGTATAATCAAAGCTTTTTCTGATGATATAAAAGTACTAAAAGTAAACCAATTAGCAAAAGCTTTAATATCGGTGGCGTGTTCATTTAATTTTGATACCACGATGAGCGAAGAAGAATTAAGGTTATTACAAGTACTGGTTGACCAAATTAATAACTTCAAAGAAACAGCCCTTCGCTTACCGTTATCAAATGATCCTTTATTACTTCCTATCCTCGAATGGCAACAATTATATCCTGATGAAAATAGAAACTTGAACTACTGGTCCAAAGCACTAGGTGCAAGTAATAAAACAATTTCACGTCGATTTGAAACGGAATTAGGTATGAGCTTTACAATATGGCGTGAGCAACTTAAATTACATAAAGCTATTCACTGGCTTAATGAGAAAAGACCGGTTACACAAATTGCAATAGATTTAGGATATCAATCTCTATCTGCATTTATTCATATGTTTAAAAAAAATATGGGAGAAACACCAGGGAAATTTAATGACTGATCTAATAAAAATCACTTTATAGAAAATAGTTAAATTGCCATTTAACCCAGAACGTTATGAGGCACTACCAATCTATATTGATGCTGAAAGTTATTTAGCATTATTCCAGCACGTTATGTAATGTTTTTTTTGAAAACCTTTACGCTTGTGGATCTTTCCAATTATTAGCAAGCTTTATAGCGTCTTTTAAATTGGTCCAGTTTAAAAGACTTTCTTGGTAAGTACCTGCTCTACCTTGAAACTTGATACCGTATGCTTTTAATCTAAAAGCAAGGATTGAATAAAACGCATCAACAATGCCCGCAGAATTAAACATAAAGGGTAACTGGGCTGCCTCAAAAATATTTTCAATACGTGCTAATTCACTATTAATGTTATTATTAAATTTTGATAAGGGAACTACATGATCTAAAGAAAATGGACATTGCGCCCTTAAGTTCATAAAACCAGAATGTAACTCAGAGCATAAACTGCGAGCTAAAGCTCTTTCTGGTCTTTTACTAGGATAAAGAGTACCTCCAGAGCATTCATTAAAATATTCTGCAATTGCCAATGAATCATGAAGAACAATAGTACCTTCATTTAAGCAAGGCACTAAACCTGTTACCGAATGCTTTAATATCTCTAATTTGTAATCTGAACAGGTTAAGTCAATTACGATAAGGTCAATATCCAACTGTGCTAATTGACTACATATCCAAGTTCTTAATGACCATGTTGAATCAGTACCAACAATTAATTCCATTTCTTATTCTCCAAAGGATAAATTAGACTTCCAGATTTCACTAATAGCATTTGTAATCATTTTCCTGATATTTACTATATAAAGATTGAAGATCACCTTCGTTTAACAGCTGTTTGAAGTGTTCTTTAAATTGCTGGACAGACTGCTGATTCGTACTTTTATTAGAAAGCTGTAACCAAGGAGTTCTTGTTGAAACAATAAGTGGCTTACTAAAAGAGTCATCGTTCATCCCAAGCTTTGAAGCAGCACTAAGAATTGCTTCCTGAGGTCCTATGACTGCATCTAATCGTCCTGCTTTCAACATTTTAAGACTTTGTAAAAAATCTTTTGTTTCATATTTAACGATTTTAGTATTATTATCAATATCTATACTAAAACGAGCACCTCTTAGATATCCTAACCGTTTTCCCTCAAGATCTATAAAGCTATCTAATTTCACACCACTCAATGCTAAAACTACGTTATTAATTGGTAACAAAGGTTCCAAAAAAGTCACAAACCCTTGTAACTCTTCATATTTAAACAAAATAGCTAAATCTATTCCCCCGAATTTAAGCTCATTGAGAATCCGTGCATAAGGCTGAATAACATGTTCTATTTCATAATTTAATTTTTTAGCCGTATTATTAATTAAATCATAATAAATTCCACAACTTTTATCGTCATTATTGATACCGTATGGAGACACAGCTATTGTTCTAATTTGTAAAACTACCTTTTCTTGGGCTAGTAAAAAATGTGAATAAAAAATAAAATAGATTAAAACTACAAACTTTATACTTTTTAATGTCGACAATCTATTCATATTTAAACCACTTCCGACTAATTTTCGCTCAAGATATAACAGAAAATATTAGGAGATATTTACTGTATTTTTAATATTACAGCTGCATTTTTTTATAGCATTTTCACTTGAAAATACTTGTTTATTAAATAAATCGATTTGTTTTTATCGTTTAAAACATAATCTCATTTACTTTTGATATCACTAATGGCTGTAAACGCTTTTCATTGCAGGGAATTAATTTTTTTCTTTATTTTATCTAAATATACTTTTTCACCGTTAATTTGTTCCGTTAGTTTCAAAGATACATATTGGGAAAAATACTCTGAAAACATATCACCAAGCTCAGAGTTAAATTTTCGATACGTTCCAAAATAATAATTAGCTAATTCATGGGCCAAAAATTGTTTAAAACAGTTAGCTTTTTCATCATCAAAAATGTCATGGTAACCCGTATTATGCCCTACATTAACGATTGAAGGGTAAGCAAAAAAACCAAGAATCTTTCTTTGAAACAGGTGTAGTATCAATATAAACAATATTCTATCAATAGGGTATTTTCAACTCTTCCTGATAAAACTCTTTAAATTTAGATGTTAGTAACCCAAAATTTTCTAATTGTTGTGGTGATAGATTTGTATTCAAATAATATGAATTATTAGTATTAGCAATATTATAATCACCAGCAAACAAGGTGAGCTGAGTTGGATTTTCACGTTTAAACTCTCCTTGAGTACCGCTTATAGGCTCACTACCATTAAAGTAAATGGATTTACAATCTTTACACAGGATTTTAAATCATAACTGGTTGATTCATAATACTTATCTTTATCAATATCATATAATACTGGGTACCATGCAGCTTGTAATCCATCAGCTCTAATTGTTTTAACGTTAAATGCAGTATTTCCTTTCCAGTCTCCGCGTTCACTTGCTCTGTCCGTGTCGTCAATAACAGGGAATTTAACTGTATAGTTAAATTGTTAACTTGTAGGTATAAATTTACTTTTTCCTTTTTTATCAAAGATAATAGTAACCAAAACTCTCATATGAATTACTAGAATCATTTACTTTTTCAAGAGAGTAATTAAAGCTATCAGTGGTATCTCGAAAATACTGAATATTGAACCCAGAATTTATAAATATTAGGTAGTTCTTTATTCTAGGGATGTTTTCAAGCCTCACATCAGCATCAATAGTTCCATTTTTAAAGAAATATCAATAGTGCCTGTTAGCTTAATAGGTTGCTCAGTAGCTAGCAAAGATGTTGAAAAAAGTAATGCAAATAATCTTATTTTCATATGCTCTCTAATTATTGATATTAAGTTCATTTAATAATTAACGGCTAGGTTCAAATGAATCATACCTTGGTAATCTAGCATCCATATCTTCCCAGTTAGCTTTAGACGAAACAAAGTTATGAGAAATGGGTTTTTCATCTATTTCCGAATCAACAATACCTAACCTTATTCTATAACGAGTAGGATCTTGTTCATTTGAACTATAAACTGGTGAACCACATTTAGAACAAAAATATCTATTACGACCGGGTTTATATGAAAATCTGCTTAAGCTTTTGTTTCCTGAAGTAATATTTAAAGTGCCCGCATCTATAAACCCATTTGTGGCAAATGCTGTACCGCTATTTTTCCTACATAGTGAACAATGACAATGAATTATGTCGCTTATCCCACCACTTATTTGAATTTCTACTTCACCGCACAAACAATTTCCATGGTACATAATTTGATACCTTTCTTACTCTGTAATTTCTATTGAGAGGGTTTGATCTACCAACAAAGATAAAAGACTGATTAATTATTATATTCAAATCGGTTTGATCATCTGAATAGTTTCAGCTTCATAACCTATTGATTGATAAAAACCTTGTGCGTTTAAGTTGTTAGCAAAAACTTCGAGATGCAAAATACGATATCCTTGTTTCTTTGACCAGTTTTCCACTGACTCCATTAATAACTGGCCAATCCCCATTCCTTGCGCTTCTGGCGTTACGGCTAGTAAAGGTACTTTCCCACATGTCTCTCTTGATATGCTATCTTCATGGGCACAAGCATGTATAAACCCAAGTAATTTTTCGTCATGTTCAGCTACTAATGTGATATTTGGTACAGCTTTTTGTGCCAAATTAAGTGTAATATACTCGTCCTGCATCTTTTGAACTACATGTTGGGCATGCCATGGCAAATTTGCTACCTCTGATAGTCTAGGAGATAGCCCAAGGATAAAATAATGATCTGACTCCTTAGCTGCTCTCAAGGTGATTTGGTTTTTCATATTTATCTATGGCCTTTTGTTTCCTATAAAACAGTCGTCTAACCGATTTTATTTACTAATATCGTTAATAAAATCAGTGACATTTTCATTGAACTCTTCTTGTACAAAACCATTTTTGCAATCCAAATGAAGGAATAAAGCTGGTTTTATCCCTAAACATTTGAATGTACTAGAAAAGGAGTCAATAAATGAAGCATAAGCAAACTCATTTATAGAAGTTGAAACCACATACCCCTTTTTTCCCCTTAGCTGCCTTCCTTTTTCTTTGATAGAATCAACTGATATAAAATCAGATAATCGGTCTATGAATACTTTCATTTGTGCACTCATGAAGAACCAGTAAACAGGTGATGCGAAAATAATATTTTCATGCTTTAATATATGATTCATAGTAAGAAGAAAATCATCTTCAATATTATTATGTTCATAATCAAATGGTGAAATTTCTATTTCATTTAAATCGATAACTTCAATTCCTGTACCTGCAATAATCCAATCGACAAATCTTCCAGTATTTCCATTTCTTCTAACGCTACCTAAAATAACAATCGAATTATTCATTAAAGGTTTCATCTCTATTCAGAACCCAACACCTATCAATATTATTAAAACCAAGTTTTTCGTAGTACTCATTCGCACTCGGTGCTGATATCAAAATTAACTTACACAATGGCCCTAACTGTTCTTGAGTTTTGATTTGCAGTTTTCGTCCAATCCCCGAGTTTTGATACTTTTTATCAACTGCTAAATCTGATAAGTAACAGCAATAATTGAAGTCTGTTACACAACGAGAGATGCCTACCAAGTTATCCTCATGCCATGCTGTAATTATAAGGTTTGAGTTCTCAAGCATGCCATTAATGCATTGAACATCACTTACAGGTCTTCTTTCTGCCAATGTAGATCGTTTGAGTAAGCTTATAAATTGCGTAGATGATATTTTTCTATTTACTTTAATATCTATATTCATTTTGAGATCCCTTTCACAGATTACCTAAAGGTGAAACTTCACAATTAGATTTCTGAACACTCCAACTCGTATTGGTTATCATCCACTTTCCATTCTCTTTTATAAAATTAAAGGCATTAATTCCACAATGAGAAAACTGTCCTTCAACATGATAATCATAGGGTGCCCATAGAATGGCGATTTGTTCACTGACCAGAACCGTTGGTGTCCAAATCCTCTCTTTGACTTGTGGTCCTTTTTTACGATTTACATCTAAATAATATGATTGCGGTCTTTCTCTAGTTATATAGTCACCATTTTCCGTTTCTCTGCTTGAATAGCTCATCGCATTATGCATTGATAATTTAGCTATTACCTCACGATTGTCGGAATTTATGGCATCAATATATTGGTTCATTACATTTATGACTGCCTTTCTCTGTACTTGTTCTTGTTCTTTTCCAGTTAGAACTTGGTTTGTAATATTGGCCACTATGTTTGGAACAGCACAACCACTTAGAAATGTAGCAATAACCAGTAAATATATAATTTTCATTGTTAATCAGCCTCAGTAAGTTAATAGTTTAAGTGTTTTTATTTGCTCTTTTTTTACGCCACACAATAACTAAACTGGCGATTAAGATTACTACACAGCCGATTAATACACGCAATAGCATTGCTGGTATCATATTTTTTAGCATGTACATATCAGGATTACCTGTTTCCCATAATGTCCACTTTGTTGCAGAGTCAGCGGCTAAAAATCGATTCCCTGTTTCCAATAAAATAAATGCATTACCATTTTTGGGGTTTAACCTTACTGTTGAATTAAGTGATGGAGATTGACCACCATGACCAATAATGAAGTCAGATTCGTTGTTGCTCGCAAATAACATTGTACCCAACCCCCAGACATCAATGCCCATTTTCGAAGCTTGAGGCATACGCATTTCTTTTAATGATGTTTTTGATAGCAAACTTTTAGTTTTAGAGCTTTTTAAATTTTCAGGCACATGCATTGAAACAAATTTAGCTAAATCATTAGCCGAACTATAAAGGCCGGTTGCGGCAAGTGAAGTATAATAAGGATATGCTCGAGTATTGCCCTTTTCATCAAAATATTGAGCTAACTGTGTAACATCTTCCTGTCTATAAGTGGTGCTATCCATTCCTAGCGGAACAAAAATAGACTCTGACATGTAAGACTCAAATGACATATT
>Ga0105355_10003629_pt1 | contig 13479 bp, 15 predicted proteins | sample GOMGulsemesocosm_2_FD_83508 | JGI IMG/M metagenome (GOLD analysis project Ga0105355, IMG submission 83508) | Methane-oxidizing microbial communities from mesocosms in the Gulf of Mexico - GOM9C Gulf of Mexico | ecosystem: Environmental > Aquatic > Marine > Cold seeps | place: Gulf of Mexico... | reverse complement strand
TCCTAATAACGTTCAATTCCATTAATGAGGTCGTGCAATATTTATGCACATACGGAATGTGACATAGCGTGTGATTATATACGTTAATGATCAAGTTAGCGCTATCATTTGTCATTATTCTTCTTATTCCCCCCAATCAATGTAAATCTAGGTGTGATTATCCAAAATGGTATAAGCACTATAATATGGTATATATTATAGTGCTTAGTCGATCATGCTGACATGATATTAATGATGGTTGCGTCGGTATTACTCATACCATTTGTCACTAACGTACCAATATTACGGATACTGGCTTCAATATCATGCGCAATAATGCCTTGGTCAAACGCTTGAGTATCATTCATCGCTAACATAAAGGCGGTGATGGCACTGCTTGTGGATGTTTTTACTTTCATTGCACATGTCGATTTTGCACCATCACATACCATACCTGAGCAATCACTTAATACATTCTGGATAGCATAACATGATTGTGCATAGCGACCGCCAGCAAGGTAGACCATCGCCATCGCCGCAGATGCACTGGTTACTGTGTTACCACAGAATGCTGATAAAGGCGGGTAATGCTGTTTAATATAAATAGCGCCTAAGTGACTTAATACCAGCGCACGCGCAAGTTGTTCATCACTTGCATGATAATGCTGAGCAATCATAACGACAGGAACGGTTGCCGCGATACCTTGGTTACCACTACCGTAATTACTCATGGCGGGTAATGTCGCACCTCCCATTCTTGCATCGGATGCAGCAGAAGTTCGCATGACAATCGTATTATTAATATCGGCCGTCATAAAACCGCTTTTGATATTTTTGTCTATGGTTCGACCTACTTCTAGCCCATAAGCATGGTTTAAGCCTTCATCGGCCAAATCCGAGTTTAATTTAGCGGCTTCCAGAATAAAGGCGATATCGGAAAAATTAGTGCCCATTGCATAGTCATAAATCCCTTGGATGGTGATATCGACGTTATCACTGATATTACCTGAAATTTGAGCTGAACAACTGTTATTGCTGAATACTACTTTACCATTGAGTGTTTTTTTTGTTATTTGAGTATGACCGCCACTGATTACGACTACTGCAGTACTACCTTGAGATTGTGCTTCTACATGGCAGTAAATAAACTCTCTTGAATCGATTCGCTTAACAATGATGTTACCTGCATCGATTAACGTTTGTGCTTGTGTTACTTGGGCTGGGGTTATTTGTGCGAGGACTTCTAATCCTGCATTGGGATCACCGGCAACCGCACCGACTGCAGCTGCAATAGCTAAACCAATTTTTCCAGTACCGGGAACAAACACGCCCATTGAATTTTTGTATAGGTTATCTGATACTTGAATGGTAATTCGTTCTGGTGTTGCTGGTAGCATACTTGCCGCCACTGCGGAGGCGTACGCAGCAGAGATGGGTTCGGTGCAACCTAATGCGGGTTTAACAAAGGTGTTTAGTAGGTGCATGTATTGTGGCCATTGATTATTCATTCGATATTCCTCGTTGGTGCTGACAAATAACCTCTGCAGCACATTATATGACGTTAATATACGTTGGCTTACACTTCCTTACATTTGTTGTTTTACTGTACGCCTATGTGTGGAGAATATTTTTTCTTATATGAATGGCTATTTACCATTAAAGAGAATGTTTTTTCCTATATTTAGCCTACACCCCAGCGTTTGTGGTTCGGATCTCATTGTTATCTTGCAACGCCATGTTGTTATTGTTTTACTGATAACGCACAATGTGAACTTCATTTTCAAGGTGATAATATATCGTGGATTTAAAAGCATTGCTGACGATTTCCGTTGCAGATAAAGTATTTGCCAACCCTAAACGGATCGCGCTGTTACAGCAGATACAAGCCTGTGGTTCGATTAGTCAGGGTGCTAAACTCGCAGGGATGAGTTATAAAACCGCATGGGATTCGGTTAAAGATATGAATACCCGTTTATCAGAACCCGTTGTAAATAGTGAAAAGGGCGGTAAAGGGGGCGGCGGTGCTAAATTAACGCCCTTTGGTGAGCGCCTACTGCAAATGTATGCACTCACTGGTCAAATGCAAGATATGGTATTAGAAGCCCTGCAAGATCAAGCTATTCCAATGAATAGTTTACTGGATGTGATGGGACATTTTTCCTTAAAAACCAGTGCGCGTAATCAATTATCCGGTACTATTTTATCATTAGACAATCATCTCTCGGGAACAGACGCCAACCAAGATAATTTAAATGTACGTCTTCAGGTCAAACTCGCTAATGGCTTATTACTCAATGCTTGCGTCACCCAAAGCAGTTGCGCGCGCTTGTCATTAGTCGTAGGTAAGCCTATTTTATTGTTATTCAAAGCCCCTTCGGTCAGTATTTCGCTTGAAAAATCAGCGATTGAAAGCAGTAATCAAGTCTTCAGTGTCGTTCATGAGATCTACAGTAATAGTCAGACAACAGAAGTGAGCCTGGCCATTATTGACGAGCGGAGAACGGCTAAAAGCACTGCGCCACAAATAATATATGCCTCGATTGATACACAGTTGGCTAATCAACTTAACCTTGTTGTTGGTGAGCAGTGTTATGCGGTGTTTTCATCAAGCCAAACCATTGTCGCTTGTATGAGTTAAGTTGTATTTTGTCATTCAACGCAAGTCAAGCCAATAACGGTAGTCGATTCTCTCTGAGTTGTCTAACGCCGTGATATATCGCTGGCTTGGTTGAGGTGAGCATTTATATTAAAAAGTAGCTATTTATATAATTCCCTCCTCATCTATCTTCTTGTATACCTAAATTTTATTATACTTCCAAATAATCCATTAATTAATTCCAACAGATATTATTACTTTCATTATCCCTGCTTACATTTGGTTACACTTGATTAAATTTGATTAAATTTAAATAAATATAGATAGTGTATATTGCTCATTATTGTATGTGTCGTTCTATGGATTGTTATTATTAATAAGCAGCAGAGGTAATGATGAAATCACAAGTCGATAATTTGATTATGTTTATTTCGGCAGCAGAGAAGGGCTCTTTTAGTGCAGCTGCAAAACAAATGAAAAAGAGCCAAGCATCAATAAGTATTGCAATGCAAAACTTAGAGATAGATTTTGGTTTTGAATTGTTTAATCGAAACAAAAAATACCCTGTGCTAACCGAAAAAGGTGAGAAGTTATTTAAAAACACTAAATTAATGATGTTTCAATACAATGAATTTATATCGCAGTCTCGTGAAATTGAAGAAATTAGCGATGTTAAAATACGCATTGGTATTGATCCATTAGTTTGCTCTGAACAAATAACAAAAATACTCTGTGAGTTTTCTGAATTATACCCGTTAGTCGATCTTCACATTACCCAGCAGAACAGCAAGCAGCTTTATAATGAAGTGATTGAAAATAAAATTGATTTTGCTGTGGGGCTTTTTTCTGGTTTGGCAACGTTGAATTGTGAATTTTCCAGTGCGTTTCACATGCAAAGCTCTTGGGTTGCATCGCCTGATTATAAGGGCGGTCATAGTTCCAATATCAATTTGAAAGATATGGATAATATACGCTTGTTAACACCGATAGATCTCAAATATCCCGTCATGAGTGAGCTTAGTGTGGCCTCTCAGGTATGGTATGTTGAAAATATACACACCATATTGTCATTCTGTCGAAATAGTATTGGCATCTGTAATCTACCTAATTTTGTGACCAAACATGACTTAAATGAAGGGCGGTTATCGAAAGCCTCTTTTGCATTTAACCAGCTTAATAATGAACATTGGGTAGCATCTATTATCTGGCCTAAAAATGAAAGGTTGAGTCCCTTGCTCAACTGGATTCGTGACAAAATATCTAATATCGATTTTATTTGATTTTCAACTAGCCATTATATCCGTATTAAAAAGATTAGATTAAAAAACGTCTGAATGTAAGCAATGTAAGCAATGTAATGCAGGTGTTTACGTTTTAACCATCTATATCATAATGTAATAGATGGTATTTTTATTAAATTAACAATTAATAATATTATTAATGCATATTATAAAACAACCAATCCACAAACCAATTAATTAAGGAATATTACATGTTCACTAAAATGTATGTAAATACAAACGTATTTCTAGCAACGTATAAAAATGATGAGCGCGGTGTAACTGCGATCGAGTATGGTCTTATCGGTGTTGCTATGGCGACATTGTTAGGTGCTGTGTTCACTACAAATGGCTCACTTTTAACAGCTCTTAAAACTGCATTTACTACTATAACAACAGCACTAACAGTAACAGTAGTTTAACCTACGTGTATTTAACTATGATGGCATTATATGTAATGGGCTTTATATCTATGCTGGTGATCTATTCTGACTGCCGATATAGACGTATCTCAAATAAGTTATGTGCCATCATTTTTTTTACCTCTCTGTATATTTCGATAGAGAGAAATAATATACCAATTAGTTTATTTATTGGTTTTATTGTTTTTTTATCTACTGCAATGTTATTTAAACTTAACATTTTTGGTGCTGGGGACAGTAAATTAGCAACAGCCTTTTCTATTGCACTATTACCGAACGAAATAATAGATGCGGTAATGATGGTCTTATTTTTAGGCGGTGTGTTAGCGTCGTTCTATTTAATTAAAGACAGATTTATTTTAAAAATATCACGAGAACATGAACGGGGTTTACCTTACGGTGTTGCGATATCGTTTGGGTTTTATATAACAATTATTAACAGCTTATTTAACGTGGTAAAGATATGAACTCGAAGATTATATTTATTGTTGCATTCTTGGCCATTGTTAGCGGTATCTACGGGGTTGTTGATGTGTTTTTTTTAACGACTGAAAAAGTAGAAAAGCAAACACTTGTACAGGCTGAGCCGCAGCACACTTACATTACGCTTTGGCGGGCAAAACAACCGTTAATAAAAGGTGAAAACCTCACTGCTGGTATGCTGCAGCGTGAACAAGTGCTGTTGAGTGACGCACTTGCACTCGGCATTAAGCAAGATGTCGCACTGGACTTTCAGTCTTCAACCTTAATGAATACGCCAGTTAAGACTGGTGAACTTGTTTTTGTTGAGTATCAAACAAACAAAGAGCAACCTGGCTATTTAGACCTATTAATTGTCGACGGGATGACCTTATATCCCTTGACCATCTCTTCTAAAAATCTCATATCTGGTTATATCAAACCAGGTGACAATATTGACATTATGGCAATTAGCTCACCAAAAACAAATTTATCCAACACGACCAATGAACTTGAAATATTTGAAGGGGTTACTGCGAGCCTACTACTGACTAAAGTACGCGTCATGTCAGTGAATACAAATGATGCTGATGTGATTAGCCCGCAAATGAGCAGTGAAGCCAACAGTGAATTAACGATTGTGATTGAAGTCAAACCGGATGATTTAGGTCGGTTGGCATTAGCACAACGCACGATGTATTTAGAAATAGTACGCAGTCAAACATACCAACAGCCTCCTTATGCAGATGTCAGCGATATCGTGCCTCACTATAATGGTGTTGTTGAATTACGTGGTCAGACTAATGCAAGTTTTGAAGGGATATTATAATGCACCATCGGTTAGTTTATTTTATAGCAATTATCTTTTCCTTATGTGTTAACGCAAGTATCGCTTCTGAGCGTTATATCCCGTTAAACAGTGCGGTTAACATCGAATTTGATGATGATATATCTACCGTGTTTATTAGCCAGCCTAATATTGCTGACTACAAAATCATTAATAAACGCACGCTTGTCTTGTTCACGAATGAGATAGGGCAAAGTCAAATTGTGGTATATGGCAGTGAGCATCAGCCGTTGCTGACTCAACTGATACATGTTGACATTAATTTGACTGATATTCGTCGTCAGGTAGCACTTTATTATCCCAAGCTAGACATCAAACTTACTTCTGTCGGTCGCAGTGTTGTTGTAAGTGGCAAGGTTTACAGTGAATCGCAGCGTGATGATATTTATAGGAGTATTGCTGAGTTGCTCGGACGAGAAAAAGTAACGCGTTATAACGCTGCTGATAACGTCACCATTAAGAATGGCGAGAGCGAATTTGATGAAATGCAATGGGTTGGTTTTCAGCGTAATTACAGTTGGGATGGCATTGTCGAACGTTTAGAACTCGACAGTGTGAAGCAGATAAACGTCAAAATATCGGTTGTTCAGGTATCAAAAGAATTCAATGAAACCTTGGGCGTTGATTGGAGTTCGCTGGGGCGTTCGGCGGGGCAGTTTGCTTTCCAGCAATTCGATGCTGCAAGTTTAACAACGATTGTGAGTGCGATTGGTAATGACAACATTGCTGAGGTGCTTGCAGAGCCCAACTTAACCGTGATGTCGGGTGAAAGTGCGAGTTTCCTTGTCGGTGGTGAAGTGCCCGTTATTGTGACGAATCAGAATACAACCAATATCAGCTTTAAAGAGTTCGGTATTAAATTAAGCCTTTCTGCAAAAGTTGAAAGTAATGACAAAATTAAACTTAATATTGCGCCAGAGGTGAGTTCTATTGAACGGATCATCAAAGCGGCAGGTATTGAAGTACCGCAATTAAGTACACGTCGAGCACTTACGACAATTGCGCTGGCAGATGGAGACAGTTTTATGATCGGCGGCTTGATGAGTAGCGAAGATATTGAAGAAGTTAGTCGTGTTCCACTACTTGGAGATATTCCAATATTGGGCGCTGTGTTTCGTAAGGCATCAACGGTACGCAAGAAAACGGAGCTGATTATTGTTGCGACGGTGAATATTGTTAAACCAATTAAAAGCCAGCAAGTTCGTCTCCCTACAATGCATAAAACATCAACGCTTAGTCGTTTATTTCGTATCTATGACGGTAAAGGTAGTCGTATTAATCAAGCTCAAGATGCGTTAACGATCGAGATGCTTAATCGAGGAGGGTTTATTCAATGATACGACCAATGTTATGTTTTATTGGACTGTTGTTTTTACAAGGTTGTGCTGACCGGATAATAGAAACACAAGGCGCAGAAGCGGTTATTTACCCTGAATTACAACGTTTTAATATTGAATTTAAAAATAATGATGTAGTGAAGAACCAGCAACAGCTCATCAGTATTATTGATGACATGCTACCTGTTTTACCCGATACACAATGGGTTATTACCCATCGCTTGAAGCGAGATGCTGATGTTGTAAAAAGTGCGGTTAAAAAACTGAAATCAGTAGGTGTGATACCGGATCAAATTAGCGTGGCATTCTCGTCTAAATTAGGCACCGACATTGCGTTAGAAGTAAGGCAGTACCGTTTGATAACAAGTAACTGTCAGCCTTTTTCATTTGAAAATAATCAAACAAAGAGTGGCTGCTTTGTTGACGTATTACGCATGCAGCAGGTGGTATCACCAAGTCGATTGATTAACGAGATTAAGGAATAGCTATGTTTGATCTTGCTAAAGCGGTAAGTAAATCGACAGAGAAAGAAAAGGTTCAAAGAGGCCCTTCTGGTTGCAGTTTGTTTTATCAAACAAATGAATGTAAAGACTTGCTACAAGAAGTATTTCGTTTTGAAGGCTGGTCTGACCCCGATTGCTTACGCAGTAATTTATCCGCAGAGGATATGAATATTGACAACCTGCAAGAGATTATCATTCTTGAACTGAATCAATCAAAAAATGTAGTCGAGGATGCCAAAGCATTTGCGAGTCGATTACCAAATCATAAAGGTATCGTTGTGATTGGCAAAGAAGATGCCATCACGACGTTACGTGGTTTAAAAGAGATGGGCTTGTATTACTTGTTTTGGCCGATTAATAAACAAGATACCAGTGATTTCTTACGTCATATGCATAATAACATTGCACGTTTTGCAGGGGTAAGTCAAAACCGTAAAGCGAAAAAAGTGGCCGTCGTGGGGTCAAAAGGTGGCGTGGGTACAACATTGATTAGTGTTGAAATAGCATCAAAGCTATCAAGTTTAGGCACTGACACTATTTTGGTTGACCATCAATATCATAATAGCAATATCGATATTATTCTGGGATTGAAAAACTTTGATAAACAGAATGTCGAAAACCTCGGTTTGCAATTTCATGATGCAGACGAAGATAGTGCGGCGGATTACCTTTTACCCGTTAATCAAAAGCTACGCATATTAGCGTTACAGGGTGAAGGCTCTGTAACGGATTTGCTTGGTTATAGTCATAACATTATTGATGTATTACACCGTGAAGCGAACTTCATCATTGAAGATTATTCAGCATCAGTTGACTTTACATTAGATATTCCATTGTTGGTCAAGCGTGTTGATATGGTTGTATTGGTTGTAGAGCCAACCGTGTCATCCGTTAGAAATGCAAAGAAGATGATTGACTCGATTACGATCCAGCAGCAGTTGGGGATGAAAGAGTTGCGCTTATTTATCATGATCAATACACATCGTTCTGAGCAATACTTTCCACTGACCCCGAAAGAGATTTCAGACCATTTAGAATACCCGATTGATGTTGTACTTCCTTATAGTCGACATGCTGCGGGCATGTTGTTACAAGGCAAACGTTTGTACAAGCACAACGCAATGTTATCTAACGCATTTACCGATATTAGCCAGTTATTAAATGGTAAATTATTGGGTAGCAGTAAGAATAAATCAATATTGAAAAATATCATTAATTGGATTAAACGATGAATAATAACAAATCAATCTATCTTGATTTTAGAAATAAAATATTTGAAGTACTTGATCCTCAAGCTGTTTCAAATATGGATAAGTCTGATCTTGAAGTGCAGATCAAGCAAGCGATTGAGATTTTAGCAAATAATTATTCACGTCCGATACCGAGTGTTATTCGTAGTGGCTTGGTTAAAAATTTAATTGATGAACTCGTTGGCTTAGGCCCACTGCAATCATTAATGGAAGACGACAGTATCAGCGATATTATGGTCAACGGTCCAAACCATATTTTTTTTGAACGTGGTGGTAAAGTTAAAAAATCAGATGTGAGCTTTGTGAATGAAGCTCAATTACTAGAGATTGCACAACGTATTGCATTTCGAGTGGGTCGACGGGTTGATGAGTCCTCTCCGATGGTTGATGCACGTTTAGCTGATGGTAGTCGTGTCAATATTGTTATTCCCCCGATTACACTGGATGGTACATCAATTTCGATTCGTAAATTTAAAAATAAAACCATTGGCTTAGAATCGCTGGTGGAGTTTGGTGCCATGTCTGTTGAAATGGCCCGTGTATTAATGATTGCTTCTCGTTGTCGATTAAATATCTTAATTTCAGGTGGTACAGGGTCAGGTAAAACAACCTTGTTAAATGCCTTATCACAGTATATCAGTGAAGATGAACGGGTTATTACCATTGAAGATGCCGCAGAATTAAAATTACAAATTCCTCACGTGGTTCGTATGGAAACGCGTGCTGAAAGTATAGAAAATACGGGAGCAGTAACACAGCGTGAGTTAGTGATAAATTCACTGCGTATGCGACCAGACCGCATTATTTTGGGTGAGTGCCGTGGCTCTGAAGCATTTGAAATGCTACAAGCGATGAATACCGGTCACGATGGTTCAATGTCTACGTTGCATGCAAATACGCCTCGAGATGCGGTTTCACGTATTGAATCAATGGTCATGATGGCGGATTTAAATCTGCCATTAGAGGCGATCCGCCGTACCATTGTGAGTGCTACTCATTTAATTATTCAGGTTAATCGCTTGCATGATGGTTCAAGAAAAGTCACCAGTATTTCAGAGGTGGTGGGGCTAGAGGGCGATAATGTTGTGATGGATGAACTCTTTAGTTTTCAGGCTCAAGATTTACAATCCACAGATACAATCATGGGCGAATTTACAACGCCAGGGATCATGCAGCGTTCTATCTTAATGCAACGTGCGCGTTATTGTGGTTTTCAAGACGAGTTAAAAGCGGCATTTAGGCATTCTTCATGATATTTGCCTTCTCGCTTATTCTCTTTGGTATCGCTGCTGTGATGTATTACACACAGAAATCGAGCTTGAAGGTACATTTTCTGGCAAAGCATATCGAACTTATCGAAGATGATCAGCTTGAAGCCATTAACCTTGGTTACCTGCATCGCGCCCCGATATATCTCAAGTTGAAAATATTGTTTGGGTCTTCTTTTTCTATGCTTGGTAAGTGGGCTTGGCTAAAGTTGGTGCTTTATTTTGGCTTGATAATCAGTGGTTTTACTTACATCAACCAGCAAGTTTTGCAGTTGGACCACTACTGGTTGCCAATTATATCACCAATATTAGGCTTTTTTATTGGCTGGAATTGGCTGTCAAATAAGCGTCGTGAAGACTTCGAAATGACGTTTCCAGATGCACTCAATATGATGATGAGTGCGGTGACCGCTGGTGAGAGTGTGACTCAATCTATTAGTTATGTGGGTAAAACACTGGATAACGATATTGGGCGCGTATTTTTACATATGTCCGAACATTTACAGCTCGGTGAGTCACCTGAACAGGTATTCAAGCGTGCCTGTAAAAAGGTTCCTTATCCAGCGTTTCTATTTTTTATAGTCACCATTCGCGCCAATATGACGCGTGGTGGACACTTAAAGAATGTCATGGCGCGATTGATTAGAGTACTGGTTGACGCCAGAACACTTGAAAAGAAAAAAATGGCCATGACATCTGAAGCGCGCTTGTCTGCAAAAATTGTCGCTATTATCCCTGTTGTTTTTATGTTGTTACTTAACTATATCAACCCAGGTGATGTGCAATTTATTTTGACTAATCCTGACGGTAGGATCGTATTGTATTACGTATTAGGCAGTGAGTTTATTGGGTTATTCATTGTGTGGTTATTAGTGAGAGGGGTACGTTAATGATTGGGATTATAGCCTTGCTTGTCATCGTGAGTATCGCCATCGCTTACACGGTAACTGTCGTTATTAATAAGCAGTTATTGAAAAGTAATATTAATCATTTCTTGCATGACCGTGAACAGCGAGCATTATCAAAAATAAATTTGTTTTTCACCTCAATCGGGCATAAGCATCATGTCGAACTTAAGAATAAACTGATTGATGCGGGTATCTATAATTCAACATTAGCCAAGTATTACCTACCGCTAAAATTCGGTACCTTGCTGGTGGCTCAGTTATTGATCATCTTTGGTGATATTGAATTAGACAGTAAAATATTATTAGGCACTGTCACCTTAATTGCGATCCTGCTTATACCTGATGGCATATTAGCATTACGTAAAAAACACGTCGTGGCTAAAACGTCTCGCCAACTCCCGTATATGCTAGACATGATGGCGGTGTGTATTCAAACGGGGATGACAATCGAATCATCGCTCAGCTATTTGAGTAAAGAGTTAGATGATTTTGATAAAGACCTTTGTTATCACATTCGTAAAACCTCTGATGGCGCTAAGGTACAAAGCTTAGAAAAAGCCTTGTTTGATCTAAGTGAACGTTTACCAACACATGAAATCCGCAGTTTTACGCTGACACTAATTCAAAATTTACAACACGGTACATCGATTTCGAATGTACTCAGTGATCTCGCTGAGGATATGCGAAAAATGCATGTATTAGGGATGGAAGAAAAAATTGGTAAACTGGCGGCAAAAATGAGTATTCCTCTTATTTTGCTTATTATGTTCCCCATTGTAATCCTCATTCTTGCCCCAGGAATGATGCAAATATCGCTGGATGTTGGTAGCTAATGTATCAAATCGTCGATCAATTATCACCACAACAAAAGAGATTATCGCTAATGAAAAATAGCCTATTTGTTATCATATTACTGCTCTCTGGCTGTGCATCTCAGACACCCGCTGATACTCGAGAGGTTGATCTGATCGCGGCCAGTAATTACCAAGGATTAAGTCGTTATTATCAAAATCAATTACAACTTGATCCTAACGATAACGCACTGATGGCCAAAATGGCGGATACTTATTTTAAGCTTGATGATATTGAGTCGGCTCGATTTTATACCCAACACCTTACTGAGTTGGGTTATGACGATAGCGGATTCTTATATTTAGCAGGGAAAGTATATATGGCATCAGAGCAATATGAACTGGCTATTAGTACATATCAAAAAGCAAAAGATAAAGGTTACAACAATGCGGATATTGATATCAGTTTAGGCGTACTTTATGGCAGCTTAGGAGAGTTTGATAACGCGTTAGATCAGTTTAACCAAGCGCGCTTAAAAGGCTTTGATGATGTTGCGATAAAAAATAACATTGCCGTTATCTACATCGCTCGTCAGGAATACAAGCAGGCGATTGAGATGCTAACCCCTATTTATGAACGATCGCCAGATAATGAACGGCTGCGCATGAACCTTGCGGTGGCATTGATTAAAGTCAAAGACTACAGCCCGGCACGTCAGATCTTAGAGCATGATTACAGTGATGCAGAGTTCTCATCGCTGCTTACTGCTATTGCAGCCTTGTAGAGGAGGATTTGATGATTAGAATGAATAGTCAAAAGGGGGTATTCACGATTGAATTTGCACTTGGATCAATTTTATTATTTTTAAGTACATTTGCCATTTTTGAATTGTGTCGGTTTATCTACATTATAAATTTAACGGAGTCTTCACTGCGAGAATCTGCACGTGATAGCCGCCTTTATGAAGGCAGCCGACATAATGTGAATTATCAAACCCGCTTTGAACAGATGTTTGTTAAAAAAGGGCAGATATGGCAAAGCATCGTAAAGCCTAGTCATTACACGTTGAGCATTCGTTACTTTCGAGATTACCGAGCGCTGATCATGAAAAACAAGACGATTAACTGTCAAGACTGCCCGCTAGCTGAATACTCATTAACGTATCGTTATACGCCCATGCTACGTCTGCCGTGGACTGGTGAACGGGCTGTGAAACGCTCAATTGTCATGGTTCAAGAACATCAAGGCTGGGATGATAATGGGTAATAAACAGCAAGGTGTTTTTGCGATTGAAATGTCTTTTGTCTTATTTTTTATTGCTGCGTTATTGCTGTTTACTGGTGATATTGCTTTTAAGCTTTTTAACCGTGTTGAATTAGATCGTGCGAGTTACTCCTTGGTGAATATCGTCAAAGAAAGAACGCGTTTTTATCACAAACGTTTTGAATTAAATCGGCAAGATATTGATGATATGCAAATATTAGCCTCGCGTTTGCTAACGGGAAATAGACCTTATGGATTAAGAGTTGAATCGTTAAATAAAGGTGTACTTCAAACATTTAACCGTACCGTGGCACAAGGACCTACTTGTAATAATGCTGATTCTTTAAAGCAAGCGAGTCGATCACAGTTAGTGCCTAAGAATTTGGCGGGTAAATTATTTCCACTCTATCAAGTCACACTTTGTTATGAAGTGGATAGTTGGTTTGAACAGTTTTTCGGAAAGCAAAAGCAAACGCATTTGCAATCCACATCTGTGATCGTAGGACGTTAATATGAGATTTAGCAGAGCGAAACAGCAGGGTACAGCCGCAATCTTTTTAGTGTTTTTATTAGTG
>Ga0105355_10003623_pt1 | contig 13488 bp, 10 predicted proteins | sample GOMGulsemesocosm_2_FD_83508 | JGI IMG/M metagenome (GOLD analysis project Ga0105355, IMG submission 83508) | Methane-oxidizing microbial communities from mesocosms in the Gulf of Mexico - GOM9C Gulf of Mexico | ecosystem: Environmental > Aquatic > Marine > Cold seeps | place: Gulf of Mexico... | reverse complement strand
TATGATCAGCACTCATAATTAAACCAGTTAATATAGCTATAAACCAATTATAGACAAAATCAATAAGTTAGCTAAAAATATCCAAACTAATAACTCACTTTTTAATATTTCATCGCTGAAACATATCTGCTGCTACACTGGTCTTTAATAACAAAGAACACAACATTTACGTTTTAAATAACAAAGGAATACATAACCAGATGAAAATCTTATCTATTTTCTCAATTCTAACAATTCTCTCTTTTTCAGCTTTTTCTTTTGAAGAGCAAAAATCACTTGCTCCTGACTGGCAACTATTAACACAGTCAGGTAAAGAATTATCGTTAAAGCAGTACAAAAATACGCCTGTAATTCTACATTTTTGGGCAACATGGTGTCCTTACTGTAAACGTTTACAGCCAGGCTTAGTTGCTTTACAAAAAAAATATCAAGAACAAGGTGTAACTATAGTCTCAATTAGTTTTGATGAAGATGAAGGCGCTCAGCCACAAGATGAAATTCACCATCGTGGATATGACTTTATTACTGCAGTAAATGGCGAAAGTGTTGCAAAAACTTATGGAGTATCTGGTACACCTACCACCTTTTTTATAAACCGCCAAGGTGAAGTCATATATAGAACGAGCAGTTCGAATATTACTGATAAACGATTTGAACTGGCGGTTAAAGAAATAATTAAATAACTAGGACTAGAAAACAGATCAAACACAAATAAGAGTTAAGCTGACATTAGTCATCTCACTCCCCCTACTTAACCCAATTAACCGGTAGAGTTCAAAAATTAATCTTGCGTCATATCATTTTCAGTGTACACTTGTACACTGAAACTTCTTCCTGTCAAACCAAATGACAAATGCTTTATTGAAAAACTGAAGAAGTTAATATTTTAAAACTGTAAGTTGGAATGAAGAATGAAAGCAAATCGTTTAAAAGAGGGTTATAGCCTAAATGAAGAAATTGCTAATGCAATCAGTCATGGATTAGGTGCTCTGTTGAGCGTAGCCGCTTTAACTTTACTGGTGACTCACGCGGTTTTACAAGGCGAAGTTGTTCGTATTACCAGTTTTTCAATTTATGGTGCGAGTTTAATTTTGTTATTTACTGCTTCAACCTTATACCACTCTTTTACTAATGAAAAAGCGAAACGTCTATTTAAATTATTTGACCATTGTGCGATTTACATTCTTATTGCAGGTACCTATACACCATTAATGTTGCTAACATTGAACGGTTCTTTAGGAACAAATATGCTTGTCGTAATATGGGTTTTGGCCTTATTTGGGGTTTTATTTAAGATAAAATTTGGTAATAAGTACAAAGCACTTTCCGTTGCTACTTATATAGGCATGGGATGTATTTCTTTACTAATAATTAAAGAACTTATTGAGCAACTCCCTAAAGAAGGTTTATTGCTGCTAGGCCTTGGCGGCCTGATTTATATTGTCGGTGTAATTTTTTACGTACAAAAAAAAATCCCTTTTAACCATGCTATTTGGCACCTATTTGTATTAGGCGGAGCCACATCTCACTTTTTTATGATGCTTAACTACGTTTAAACAGATTATCTAAACGATTTGTCTAACTTATTTTCCTGACGAATTTTCCTGCCCAGCTCATTAGTACGTCAATATAAGTCAAAGATGACCAATCTATTCATTTATATTTACACTTACTTTTGTCTGATGCCAATTTACTTTAATTAATAATTTATTGGTTACTTTATCAAAGAAATAACCTTGAGATACACTGGTCAACGAGTCTTCACCAACAGCCTTAACCAATTCATTATTAATTTTTAAAGTTTTCACTTCAGCATGCCAATAATGCACAGTTAATAAAATGCTTCTGTTGTTAGGCATGCCTTTATAAGCAGAGCTAATTTTTCTTTCTAAAGATAGCGTTAGTTGTTCAGCTTTTTGATGAGCGCTAAAGTTAAGTAGTTCATACAAACCTTTTTCAATTGCTTTGTTTGTTTGCCCGTCATCCTCGTACATTTGATAATCAGCAGACCCTACTGAAGTGTCTGAATAATAGTGAAGATTTAAGTGCTTACTGGAATAATCTTTTGTTGACTGAATAGGTTCTATCATTGGAATAAATGAACCTGCACGAACAAATACAGGCAAGGTTTCTAAGTGAAGTGTTTTACTTATTTCTTTTCCCCCTATATAACGTTCATCGGAAAAATAGTCAAACCACACGCCTTTAGGTAACGTTAGGGTTTTTGAAGTTAATTTTGCTGTCGTAATAGGGGCAACAAAAAATGCCTTCCCCCAAAAGTAACTATTCTTTTCGTTAATTAAATTGTTATCACTTTCATCTTCAAAGAAAACAGGACGCATTAAAGGCATGCCTTTCGTAGAGTTTTCAAAAGCTAAACTGTAGTTATAAGGCAATAATTGGTAACGTAATTTGATAAATTTCTTGATAATGCCTTTCGTTTCATCATCCCAAAAAATAACTTCTGCGGGCACATCTTCTTGCCCGTGAGGTCTGAAAATCGGTTGAAAAACGCCGTACTGTAACCAGCGGATATATAATTCTTTATCTTTATTATTACCGGCGAAGCCGCCTAGATCAGAATGCGTATAAGCAAGGCCAAACAAGCCCATTTGTAGACTTAATTCAACTTGAGGTTTCAATCCCCCCCATGAGCGGCTAACATCTCCCGTCCAAGGCATCATGCCAAAACGTTGCGAGCCGCTAAAACCTGAACGCATTAACGAAAACACACGCTTATTGGGATAGTTAGCTTGCTGCTTCTCAAAAATCATTTGTGCCCATCTATGACCATAAGCGTTGTGAAGTTCGTCGGCGGTGCCCAAAGCATGCAGCATGTCAGCAGGATGAACTTCTGGTTCTCCTAAGTCTCCCCACCAAGCTTCAACACCTTGTTGTAATAATTTATCATAGTATTGCCAAAACCAATCGCGACCTGAACGGCTGAATACGTCAACTAAACTGGTATTGCCGAAAAAGAAATCGAAGGTTTTAACTTTACCATTCTCTGCCTTTGCTAACGCACTGCTATCGAGCGCTTCTTGCCATTTATTTGAGCTTGTTAAAATAAAAGGCTCAGTGATCATTATTGTTTTTACGCCTTTTTCTTTAAATGTCTGGATCATTTTCTCGGGTTGAGGAAAAGTTTCAGCATCCCACTCTAAATTCCCCATATAGCCTTTCAAATCTTTACCAAACCAATAAAGATCAAAAATGATGGCATCTAAGGGAATGCCCTCCTTAACAAATTGTTCGACGACGTTTGCAGCTTCTTGTTCTGTATGATAACCAAAACGAGAGGCAAAATTGCCAAGTGCCCAGCGAGGAGGTAAAGGTTGTAAACCCGTGATATCAACATAGTTTTCAATCAATTTAGGATAACTATCACCTGCAACAAAGAGGTAGGCGCTTCGACCGCCAACAGCGTCAAACGTTAAGAGTTCAGTTTGCGTTTTTCCTAAATCTAAATTGCCCTTTGCCGAGTTATCAAAAAGGATCAGATATTTCTTACTCGACATTATTGCCGGCAAACCAAAATTCATTTGCTCTGAATGTGTGGTGTAACCGTAATGGGCTCGGTTATATAAAGGAAAGCTTTGCCCTCTTCTATTCATACCAAGCACACGTTCGCCACCACCTAGCAACTTCTCTTGTTGTTCCAACTCGAAACTTAAGGATACGCCCTGCTTTGTATGAGTTAAACCTAGTGCTTCAGCGGTTAGGAACTTACCATTTTGATAGTAGCTTATTTTTAATGGATATTTATTAATAACTAATGTTAAAGAGCGCGACGAAAACAGTAATTTGTTTTTGTTTTCTTTTAAAGTGTATTTTGAAGGTTCAAGAATAACACTTGATTTGGCGATGGCGAATGAGGGAAGTTGATCACTCCCCTCTTTATTCAATAAAACCTCAACCGCATGTTCAGAGTAAAACCGCAACCTTAACTCACCATTATCTGACTTAATTAATAACTCTTGGTGGGTTAATTGGTGTCCGAGATAATCTCTCGCGAGCGAATCAATGGAGTAAGTAGCGACTATGCATAAAGTTAAGTAAAAACTAACGCTAAACGTATATTTTCGGAAATATTTATACATACAAACCATGACTTTACTGACATTTATTTTTTGTAGTAAAGATAATAGGCGGAATGTGCCATTAATGGAATAGCAGTTTAACTGCAATCAAATGAATTCGATTGCAGTGATACAGGTTACTGTTGAATATGTTGACATAGGCTTGTTATGCTTCTTTAAGAACAATCTTGCCCTCTTTTAAAGTTATTCGCTAATTTAAAGACAATCTGTAAATTAATATCGCGGCTTTATGGCTATTTTTAGCAAAGCTCGACATATCGGCAATTTCACCCTTAGTATGAGCGCCAGATCCCATTAAACCTAAACCATCAAGTGCCATATCAACATGATTGGCAGCAAAAGAAATATCGGCAGCACCAGCTCTTCTAGGATTAACTGCAGTAATATTTTCATAACCTAAGTCTTGGCTTATTTTGTTATACATGGCTAATAGTTTTTTATTGCCTTTAGTTGGCGCCATTGGTGGATAACCTTCGAAAAAGGTTAAATTTGCCGATGTTTGCCCTAAGTTATTAGCGACAATTTTCAACATTTGTTCTTTGGTCGCTTTTAATTCGTCATCATACAAGGTTCGGATGTCACCATTAACTTGGCTAGTTTTTGCGATAACGTTACTTTTCCCAAAAGCCTCACCAGAAGCACTACTCGCCTGATATGAAATATCAGTTCCGCCAAAAATCAATCCCGGATTAAAAGTCAGCATTTCCTTATTACCCAGTTTTAAACGAAATTCATTTAAAATCCTAGCCGTTTCAAATATAGCTCCAAAACCAATATCTTCCCTGAAAATCTGAGACGAGTGGGCTGCTTTTCCCGTGACATTAAGTTGCCAGCCAACATAACCACGACGCGCAACAACTGCGGTTTCAATATTGCTATCGCCATTTTCAAAACCTAAAGCGATATCAGCCCACTTAGCGCCATCGACAATGACTTTCTTTGAAAGACTCAAAGGCTTACCACTTCTTTCCTCATCCCCCGTCATGACCACTTGAATTTGAACATTGTTTAACAGCCCTAATTCTTTTAAAGCCTTTAGCGCAGAGATGATGATCATATCTCCGCCTTTCATATCGGTAATACCTGGGCCTGCTATATTATTTTTATCTAGAACTTCAAATTTTTGAAACTCATCACTCGCGGAGAATACGGTATCTAAATGACCTATCATCAATATTTTAGGTCCTTGGCTGCCTATAGATGCAACTAAATGGCCGGAGCGATTAAAGTCTCTACCGTCAATCCAAGTGGTTTTAAACCCTAATTTTTGAAACTCGTTGCTAAATATCTTTCCAACTTGTTCAACACCAGAAAAGTTCATAGTGCCGCTGTTAATATTTACCACTGTTTCTAGTGTTTTGATTGATGAAGATAGGTTTTTGTTTACCTGCTCAACTATTGCTTTTTCAGTATTATCTTGTGTATCAACTGCGAGCGTTGAATTACTATACAGTGCCAGCATTAGGCAGGTGGTTGCTATTATTTTTTTCATTGATGATTTGCTTCCATTTGTTCAAATACCTTGATTACAGACTGCTCGGCACCACCGGTAAAATGACTAACCGTATAAATAGTCAATAGTGATAAAATGAAACCGGGCACAATTTCATACATCACCGAACTTAGCGCTTGACCATTTATAGTGATAGGCGCATAAATCCAAATTAATACAGTCAAGGCACCAACGATCATCCCCGACAATGCGCCAGTTCTATTCATGCCTTTCCAATAGAGACTCAAAATAACTACAGGCCCGAATGCAGCGCCAAAACCAGCCCAAGCATTACTCACTAAACTTAAAATGGAGCTATCACGGTTATAGGCTAAAAATATCGCAACTAAAGCAACCAATAAAACCGAAAGTCTGCCAACTCTAACCAATTGCTTTTCAGAGGCCTCTTTATTCAAAAACGCCTGATAGAAATCTCCTGTTAATGAACTTGAAGTTACAAGAAGTTGTGAGGAAATTGTGCTCATTATCGCGGCTAAAATTGCCGCTAATAAAAAACCTGAAATTAAAGGGTGAAACAAGACTTGAGAAAGTAAAATAAAAATTGTCTCAGGATCTGAAAGCGTAATACCTGTTTTTGCCACGTACGCTATGCCGACAAAACCTGTCGCGGTAGCGCCTACAATAGTAACTATCATCCAAGTCATACCTATTCTTCTCGCTGTAGGGATATCAGCTATTGAGCGGATAGCCATAAAGCGTACAATAATATGAGGTTGGCCAAAGTAACCTAAGCCCCAGGCCATTGCCGAAATAATTCCAACAAGGCTTACACCACTAAACATATTAAATAACTGAGGGTTGATTTCATCGACTTTTAAGGTTAACTCGGCGACGCCACCCACGTCGACTAGCGCAACCCATGGCACTAAAATTAAGGCAATAAACATAATACAGCCTTGAACAAAGTCAGTTAAACTTACCGCTAAAAAGCCACCAAATAAGGTATAGGCAACAACAACACCTGCCGTAACATATAGGCCCAACTCATAATTCATTGAGAAAGAGCTTTCGAATAACTTTCCACCGGCAACTAAACCAGAGGATGTATATAAGGTAAAGAAAACGATAATGACTAGAGAAGAAACAAACCGTAGAAGGTGGCTTTTGTCATCAAACCTATTTTCGAAAAAATCGGGCAAGGTAATAGAGTCATTGGCGATTTCAGTATAAGTTCTTAACCTTGGCGCGACAATGAGATAATTTAAAAAAGCACCGATAACTAAACCTACAGCAATCCATAAACTGCTCATTCCGGTAATATACATTGCCCCAGGCAGTCCCATTAACATCCAGCCGCTCATATCAGAAGCGCCAGCAGAAAGTGCTGTTACAGAGGGACTTAAACTCCTGCCACCAAGCATAAATCCCGCGACATCACTGGTTGATTTTTGGTAAGCATAAACGCCTATCGCTAACATAACGATAAAATAAAGGGCTAATGAAACCATTGTTCCTATTTCCACATGTAACTCCACTTCTATTTAATTTTTATTATTGTGCTCAAGTGTTAACCTTAATAACCAGACAAGCTATTGTGCCTATCTTTGAGAAAAAAGAACAGGTAGCATCTGCTAAACTTAACTATAATGTTAAATAGCGTTTAAAAAAACATCATATTTTATCTTTATAAAATTTAAGATTTACTCGCTACAATCACCATTAAATAAAACAATGTTATTAAGATAAAGATTAATTAAAAATAAATAATGAAATAACATCCTTTTTCCCATATATTCACTATATAAACGCAAAGTTTTTTTTGGACGAAATATGCACTTTTATGCGGCTAGACAGCCGATTTTAGATAAAGATAAAAATTTATTTGCTTACGAGTTATTATTCAGAGATAGCATTGATAATGTATTCCCTGATGTTTGTGGTGACGAAGCGACCAGTAAAATGATCGAAGCTAGCAAGTTTAATATGGGAATTAGTGAATTTACAGCCAATAAACCTGCCTTTATCAACTTTACCTTAGAAACCTTATCTCAAGGTTACCCTGAAATGTTAACCACAGATGAATTGGTGGTAGAAATTTTGGAAACCATCAAGCCAGGTAAGAAATTACTGGCATTATGTAAAGATTTATTTGAAAAAGGTTATACACTGGCGCTTGATGATTACGAACATCAAAAAGTTTGGGCACATTTTTATCCCTATATAAAAATTATAAAAATCGATTTTCAGCAAAGCAATATCGACGATATTAAAGAAGTGAAACTAGCTATTGAAAAACACCCTCATATCCAATTACTTGCAGAAAAAGTTGAAACTTACGAAGAATACGATCAAGCGTTGAGTTTAGGTTTTGAATTATTTCAGGGGTTTTTCTTTGCCAAACCAGAAATGGTGAAAACCAAAAGTTTATCACCTTCTCAAATGTCTATGGCGGAACTATTGTACGAAACGTCAAAACCAGATTTAGACTTGGGTACTATTACGTCAGTATTCGAGCGTGATGTTACGCTTTCTTACAAACTTTTTCGCTATGCCAACTCACCAATATTTAAGCGTAGCTCTGAAATATCCACGATTAAACAAGCGTTAGTGACGTTAGGCTCTGGAGAATTAAAACGTTTTATCGGCTTAATGTTTGCTGCCAACATTAACCCTGATAAACCTTCAGAGTTAATTAATACTTCAATGTCCAGAGCAAAGTTTTGCCAGCTTATCGCGAAACACATCACACCGCCAATTGATAGCTCGACTTCATTTTTAACCGGTTTGTTATCTATGATTGATGCTATTGTTGACGAAAAGCTGGAAACGACTTTAGCTAAATTACCTTTATCTGCAGATATTAAAGACCCACTTCTTACGAGAAAAGGCACGATGGCGGCATTAATAAAACTGATTGAACTTATTGAGCACGCACAATGGGACAAAACAGCTATTGTTATTGAAAAGTTAGGGTTAGATAAAGAAACGGTATTGGAGTGTCAAGCGGAAGCTTTGGCTTGGGCTGATGAACAGTCTTTATTAAATTAATCTTTTTGTTTAGATAGAATCAACAAAAAAGCGCGTACTACTTATTATAGTATGCGCTTTTTACTATTTATCCGTTACGTTTATCCACCACATTAGTACTGAAATTATCCCTCAAAACCATTTGGGTTTTGAGACTGCCAACGCCAAGTATCAGTGATCATCTTATCTAAATCTCTAGTTGCCTGCCAACCTAGCAAAGAATTAGCAATTGAAGCATCAGCATACACAGTGCCAATATCACCAGCTCGTCGAGGTACTATTGCATAAGGAATATCAGTACCACTTATTGCTTTAAATGATTCAACAATATCTAAAACAGAATTACCGTTACCTGTACCAATATTAATTGGCTGACAACCGTTAATATCATCAAGTTTCTGCAAAGCCTTAACGTGCCCTAAAGCCAGGTCTACCACATGAATGTAATCCCGAACACCTGTACCATCAGGCGTATCATAATCATCGCCAAAAACTTGTAACTGAGGTAATCGACCTACTGCAACTTGTGCAACATAGGGTAATAAATTATTGGGAATACCGTTAGGGTTCTCACCAATTTGACCCGACTCATGAGCACCAATGGGGTTAAAATAACGTAAACAAGCAATAGACCATTGTTCATCACTCTTTGCCAAGTCGAATAGAATATTTTCGACCATTAATTTTGTTTGTCCGTAAGGGTTGGTTGCAGAGGTTGGCATGCTTTCGTTTAACGGTGACGTATTATTTTCCCCGTAAACTGTCGCTGACGAGCTAAAAACCAATTTCTTAACATTATGGTTTGCCATCACTTGAAATAAATTAACCGAACCCGCAACATTATTTTGATAATAACTTAGTGGGATAGTATTAGACTCCCCCACCGCTTTTAAACCGGCGAAGTGGACAACGGCTTCAATATTATAGTTTTCGAAAATATCGTTCATTGCAGAAAAGTCACAAATATCTGCTTTGATAAAAATCACGGTTTTATCCGTGATTGCTTTAATGCGATCCAAAACGAGCGTCGATGAATTCGACAAATTATCGACAATAACGATATCTTGTCCGAGCTTTAATAATTCGACAACGGTGTGACTACCAATATAACCGGTTCCACCTGTGATCAATAAACTCATGATTGTTCCTTAAAAATTAATGTCTTAACTTATCTAACAACGAGTATCACGTATCAATAAATACGATTATTCTTATTACTTTAGTAATCTTGTTTTTATTTTTCTTATTGAAGCAGGCTTTATTATAACTGACCTTACTATCACTGACCTTGCTATCACTGATTTTAATATCAATCACTTAATTATAAATAGTATTGTGACATTGTCTGAATGAAGTCTTCAAGCATTTCTTTTGGTAATTGATTAATACCCGCGGCACCAGCGCGCCCACCACCTGTTGGAAATTGACTACAAATAACATCAGCCCCCTGTTTATTATTTAATGGCGCTCTAACACTTACAGTATAAGTATCATCGGCGTTCACCGTTAAGACCCCATGGGCTTTGTCGGGAGACTGATTGGCAAGTGCATTACCAAAAACACCACTAACGCGCCTAGACCAAGCCTGATCTTTTAATAAGACCACTTTACAAATAGTATCATCTGTTAATACTTCAGCAGACTCAGCCTTTGCCATATCTTGATTATAAGCATTTTCTAGTTGATATAATAACGAGTCTTTATCTTCAATTAAGGCGAGTGGATCTGGGTAATTCAATAACAGGCGAAAAAGCTCTGCGGGTTTAAAATGCAAATCATCAATATCTCTACCATAACCATTATAATTAATGTAGATGCCTAGTGCAGATAAACGCTCTCGTTGCTCATCGGTTAAACCAATTTCGTTGGCTAATTCATTAGCGGCATCAAGCATATTATCGCCGTATGCTGCAACAACAGCCCAAATGGCATATTTACCGTTAAGAAACTGGTTCACTAATAAACTCGTACAAATATTGGCATCAGTATCTATTTTACTGGTGAGAAGTGCTGACTCCGGAATGTCTCCTGTGCGGTGGTGATCGACATAATACACTTCAATACCGTTGTCTAATAGACCATTCAACGCTTGGGTATTCTTTTCCATTGATATATCAAGCACAGTTACCGAACTAGCTTTTTGCTTATCAACTTGCTTAAGTAAACTAATATCTCTTTTAACCCCAGTGATCAAGCGTGATTCTTTAGGTTGTGCCAATCGAAGTTGCAATAAAGCGATAATGCCATCGGCATCACCATTAAAAACATCATAATGCATAAATTAAGTTACCTTGAAAATAGCGTATTTTGTTGAGGAGTTATTTATTAAATTAGTCGATAAATTTAGCTGATAAAGTTATTTGCTTGCAAATAGTCAACGATTTGCTCAGCACACGCTAATACCGACTTTTCAGCCGTTTTCACGTGAATGGCTGGGCTTTGAGGAATATCGTATAACGAATCTATACCGGTAAAATCTTTAATCTCTCCTGCCCGTGCTTTTTTATACAAGCCCTTGGGATCTCTTTGCTCGCAGACTTCTATTGGGGTATCAATATAGACTTCAAGAAACTCCCCTTGTGCCAATAAGTCACTTGCCATAGCGCGATCTCTTGCAAAAGGAGAAATAAAAGCCGTAGAAACAATTAAACCCGAATCGATAAATAATTTTGATACTTGGGAAATTCGTCTAATATTTTCAATACGGTCTTCATCACTAAAACCTAAGTCACCATTTAACCCATGTCGAACATTGTCGCCATCGAGTAAGTAACTATGGCAACCCCTTTTAAATAACAAAGCATCGACTGCATTAGCAACTGTTGATTTTCCCGAACCACTTAAGCCGGTGTACCATAACAAGCATGGTTTTTGTTTTTTCAAAAGCGCACGATCACTTTTAGTTATTGCTTGCTCATGCCACACTGTATTGTCTGTTTTCATACAAAAACCTTTAAGGTTAAATCATCAATAGTAAATTATTAGTATTAAATTATTTCATAAACCAAAGAACAGCGTTCAGCTAGCTCTAAATTAAGTAATAACTAATTAAAAAGGGAAAATAATTGGTATCAAAAGTAATACCACAACGCTATACGTTAAAGAGACGGGTAAGCCGAATTTGACGAAGTCGATAACCTTGTAATTAGCGGCATTAAAAACCATGACATTGGTTTGATAACCATAGGGGCTGATAAAACTGCCGCTCGCTGCAAATGCTACCGCCATAATAAATGGTATTGGATTGACCCCTAGTGCTAACGCAATATTAAAACCAATTGGGAATATCAAAGCTGCAGCAGCATTATTGGTTACTAACTCAGTCACTAAAAGTGTGATAATAAAAATTGCCACTAGCGCTATATAAGCACCTTGCCCTTGCAAGACTTCTTGGAAATTAAGCGCAAAAATATCGGCGATGCCACTATTGTCCATCGCTTTTGCCAATGTTAATGCGCCAAGTACTATCATCCAGATTTCAAGCGGAAAACGTCGCTTTATCTCGTTAACAGTCAAACAACCAGTAAAAATAAGTAATGAGGTATAAAAAATTAACCCCTTAAGCAAGCTTACATCAGTAAAAACGGCTATTGCAATAGTTACCAGAAAACCCAGCACTGTTAATTTGTCACGCCAACCATGTAACATGTTGTCTGCTTGATGACCCGAAAGAATAAAGAAATTTTTAGATAAATTAGTTCGTGCTGCGAAATCGCTACCCACAGCTAACACTAAGAAATCACCCGACTGAATGATTAACTCTCCCAATTTTCCCGACAAAGTTTCTCCTTCTCGCCTGATAGCCACTACTGCGGCATCAAATCTGGCACGAAAGCCTGCACTTTTAAGGCTTTTACCAATAATGGCTGAATCGGGTTTGATTAACACTTCAGTTAAATTATCTCTAAGTAAACCATCTTGTTCGGCAAAAAGTGTCAACCCATCGAACTGTTGCAATACTAGCACTTTCGAAATGTCACCAGTAAAAATCAATTTGTCATTTGCTTGCAAAACCTCTTCTGGATTTACAGGTGAGATTAGCCTGCCATTCCTAACAACTTCAACCAAAAACAAAGAATCTAAGTTACGTAAACCATTTTCTTCGATATTTTTTCCGACAAGTTTTGACACAGGAGAGATTTCAGCTTCAAGTAGGTAATCATTCGTTTTCATGACTGATATTTTCATATCCGGCAGTCTTTTTGTTTGAATAATAATAACAAACAAACAAACAAACAAAGCGGACAAGCCAACGAGAGTAAAGTCGAAGAAATGTAAACTCGTTTGTCCTTGCTCTATCCACATACTATTGACAATTAGATTAGTAGATGTGCCAATAAGGGTTAAAGTTCCACCTAAAATTGCGGCATAAGATAACGGCAGCAACAACTTGCCGGGGTTAATCAAGGTATTTTTTTTGATGGTTCCAATTAATGTTGCCACAACTGCAGTATTACTCATTATTGCAGAAGCAAAAGCAGCACCAACTAAAGTTCTTATTGTTGATTTGAAAACTGAACCATTAATCAATAGTGCAGAAAGCTGCCTCAATACGCTAGTACGTTCAAAGGCAAACGAACATAAGACTAAAAGTAATAAAGTAACCAAGCCTGAATTAGTAGCATTATTAAGAATATCTGCGGAAGTAACAAATGAAGTGGCTAAGCAGATTAATGTAACGCCGGCAAATACGCGCTCAGGAACGTGTTGATATTTAAACAAACCAACAAAGGTCGTTAAAAATATAGCTAACATTAACCATTGCATTCCTGCCATCGCAACAAAACCCTTACTTGCAAAAAAATAAGAAGTTATAATTTAACTTATAACTTCTTATTGTGTCGAATTACTTTCTTTAAAGTTCGTGTGTGTAATTATTCACTTAATTAATTAGTAATTAGCTACTTA
>Ga0105355_10003615_pt1 | contig 13498 bp, 7 predicted proteins | sample GOMGulsemesocosm_2_FD_83508 | JGI IMG/M metagenome (GOLD analysis project Ga0105355, IMG submission 83508) | Methane-oxidizing microbial communities from mesocosms in the Gulf of Mexico - GOM9C Gulf of Mexico | ecosystem: Environmental > Aquatic > Marine > Cold seeps | place: Gulf of Mexico... | reverse complement strand
TGCGCAGTGGAGCAACAAAAACAAACTCTCAGATGCATTACTTATCAACTTGGTCGAGCACTTTTCTCAATACATATTAGGTAATCAAAAAGTTGACCCTGATATGCTCGGTAATGCTTACGAATACCTAATCAAACACTTTGCTGATTTAACCAATAAAAAGGCTGGTGAATTCTATACACCACGTTCAGTTGTGCACTTACTTGGTATGATATTAGACCCACACGAAGGTGAAACCATTTACGACCCTGCATGTGGCACGGGCGGTATGTTACTTGAGTGTGTTGACCACCTTAAGCATAACAATGAAGATTACCGAACACTTAAACTATTCGGCCAAGAAAAAAACTTAACCTCTAGCTCAATCGCCCGAATGAACATGTTCCTACATGGCATTGAAGATTTCGAAATTTTGCGTGGAGATACTTTACGTCACCCCGCATTTTTTGAAGCAGATGGCCTTAAAACCTTTGACTGTGTTATTGCCAACCCGCCGTTTTCGCTTAAAGAGTGGGGCGCTGAAAACTGGGCTAATGATCCATACGGACGTAATATTGCTGGCGTACCTCCAAAAGGTAATGGGGATATGGCATGGGTGCAACACATGGTTAAGTCCATGAACAGCACTGGCCGTATGACCGTAGTATTGCCTCATGGCGCATTATTTAGAAAAGCCGCAGAAGGTAAAATTCGTAAGCTGTTACTTGAGCAAGACATGTTAGAAGCTGTTATTGGTTTAGGACCAAACGTTTTTTACGGTACGCAATTAGCTGCTTGTGTCATGGTATTTAAACAAAACAAATCTGCCGACAAGAAAGGTAAAGTATTGTTTATTGATGCCTCTGATCAAGTTCGTGTAGGCCGAGCACAAAACTTCTTAGAGCCTAATCACGTACAACAAATTTACGACTGGTACCACAATTTCCAAGATGTAGAAAACTACGTAAAAGTAGCATCTAAAGCTGATTTAGAAGAAAACGACTTCAACTTAAATATTCCGCTTTACGTTGAAAAAATCATTGAAGATAACTTGCCTTCAGTAGAAGAAGCTATGGCCGATTTAAAACAAGCATGGCAAGCAAGTATAGAAGCAGAAGATAAATTTAAACAAATATTAAAGGGATTTTTATAATGGCGTACCAAACACCAATAACAATTAAAACTGCGATAGAAAGTATTGAAAAAAAACAATACGTCCTACCCTCAATTCAACGTGAGTTTGTATGGGGCACTGATCAAATAGAAACGTTATTTGATTCTTTAATGCGGGATTATCCGATTAGTACTTTCCTTTTCTGGAAAGTAGAAAAAAATAGAATCAATGATTTCCAGTTTTACGAGTTCTTGAATAAATATCATGAAAAAGAATGTCGTCATAACCTAAAGGCAAACTTAAAAGGCACTGAAGATGTTATTGCTATTTTAGACGGTCAACAACGTATGACTTCTATATGCATTGGTTTAACTGGAACCTTTGCAAAAAAAATCCCTTATCACCGCTGGGATAGTACAACAGCATTTCCTGAAAAAAAATTATATTTAAACCTTTTAAAGCAGTCTGAAGAACTTGAAGTTGAATATGATTTTAAATTTTTAACCGAAGAAGAGGCTAAACCTTCAGAGGGGTATTTTTGGTTTGAATGCGGAAAAATTCTTGATTTAGATGCGAAAAAATTAAATAAATATTTAATTCAAAATAAGCTTATGGATACTTCGAAGTTCAAGGAAGAAGAGTGTGATTTTGCTTCTGATACGTTATTTGAATTTTTTAACGCTATTCATCAGAAAGGAACTATCAGTTATTACCTTGAAGAAAGCGTAGAGTTAGATAAAGTACTACAAATTTTCATTCGTATTAATAGTGGGGGAACAAAGTTAAGTTACTCCGACTTACTTCTTTCTATTGCAACAGCACAATGGAAAGAGAAAGATGCTCGTGAAGTTATTCATGCTTTTGTCGATGAAGTGAATTTAATAGGTAATGGATTTTCATTTAGTAAGGATAATGTTTTAAAGTCTTGTTTGGTTTTAGAAGGCTTTGATGTGAAATTTAAGTCAGATAATTTTACCAAAGACAATATGGAAACAATAGAAAAGGACTGGGATGCCATATCTTCAGCTTTTCGTCTTGGTGTCCAGGTAATTTCTAAGTTAGGTTACAGTAAAGATAATTTACTATCTAACAACGTAATTGTACCAATAGCACACTTTTTATATAAAAATGATATGACTGATAAAATCCTTCATTCAAACCAATACAAAGTTGATATTTCGGCAATTCAAGAATGGTTAGCACGTGTATCACTTAAAGGTACATTTAGTTCGACAACAGACTCTATCTATCCTGGCATGAGAACCATTATTAATGACAATATTGGCCACTTTCCTTTGAAAGAAATAATTGAACATTACAAAGGTCATTCAAAATCCATTTCATTTAGTTCTGATGACATTGAAACTGTATTAGATCTACAGTATGGCAAGCCGAAGACATATTGTGCTCTTACACTACTCTATCCTGGATTAAATCAAAACTTTAGATATCAACAAGATCACATACACCCAAAAACATTTTTTGAAAAACGTAAATTGAAAAAACTTGATTTAGTAGAACCACAGATAACTGAATTCATCGATAGAGTTAATGATTTATCAAATTTACAACTATTAGAAAAAACGGAAAATAGTGAAAAAAGCGCAATGAACCTACATGAATGGGTTGAAAGCAAGTATCCAACACCAGCTGCTAAAGGTAGTTATTTGATGCAAAATCATATGGAAGTTGATCAATCCTTACTTTTTGAAGATTTCATGGGATTTTATAAAAGTCGACGTGAACTATTACGAATAGAGTTAATGAGAATATTAAATGTTACCTCATCAAAAGAGATAGAAACCGAAGCATGATGACCCAACAAGAATTAGAAAAATACCTTTGGGGTGCAGCTACAGCGCTTCGAGGCACCATTGATGCCGGTGATTACAAGCAATACATCTTTCCTCTGCTGTTCTTTAAACGTATATCAGATGTATACGACGAAGAATTTGAAAATGCCTTAGCAGAAAGTGATGGCGATATTGCATATGCTGCCTTTGCTGAAAATCATCATTTTCAAATACCTGATGGTGCTCATTGGACTGATGTACGTGAAACAACTACTAACATTGGTTTAGCGCTGCAAAACGCGATGCGTGCTATTGAACAAGCCAACCCTGATGCTTTAGAGGGAATTTTTGGTGACGCCAGTTGGACCAATAAAAATCGGCTTAGTGATGCTATGCTTACTAACCTCATTGAGCATTATTCTCAACAAAAACTTAATTTAAAAAATGTACCAGACGACAAGTTAGGTAATGCCTACGAGTATATGATTAAAGAATTTGCTGATGATAGTGGTCATACCGCAGCCGAGTTTTATACTAACCGTACTGTCGTTAAATTAATGACCATGATAATGGACCCACAACCAGGTGAGTCGGTTTACGATCCTACTTGTGGCTCTGGTGGTTTATTACTTAACTGTGCGCTTCATCTAAAAGATGAAGGTAAAGAATATCGTACCCTTAAATTATACGGCCAAGAAATAAACTTACTAACCTCAGCCATTGCCCGTATGAATATGTTTATGCATGGCATTGAAGAATTTAATATTGTTCGAGGAGACACTTTAGCTAATCCTGGTTTAATCGAGAATGATGAACTTAAAAAATTCAACGTTATTTTAGCTAATCCGCCTTATTCAATAAAATCTTGGGATAGAGATACTTTTATCAACGATCCTTATGGTCGTAATGTATGGGGCACCCCACCTCAAAATTGTGCAGATTATGCATTCGAACAACATATACATAAAAGCATGAATGAGGAAAATGGGCGTTGTATTCAACTTTGGCCTCATGGCATTCTTTTTAGAGATAGTGAAAAGAAAATGCGAAGAGAAATGATTGAAACGGATACAGTTGAATGTGTAATTGCTCTGGGAAAAAATCTTTTTTATAACTCATCAATGGAGTCAGCATTGCTGATTCGCCGTACTAATAAGAGTAATAAAACAAAAGGTAAGGTTCTTTTTATTAATGCTTTCGATGAGGTGAAAGATGAAAAGACTATCTCTTACTTATTAGAAGGTCATATAGATAAGATCTTTAAATCTTACAGTGATTATACCAACCTAGATGGATTTTCTCGGGTGGTATCTAATGAAGATATTCTGAAAAATGATGGATCTTTATTAGTAACTAACTATATAAGATCAACAAGAATTTCAGATGTGTCGACTATAAAGTTTGAAGATGTTTTTGCTAATTGGAATGAGAATTCTACAGCCTTAAAAACTAGCATGAACTCGTTATTTAAAAATATCGAATTAGGTGCTGAATCATGATCAATTTTGAAAAATCTCTTTGGAATAAAGTGAAACTAGGTGATGTAGTCACCAAAAAAGAAGAAAACGATAAACAAAATGCTAGGAATAGATTCGATCGTTTCTTGAAGGTTGAACACTTAGATGCTGAATCTTTACACATAAAAAGGTGGGCATCACAAGAGGACGGAAATGAGGTCCCACCTACATTTTATAAAATATTTAGAAAGGGGCAAATTCTTTTTCCGACAAGAAATCCCCATTTACGCAGATCTGCTTTAGCTTCATTTGATGGGATTTGTGGAGAAAAAACATTAACTTTAGAGCCAAATATAGAGTTAGTTATACCTGATTTTTTACCATTTTTATTTCATAGCGATTCATTTTATGCGCATACAACCTCATCAATCGTAGGCTCTACTAATCCCCATGTTAGATGGCGTGATGTAGCTGGCTTTGAATTTTTATTGCCTCCGAAGAAAGAGCAAGAGCGAATATTAGAGTTATTTTGGAGTTCAGATAAAGAGGTTCAAAATAAGAAAGCAACCCAAAAAGAGCTTAATAAACTTTTAGATAGTTTGATTGAGCAAAAAATTCATGGGGTAAAATTGGGTGGGAAAACCATCAATCAAGTTATTAATGAGTTAGCTTCAACAGTGCAACTGAAGACTCTTGGTGAGCTTGGAACCATATTCAAAGGAAAGGGGATTCAAAAATCCGAAGTACATCATGAAGGTTTTCCATGTATACGATACGGGGAACTTTACACGAAACACCATAGAGTTATTAGAGCGTTTCATTCTTTTATTTCGGAAGACTCAGCAAAGAAATCTATGAAAATGGAGCATGGAGATGTCCTTTTTGCAGGTTCAGGTGAGACAATTTCGGAAATAGGAAAATCAGCTGTATTTCTTTCTGATGTCGAAGCATATGCAGGAAGTGACATTATTATTTTTAGGCCAGATTCAATGGACCCAGCTTTTTCGGGTTATTTAATGAATAGTCAATTAGTTAGGCAGCAGTTAAATAAGTTTGGAACGGGTGCAACTGTAATGCATGTTTATGGTTCTGATATAAAGAAAATCAAAGTGCCAGTATTAAGTAGAAATAAACAAACTTCAGTTGGAAAAGAATTAGAAAGTGTGTTTAAAAATATCTCCTTAACTGACAACCAAATAAAAGCAAGCAAAGCCCTTCATAGTAAAATAATAAATAAGGTGTTTTAGGTATGGGATTTACCGAATTAAATAGTGTGGAACACTACATCATCCATCAAATGAGTGGCGTTAATTTAAACGACACTCTAGTTAATAATCAAGTTTCAGAGCCAAAACCACAAGCTTTTGGTATGCAATGGCAGTTTCAATCGACCGAGCAACTTGGCCGTGGTGTTAATGAAGTATTGGTTGAACCTGAATTAGTTAAGGCGTTAGTTCGTCTTAACCCAGAGATTGAAGCCAATCCCAGCTTGGCTGATGAAGTAATACATAAACTCCGTGCTATTTTAATATCGGTAAATCAAGTCGGTTTAGTTAAAGCCAATGAAGAGTTTTTCGCTTGGATGACAGGTGAAAAAACTATGCCTTTTGGCGAGAATAACCGCCACGTACCAGTAAACCTAATCGACTTTGATGACTTAACGCGCAACGACTATGTGGTAACAAATCAATTCCGTATTCATCACCGTGAAACCAAAATACCTGATGTAGTACTCATGATTAACGGTATACCTGTGGTCGTCGGTGAAGCTAAAACACCAATTCGACCATCGGTAAGCTGGTTAGATGGTGCACATGAGGTGCATAGCATTTACGAAAATGCCGTACCGCAATTATTCGTTCCTAATATTCTATCTTTTGCCACAGAGGGCAAAGAACTGTTCTATGGTGCGATACGTTGTCCGTTAGAGTTTTGGGCACCTTGGCGAACTGAAAATGATGAGGACCAGATATCCAAAGCACTTGGTTTAGCTGAAATTGGTAAAGAATTAACTGACTTATTAAGCCCAGCTCGCTTGCTCGATATTATGCGTAACTTCTCGCTTTTTACCACTAACAAAAAGAAACAGCGCATTAAAGTAATACCACGCTTTCAACAATATGAAGGCGCAAATAAAATTGTTCAGCGGGTGATTGAAGGTAAAATTAAAAAAGGACTTATTTGGCACTTTCAAGGCTCAGGTAAATCATTATTAATGGTGTTTGCCGCACAAAAGCTTCGCCGTGCTGCTGCGCTTAAAAGCCCAACCGTTATTGTATTGGTCGATAGAACCGATTTAGATACCCAAATTAGTGGCACCTTCAATGCGGCTGATGTCGCCAATGTTGAATCAACCGATAGCATTAAAGAATTACAACAAATGCTAGAGCGCGATACCCGTAAGATAATTATCTCAACGATTTTCAAATTCCGGGATGCTAAACCGAATATGAACCTGCGCGATAACATCATTGTATTAGTAGATGAAGCGCATCGTACCCAAGAAGGGGATTTAGGCCGACAAATGCGTGCTGCCTTACCTAATGCCTTTTTGTTTGGTTTAACCGGTACGCCAGTTAACAAAGCCGATAAAAATACCTTTTGGGCATTTGGAGCAGAAGAAGATAAAGGCGGCTATATGTCGCGTTATACCTTTCATGATTCAATTCGAGACGAAGCCACGTTACCATTGCACTTTGAACCACGTTTAGTTGATGTGCATGTAGATAAAGGAGCACTGGATAAAGCCTTTGCCGAATTCAAAGAAAGTGCCGCCTTGAGTGATGAAGAAGCCGATGCGCTGAATCAAAAGTCTGCAAAAATGGCCGCCTTTTTAAAAGCGCCTGAACGGGTTGGAAAAATTGTAGAAGACATCGCTATTCACTTTATGGATAAAGTTGAACCTCATGGTTTTAAGGCGATGATAGTAACGCCAGACAGACATGCTTGTGTGCAATACAAAGAAGAACTTGATAAACATTTTCCAGAAAGTGCCAGCAAGGTGGTTATATCAACCACCGCAAATGATGACTTTGAGTTCAAACAAAAATGGGGTGTAGACAAAAGCCAACAAGAAAAGCTAGTTGATGAATTTAATGATGCGCAGTCAGAGCTAAAATTTCTTATTGTTACCGCTAAATTATTAACAGGGTTTGATGCACCCATACTGCAAACCATGTATTTAGACAAGTCGATAAAAGACCATACCTTGTTGCAAGCTATCTGTCGTACGAACCGTTTATATCCAAAGAAAACCTTCGGCTGTATTGTTGATTACTTTGGTGTGTTTGATGACGCAGCAAAAGCATTAGAGTTTGATGAAGAAAGCGTTAAGCAAGTGATCTCTAACTTAAGTGCATTACGTGAAAAACTACCACAAGCGATGCAAGATGCTTTAGCTCACTTTGTTGGCGTAGACCGAAAACTTGAAGGTTTTGAAGGCCTAGAAGCTGCCCAAAATGCTATTGCTAACAATGAGAAGAAAGATGCCTTTGCATTAGACTTTAAGTACCTAGCCAAGCTTTGGGAGTCGTTATCGCCTGATCCCATACTTGACCCATACAATGAAGACTATAAATGGCTGGCGCAGGTGTACGAGTCAGTGAAGCCTGCATCTGACAATATTGGTAAGTTATTGTGGTTAGCCCTTGGCGCACAAACCATGCAGTTAATTCACGACAATATTCATGTGGGTGAAGTACATAACCTAGAAGAGTTTGTGCTTGACGCTGATGTTATAGAAAATATATTCAATAACCCCGATCCGCGTAAAATTAAGCAACTTGAAAAAGAATTAGCAAAACGGTTTAAAGATCGTGGTGATTTACCCGCATTCAAATCCCTAAGTGAACGCTTAGAAGCGCTACGCGATAAAGCTGAAAAAGGACTAATAGCCTCTATCGACTTTGTTAAAGAGCTGTGCAAAATTGCCAAAGAAACCGTACAAGCTGAAAAAGACCTAGATGCTGAGCGTCAAGAAAAAACACCTAAAGCCGCTCTAACAGATTTGTTTCTAGAACTAAAAGATGACCAAACACCCGCAGTAGTAGAGCGTATAGTCACCGACATAGATGCCATAGTACGCATAGTTCGTTTCCCCGGCTGGCAAACCACCACAGGCGGCGAACGTGAAGTACAAAAGTCACTTCGTAAAGCTTTACTTAAATACAAGCTACATACCGACCAAGTGCTGTTTGACAGGGCTTATGGTTATATTAAGGAATATTATTAATGGAACATTCTGAAAATGAGCTGCTACATGCAAGGGCACAAGCTAAAGAAATATGGAAATTACTAGATTATATTCGTGGAGCATCACCAATTTCTGACTTTAGGTCTTTGGCCTACGCAATCTTATTCATCAGATATATGCAAACTAAGAGTGGGCAACATTTTGATGCACCGAGGTTTTATTCATTTCATGAAATTAGTCAGTATATTAGAGAGTTGATAAAAGTTTGCTCTGAACTAGGTTTTTTTCATAATGACCTAGATGAGATTTTAAGTGACCATATAGAAAGAATTCTCCTCCAAAATAGTAGTGTTGATGAAGAAAATGTTAGGTGGGCTATTAAAGATGGGTTCAATAATAAAAATAATGCGAGAGTTGACCTTACTCTTACAGTATTAAATAATTTATTTTCAGAAAATGAAAGTAGATCTGGTAGTGAATTTTATACGCCGACAGATGTCAATAAGTTAGTTGTAGGCCTAGGATTAGGTTTAGAACAATTCCCTAAAACTATATGTGACCCTTTTGCTGGTGGCGCAAGTACTGCGTTTTCTTTCTTTGAAGAGCTTGATGAAAATGTTCGAGACCAAATAACTATAAATACTCAGGAAATGAACCCGGATGTTCATTTTCAAATACTGATTAGTCGTATTTTTAAAGGGGTAAGAGGAATTGATTACCTAGGAGACTCACTAAAAAAACCTATTTATTCAGAAGATAAATACGACCTAATTGCATCATTTCCTCCTTTTGGATTGAAAGTACCAAAACAAATCAGAAATGACATTATTCACTCTACAAATGGAGAGTGGTTAAACCTTGCAGAGGGCCTGCCAAATACTAGGAGCGATTGGTTTATAGCACTTTCTATGCTTTCTTCTTTAAATAGTAATGGAAAACTTATTATTGGTATGACACTAGGTGCTTTTACGAGAGCAGGCGCAGAATCAATAATACGTGAAGAATTAATGGCAAAAGGAGTTATTGAAACAGTTATTTTACTGCCAAAAAATATACATTATTCAACAACAATACCAACAGTTATTGTAATTATGAATTCGGGTGCATATGAAGTATATCGCCATTTCAGGCCAGTCCGTTTAGTTGATGCTTCATTATTTTATGAGCCTAAACGAGGACGTAATATACTTTCTCTTGAAAATATTCAAGGAATCATTAATTCGAGTAGAGAAGATGGACGTTTTAGTGTTTCTGTTAGCCAGGAGGACATAGCGGCTAAAGATTTCAACTTAGACCCTACGCTATATGTTAATAAAACTATTAAGATAAGTGGCTTAACGCTTAATAATTTTAGGGGGTATAGTCGTTTTTCTGTATCAATACACAAAGCTCTTACCGTTTTAGTTGGGGAAAACGGAGCAGGTAAAACTTCAATTTTAGAAGCTATTGCTTGTGGTTTAGGGCCATTTTTGACTGCCATGCCAGATGCAAAGGGTAAGTTAATTCGTAATACTGATATTCATATTGGTCCTAATGGTATAGCTGACCATGCTCGTATTTCAATAGATACGTCGTCAAGCTTAAGTTGGGATTTAGCTACAAAGGGCGCAAAGATAGGAAATATAGCAAAAATTGGGACAGCTGCACTTTCTGATTTTGCTAAACAAATAGTAGAGCTAGATGAAGAGTATCCATTGATTGCTTATTACGGAACGAATAGAACATTATCGCCAAATACAGGCAAAGTACTTATTAATCCCTTTGAAAAAGAAGTTCGAGGTGATGGTTACGACTCTGCTTTAGATGCCAGGATTAATTATAGTACTATTAAAAATTGGTTTTCTAAGATTGAAGTTGATGAGCTCAAATTACGCGACGAACAAAAAAATTACACATTTACTCACCCAGCTAAAACACTAATAAAAAATACAGTTAAAAGCATTGTTGACAGAACTGAAGATGTTTCATTTGATAAGAATACAAATGATGTAGTTATTTCCTGGAAAAATCAAGAAGACAAATTAATCTCACTTAGCCTAGAGCAACTAAGTGAGGGCTACAGAAACATGGTTGCTTTAACTATAGATCTTGTTCGTCGCTCATACCTTCTTAACCCTAATAGCAGTGCTCCTTTAAATGTCAATGGTGTAGTTTTGATAGATGAAATAGAACTTCATCTTCATCCCAGGTGGCAACAAAAAGTACTAACTGATTTAACTAATTTATTTAAAAATGTTCAATTTATTGTTACTACTCATAGTCCCCAAGTATTGAGTTCGATACATAGAGATTCAATTCGAATAGTTGATTCAACTTCGGATGAAGCTAAGTTTATAAATGAATCAACTTATGGCGCTGAAAGTTCACGTTTATTGGAAGATGTTCTAGGAAGTACTACTCGACCTCAACATTTAGAGATTGTTCAAAAACTTAACCGGTATACTGAACTAGTAGAGGCAAATCAATGGGATACCGTTGAGGCTCTTGATCTTAAAAACGAACTGTATAAATGGGGTGGGCAAGCAGAAACAGAACTAATTCGTTTGGAAACTGATGTTAGGCTTAGGGAGTTCGATAGAGATTATGAAGAAAGTTAATAAGAACGCCATCCCTAATAGGTTAGCAATATTTAAAGCACAGAATCCAGAGGCAGAATGGGAACAAGAAAAAGGTAATGTCGAAGTTAGCTTTAGGTGCTCTCAAGAACGATATATTGAAACTCAGCAGCATTTAAGAACCGATCAAGGTAACATTTGCGCTTACTGTGAAGTCGATTTACTTGCAGGTAGCAACGGTTCTCTTGACGATTGTAGAATTGAGCACTTTCATCCTAAATCTAAAAGGGAGCAGGGTGAAATTAACTGGGGGTTATCTTGGGATAATTTATTTGTAGTTTGCTGTGGTGGTAATAATAGAAACGTTATTGATAATGAAAATCGTTTTGAGCTTTCCAAATCGAATTATACTTGTGATGTTTTAAAAAAGGACAAGATACTTGATGGATTAATATGTAAACCATCAGAGTTACCTGATACTAATATTTGGTCTTTTGAACGTTCTACAGGGAAAATATCTAAAAATATAAATGTTTGCCAACAATTTGGAGTGACTGAAATAGTTGCAGAGAGAACTCTCACTGAATTAAATCTCAATGTAAAGCGATTAACCAATGCAAGAAGCCGCCTACTAAATAGTTTAACGGATCAAATGAAAGACCTTCTACTGAGTGGGTTTTCTATTCCTGAAGCAAGGTCGCGCCTTGCAGAAGTACATCTGAAAAAAAATAGAGCAGATGATTGGCCATCTTTTTTTTCTGCGATAAGGTTTTTTCTTAAAAATGAAGCGGAACTGGTTTTAAACCAACAAGATATTTAATCAGTATTATTTAGCAAATAATAGGGAGGTCGGAAAGATCTTATTTCGCTAAAATATTTTTTATTGAATTTAAGTAAAATTGGAGTTTACAAGGTAATAAGTAGAACTCATCACTTTTGGCAAATGATAATTGGGTTTATTGATTTACAAACTAATGGAGTTTAAAACATGAGTGTTATTAAAGTTATAAACAAGGTTCTAATGGGACCTGAGGGACCAGTCAGTCAGCTAAATGAACAGGTTCATTTGAGACAAGGAGATATGGATGGCGCTTGTGGGCCATATGCGTTAATGATGAGTTTGATTATTAATGGCGTTATCGATCGTAATGAGGCTATTCATATCGGTGATGTTGATGGTAGAACACGATTAGGTAAATTCCGAGATAATTTATTATTATTTGGTTCTTTATGTCACAAAGGAACATTTGCTGGTGATCTAGAATGGTTGGGTGATTGTTTTAAAAATAAAGTTACAGTTGATCCATATGAAGGGCTTTCAACAAAGCAGCTTTCAGCAACTATCAAAGAATATACAGACAAAGATATCTCAGTCATCCTAGGTCTTCATTGGCAAGGTGGTGGTGGCCATTGGGTTGTTGTAGTTGGCTACGAGCAAGTAGGGGAACAACTTACTAAGTTACTTGTACTAGATCCTGTTTATCCACCATCTAAAATAAACACATGGAATGCTGTAATTGATTTATTTGATGCTGAAGGCTATGCGAGTAATAAGTCGAAATTCAGTGGGTTTCATTGGACTGAAACAAGTTCTTGTTTCATGAAAATAGATGATTGTGTAGCTATTACCTCTTTATAATTACTGTCTTTATACAGTCATGCGACATTTTTTGTCGTATGGTGGTGTTATGCTACTAGTATACAATTTTTTAATTATTACTAGGGGGAGGTTTTGTTATCATTTCAACGGCGACTAGATTTACTCGATCACATTCCTCGTTATCCTAATAAAATATCTACACGTCAGTTACTTGATTTACTCGAAAATAATGGTCATGAAAATTTAATCATTCGAAAGATACAACGAGATCTTGAAGCTATAGAAACCTTGGGAATGTTTGGACTAGAAGTTGATAAACGATCCAAGCCTTACGGTTGGTCAATAAACCTCAATTGGAAAAAACTCAATATTTCTTTAATGGATGCTAATTCAGCTCTGGCATTTTCAACGTTAAAAGAAGTTGCAGGTACTTTGTTACCAGAGTCGACTTTAGATGACCTTTCTGCATATTTTGATAAAGCAGAAGTAATCATCAAGAGTGAAAAATCACCACTTATCTCTCACTGGAAGAACTCGGTTGCTTTAATTAATAGTAATAACCCCGTTTCTTTACCGCTGCCTGATGAGGAAGCTTTATCTAAAATCAAACAAGCCATTTTTTTTAAGAAACAAATATCAGCAATTTTGAAACGCTACTTACTTCCTAATAAAGGTCCTATCTGGAAACAATATCAGCATATAAATCCGTTGGGTTTAATTCAACGAGAATACGTAGTTACCTTGATTTGTAGCATAGGTAGCTTTCATCAAAAGATTTATAAATTTCCCATCGCTTTTATCAAAGATG
>Ga0105355_10003598_pt1 | contig 13532 bp, 9 predicted proteins | sample GOMGulsemesocosm_2_FD_83508 | JGI IMG/M metagenome (GOLD analysis project Ga0105355, IMG submission 83508) | Methane-oxidizing microbial communities from mesocosms in the Gulf of Mexico - GOM9C Gulf of Mexico | ecosystem: Environmental > Aquatic > Marine > Cold seeps | place: Gulf of Mexico... | reverse complement strand
TTTTTATGAGTATAAATTGATTAGGACAAGGCATTTCTTTACGTATGTAGTTATTCTCCATAGAAAAGAAATAACGCAGTCATCATCTATTTAGGCCATTAAAAATGATCAGGTACTTTGCTAGGTTGGTATTAAACACAATTAGCTTAAGCGGCTGGACATAAGATAGTTGTACCAGACTTTAGCTGCCAGCCACTTTCATGTTTTCAAGCAAAATCGAGCCACACAACGTGCTCTTGCGATGATCAACATCACCAGCAATCGCTACAATGTTGCGATACATCTCTTGTAAATTACCTGCGATAGTAATTTCATGAACCGGATATTGAATCACCCCGTTTTCAACCCAAAATCCAGCTGCGCCACGAGAGTAATCACCGGTGATAATATTAACCGAAGAACCCATTAAATCAGTAACTAGCAAACCTGTGCCCATTTGCTTTAATAACGCAGCTTGGTCTGGCACAGTATGATCGATAAGCCACGTATGTGTACCACCCGCATGCCCCGTTGGCACCATGTCTAGTTTACGACCCGCGTAACTGGTGATCAAAAAGCTCTTAAGCACCCCAGCTTCAATAATATCAAGATCTTGAGTTGAAACACCTTCATGATCAAACGGGGTTGAGGCGAGGTGGCCAATCAAATGAGGACGCTCAGCAATATTTAACCACGACGGGAAGATTTGCGTCTCAAGGCCATCAAGCAACCACGTTGCTTTACGGTATAAACTGCCACCGCTAATGGCACTCACCAAGTGACCAAAGAAACCCGAGGCTAATTCACCATCAATTACTACTGGTACCGTCATGGTTTTAAGTTTTTTAGCCCCTAAGCGTGCTAAAGTTTTTTCACTGGCGTGACGCCCTACTGCTTCAGCAGAGTCTAATCGGTCAGGATAACGAGATACTGTGTACTGGTAATCACGCTCCATCTCTCCATCTTGCTCACCTATGGTTACACAAGACAGGCTATGACGAGAACTTAGGTAACCCTCTAATAAACCATGACTATTACCATAGACTCTAACACCTTGGTGTGAGCTATAAGAAGCGCCGTCGGAATTTGTAATACGAGGATCTAACGATAATGCTGCATCTTCAGCAGCAGTTGCCAAGTCAATACCATACTGAGGATCTAGCGAACCCGGATGAAACAGTTCAAGATCTGGCGGTTTTTTTACCATTAACTCAGCGTCGGCTAAACCGTTAAATAAATCTTCTTCGGTATGTTTAGCAATGCTAATAGCTGCCGCTACCGCACTTTCAATCGCCTGCTCACTTAAATCAGAGGTCGAGCTACTGCCTTTACGATTGCCACAATAAACACTAATGCCTAAGGCACCGTCATGGTTGAATTCCACAGTTTCGACTTCACGCAACCGAGTAGAAACGCTAATACCCGTTTGCTTGCTCATTGAAACTTCGGCACTGCTCGCTCCTTTGCTCTTGGCGAGCTCCAAAGCTTTAGCTACCGAATCCTTTAACCGGGCGAGTTCGTTATTCATGTCGTTATTTTGAGCCACAGGGCGTTCCTATCGATTGAGTTATCACTATCTTATCATGGCTGTAACGTAGAATAATGATATAATATATTTTTACCTAAGAGTTAACGAGTAACCATGAGCAAGAAATCACACAGCACGACCGAACTAGAGCAAGACGACTGGGTCAGCAAGAGCGAAAAGAAACGTCAAGCTGAAGATATGCAAGTTATCGCTCGTGCGCTTATGAAGTTATCGGACAATCAGCGTAAAAAAATTCCCATGACTGATGATTTGCAAGACGCAATTACCTTAGCGCTTAAAATTAACAATACCAAAGAAGGCTATCGTCGCCAGATGCAGTTAGTGGCAAAAATATTACGCAACAACGAAGTTGAAGCGATAAAAGAAGCGATGGGTGAATTTGATTTACGTCATAAGCGTTCTGATGTTGCAGCAATGAAATTGGAATTAATACGCGACGCAATGCTTAAAAAAGGCGATGCCGCAGTTAATGATTTTGTTACTGATCATCCCCACGCCGATCGTCAAAAGTTACGTCAGCTAATTCGTCAAGCAAACAAGGAAGCCAAGTCTGAAAAGCCAGCCAAATCATCGAAAGAGTTATTTCAATACATAAAGCAAGTTGTCACGCCGCCAAGTGCTGATTAATATTTAAGTTTTTGGCAGGGTGAGATGTTGCTATATTAGCGCATTGTCATTCCATGACATCGTGACATACGAATGACATAGATGTCAGTTCAGGCATATACCACCGATGAAGCGTGGTAACTCCCGTTCTTTATCGCCTTAAATTAGAAATTGGCCAATGAAAAAATCAGGAATGATTTTTTAGTATTTACCGCAGGGATGCGGGTTAAATACGGTATTGAATAGACAATTTATCATTTAAGATCAGCGATAAATTTTCGGGTCGCCTTTCTTTTGGCTACTTTTCTTTGGCGAAGCAAAGAAAAGTAGCTGGTGTGCGTGTATAGAAGTCCATTTAAGAGATGTAGCTTAATAGCACATCATACTTTCCACTAAAGTTACAATCTTTCGCTTAATTGACCAACATTAGCTATAAATAGCGGCTTTTTTACATTCCAATTTATTACTCAGTGCCACCAACAGTAATTTGGTCTAACTTAAGGGTTGGCTGCCCTACGCCTACTGGCACGCTCTGACCATCTTTGCCACAAACGCCAACACCGGGATCAAGTCGCATATCATTGCCTAGCATTGAGATCTGTTGCATCGCTTCAATGCCACTGCCGATTAAGGTCGCGCCTTTAACCGCATCGGTAATTTCACCATTTTTAATTAAATATGCTTCTGACGCCGAAAACACAAATTTACCCGACGTGATATCAACCTGTCCACCACCAAAGTTTGGCGCATACAAGCCATCGTCGATGCTTGCAATAATATCTTTTGGATCTGACTCACCACCGAGCATAAAGGTATTAGTCATTCTTGGAATAGGCAATGAAGCATAAGATTCACGACGACCATTGCCGGTACTAACGGTGTCCATTAGGCGAGCATTATGCTTGTCCATCATATAGCCCTTAAGAATACCATCTTCAATCAAGACATTACGCTGACCAGCTACGCCCTCATCATCAATATTAATTGAACCGCGGCGGTCACTTAAGCTGCCGTCATCAATGATAGTACATAGTGGCGAGGTGACCTGCTGACCTATTTTACCACTAAAAGCAGATGACCCTTTGCGGTTAAAGTCGCCCTCAAGTCCATGACCAACTGCTTCATGTAATAATACCGCAGGCCAACCAGGCCCTAAGACGACAGGCATGCTGCCAGCAGGCGCATCGATCGCGGTTAAATTAACTAATGCCTGACGCACAGCTTCTTCAGCATAGGTTTCAAGCCGAACTTTTCCGTTAACCACTTCGAGAAAGAATCGATAATCAGTACGGGCACCGCCGCCTGCACTGCCACGCTCGCGCTTACCGTTGTCATCAACAATTACGCTACAGTTTAAACGCACTAAAGGGCGAATATCCGCCGCCAAAGTACCATCGGTTGCTGCCACTAAGATTTCTTCATAAACCCCAGAGATGCTAGCCACAACTTGTGAAACCCGAGGATCTTGCGCTCTGGCGTGCTGCTCTAGCTGTCTGAGCATATTAAGCTTATCGACTTCACTCATTAGTGCCAATGGGTCAACATAATCATAGGCTTGGTCATTAGAGCGCTTATGCCACGCTTTAACCTGACCGCTACAGCCAGCACTAGCAATACCCCGCGCCGACGTTACACTTAGATCAATCGAACTATTATTGATTTCATCTGCATAGGCAAAGCCGGTTTTGTCATCAACAATTGCCCGCACCCCAACACCGCGTTCAATGTTAAAGCTGCCATCTTTAATTATGCCATCTTCAAGCATCCAAGATTCATGTCGTGAAGATTGAAAATATAAATCACCAAAATCAATTTTATGTTGGTAAATATTATTAAGATGGTGCTGTAAATGGTCAACCGTTAGGCCAGCTGGCGCTAACAATGACGCTTGAACTTGCTCGAAAGTATTGCTATTAAATGTCATAGTGTTCTCGTTATGTTAATTGAGCCAAAGTGAAACGCTCTTGCTCAATCATTGGCATTTTTTGTTGAATAGCACGCTGCATTTCGCGATCTAATGGGCTTGATACTGCACCAATGCCGGCGGCTAAACTCGCGGTGATCTCACCCCAAGGATTGATAATCATTGAATGGCCCCAAGTTTCACGGCCATTGGCATGAGTACCGCCTTGATTAGACGCCACCATATAACACTGGTTTTCAATCGCTCGGGCGCGTAACAACAGCTCCCAATGGGCCTGTCCAGTTATCTTGGTAAATGCGCTTGGCAAAACAAAAATGTCGGCACCAGCGTGGCGCATAGCACGAAATAAGCCGCTAAAACGTAGATCATAACACACCGCCATGCCTATCTTACCAAATGGTGTATCAATCACACTTACATGCTGACCCGGCTGGGTATTGTCGGACTCACGATAACTACCAATACCATCGGCAACATCGACATCAAACAAATGAATTTTATTGTATTGCTCTAAAATTTTCCCTTGTGGATCAATCAGTAAACTAGCAGCCAAACTGCGGCCGTCATCCGCCTGAAGCGGGATAGTACCAGCAACTAGATAGACATTAAATTCTATCGCTAATGCAGTTAACGCGGTTTGCATCACCCCGTCACCAATAGGTTCAGCAAAGGTTTTTATTACCGCTTCACTGCGCCCAAACATTAAGCAACACTCAGGCAAAACGACCAGCATGTCGCCAATGGCGCAATCGGAACGTAATACACTAAGCTGGTGTCTAATTTGTTCAATGTTTTGATCGACATCAGGTGTCGATATCAGTTGAATAACCGCTAAATTCACTCGCTATCTCCTGGATTAATTAGTGTTAGCCCTTTAGGCTTAGGTAGAGCTTTAGACTTGGTTAGCATATGGCTCGGTACCTTATATTTTTTTTGTTTACGATTAACTTCGACAAACTCCGGCTCGTTAATTGTACCACTGAGTTTAAAATTAACCTGCGACACGACATCAACAATAGGCTCCAGTACCTTGGTTAACGCAAATGCAACAATAAAAACCTGCGGCGCACTGGCGACAACTCCGGCAACGACTGGCAAGTTAGAGAATAATCGTGGACTAAAGGTTAAATAATAATCTAAATTTTTACTGGCCAAATTAATTGAACCCAACACATCAAGATCGCCAGCAATGCCATCCATGTGCGTATCATGGGTTACTGCTACACCATCTTTAATTTTAAAGCTGCCATCAAAGCGATTAAAGAACAAGCCCTTAACAAAAACATCTCTAAAATCTAATACCAACTTACGGCGTAGAGAGTCGAGACTAAATAATGAGAATATTCTCGCTCCTTTATCGCTCACTTCACTAATATGCCCTTCACCAAGATGCCAATTTACAGTGCCAGCCATCGATTCGAGGAGCGGATTATAAATATTCCCGCGCCAATCAAGCGCAAAGTCGACCTTAGCATCACTGTCTTTAATACTGGAGCCAAAATTGAATAGCTTTAAAGTATCAGCAACATTGTCGCTGGTTAAGTTACCTGTAACAGTCGAGAACTCTCCTTGGTCATCAACACCCCAAGTACCATTGAGTTTAATCTTAGTACTGACTGCTGCCAGCACTAAATTATCAATCGTAATTCCTTGTTCGTTACGCCCGGTCTTAAAACTAACCTTGCCTAAATTATAATCTCCGATCCGGCATCGCTGACAAGTAAAGGTCAACATTGGCAGCGCTAATAATTGCGCTTTGGTTGTTTTTTCAGCAACCGTGCCACTACCGTTGTTTTCACTAAGGGTTAAATAATCAAAATTTGCAACAATGCCATCACTTGCCAAATCATCAAAAACTTTTAGCTGGCCCTTAGCTTGCTCAGAATTGAGCGCTATTTGCCAAAACCCTTGGCGTTTAAGACCTTGTAGTGATACATCTTCTAATGTTTGTCCCATCACCGATAGTGCTTTAACTTTTATATTGATATGTCTCAACGGTGGTAAAAAGTTGCTGCCTTGTTTGCCTTTCTGAGTTTGTTGAAGGTTCGTGATAAAGCTGTGCCATTGATCAACATTTAAATGCGCCAAGTTAACGGTTAAACCAAGCTCATTAGCGACCAAGCCATTATTGCTATCTTGTTCACTTTGGCCAACACGCAACGCCATACTAGTCACAGCAAGCCCTGTTGGCGCAAGATCAAATTGTGCCAACACACCGGCCTGCCTACCTAAGGCTAATTTAAATTGGCCACCATCGGTATCACCAAACACTTTTACCGTTAATGGCTGTTGCTGGTCAACATACTTACTAAGAGGTTGTGGCAGCTTCACTAACATACCTGTCATTGGCGAATTGATGTTAACTTGATATGAAATATCCTTAGGGCTCAAATTAAGTTTAACTTTGCCCTGCCAATTCAGACTGCCTGCAAGGTAATCATCTAAATAACCGTGCCACTGCTGTGGCATTTTCTCAGTATTCCACTTAGCCGCAAGGTCAATTGCCACTTGATAATCGCCACCAATAGGTTTGGCTAAGATGTCGAACTTAAAAGGTTGCTGGTACATCACCGCTGTAAGTTTTTTTGCACTAAGCCTGCCATCAACAAAGTGCAACAAACCACTGACTCGAGTTAAGCTTAAATCAATCGCCTTTAGATGGACGCTGTTATTACTCAATCGTATCTGACCCTTGGTCACAGGCTTGGTACCATCGAAAGGAATCGTCAAATCAATGTCAGCTGTTACTTTACCGCCAATGCCAAGCTGATTAAGGGCTACACCCACTGTCGACTTTAACGGCGACGCTTTAATAACACGGTTAATTGGTTCGATTTTATCCGTTAACGTTAATTTGACCGCTAATGTTGGTTGCTGGGTCAAATCTGGAATTTGTGCGCTAAGTTGTGAGAACTTTAGCTGCTTGACTCGACCTTCTAGTCCCGTAATAAGCAGCCCTTCATTTTTAAACAACAGCCGCAATTTAGCATCCGATAATGGTGGCCACTTAGCATCATAAACAAACTTTGCCTTGTTTAGGGTTGCGTCAATTTCAAATAAGCCACTGTGATCTCGATAAGGATAGCCACCTAACGCGCCCTGCCATAGAATTTTAACATCATCACTGCGGCCACTTTTGATACCAGCATTAAGGTAGTTAATTAAACCACGGCTAAGGGCACCGTGGGGCAAGTAACGCCAGGTATTCTCAGCAGCAAACAGCTCTGCCGCACCTGATAATGACAATATGGGCGATTGGTCGGTTTCAAAGGCTAGCTGCCAACTTAATTGGCTTTTAATATCAGTGGTTTCAATCACTAAATTATCATCAAATAACCACCAGCGATTGCCATCGACAGCCCACTGCACCGTCGAATTTAATCGCTTGAGCTTAATGGGCTCTGCAAATGATTTGCCAAAATCTAGTGCTTGCTCACTTAAGGCTATCTCCGCCTTTCCTTGATGTTCGTTTCCTAAAACAAGGACGTCAAGTTGGTTTATTTTTGGCAACAAACCGCTGCGCTGCTGTTGATAGTCACTAACGGTGGCTTGGTAGTGCCACTGATTATCTTGTTGCCACAATTTTAAATCGCTTAACGTGGCTTGCGGTGCTAGTTCGGTGAGTAAACGCTCGGTTTCAACAGGCAATGTCGACAATAAACCACGCAGTGCCAATAGGTTTTCTAGCAACAGCTGGTCAACAGACAAAGCCAAACTATCAGTATAGGCACCAGTATCACGTTCTGAATCATCAGCCTTGTGATTTGAATGCTCGGTATTTACAGGATCTTTTTTAGATATTAACTGCAAGTTTATCTCTGGCCAATCTCCTGCATTGGTGCTTACTAACAGCCTCTCACTATCGAGCTGCCAGCCCTGCTTTTGCGGTTGCCACCGTAAGATAGTATCGCGCAATGATAATTGCTGGGGCTGCTCTTGATATTGCCACGTCAGGTCATTAGCTGCCATCACAAGCTGCGCTGAGCTTAATTCATTGGCGGAGAATTCTCCCCACAGTTCAAAGCTTGCCTTAGCGGTGGCCGTGGGATTTATCGCACTAAGTAGCGGTCTAAAATTATCTAACCACTGCCATTGATTGGCTTTAAGATAAAATTGACCATGGACATTACTGCGGTTTTTACCAAAAATATCAGCGACTAACGATAACGGTTCAAGACTTGAAGCAGACTCAGCCTCATCGGAATTTAACGGCGTTAAACTGAGTTGTAATTGATGCCGGTTAGCACTATTTAACCACTGCAAACGCTTGAGTTGCACCGAGGGTACGTGACCATAAACACTGGGCTCAAATTCAATGGTCGCTTGCTCAAATAGCACGGTAGTCGCTAGTTCAAACAAATAAGGAATTGGATCACTGCCTGTTGCTTCACCTTGCGGCAACTGACCAACAGTCAACTTAGAGTTAGTGACTGAAATCAGCTCAAATCGCGGAGATAAATCGATAAGTGATTGACGAAAATTTAAATGTAACTTAATTTTTTCAGCGTTAAAGTTAATGCCAAACCGTGCCATATTATCAAAGCGTAGCTCGTCAATAATTATTGCTGGGCCGCCGTTTTTCCATTGGCCCGTAATCCGATTAAGGCCAAGATCAATCTGATAGTTATCAGATAAATATTGACTTAACTGCTGATTGTATTGGGTGATATAAGGCAAGCTAGCACGCAGCGCGCTGACACTTAACGCGACAATAATTAATAGTACCGCGCCTAGCAGCCAGAGCTTAGACCAACAATAGCTGAAAAATTTAAATACCTGAGGCACTACATCATTACCACATCATACTTCTCGTGGCCGTATTGCGGTTCAGGTTGTATTTTTACTTCTTTATTAATAAATAACTCCAAATCGGCCAAGTAATGAGTTTCTTTATTTAGTAAAGCATCGCAAACATCGACCGAGGCATAAACCACAAAACGGTCTGCTGAAAAAGCACGATCAACTCGAATGACTTCTCTAAAGATCTCATAACACAGACTTTCTGTCGTCTTTAAAGTTCCCCGACCTTTGCAACTTGAGCATTCTTGGCATAAGACATGTTCAAGGCTCTCACGTGTTCGCTTGCGGGTCATCTCTACTAAGCCAAGCTGCGAAAAATTGCTGATATTGGTTCGGACGCGGTCTCGACCAAAGGCACTTTCTAAGGCACTAAGTACTCGACGGCGATGTTCGTCTTGCGCCATATCGATAAAGTCGATAATAATAATGCCACCAAGATTTCGTAACCTAACCTGACGGGCAATTGCCTTGGTCGCTTCTAAATTAGTACTAAAAATAGTGTCTTCAAGATTACGGTGGCCAACAAAGGCACCGGTATTGATGTCGATTGTGGTCATCGCTTCGGTTTGATCGATAATCAAATAACCGCCTGACTTTAATTCGACTTTACGCTCTAAAGCGCGTTTAATCTCATTTTCAGTATCATGCAAATCAAAAATTGGTCGCTCACCCGGATAATATTCGATTAACTTATTTAACTCAGGCACGAATTCTTGAGTAAATTCGTCAAGCATTTGGTAGGTTAATTTGGAGTCTACTTTGATCTTATCAATTCTAATGCCGACAAAATCACGCAACAGGCGTAATGACAAACTTAAATCTTCATAAAGTAAAGCGCTTGATTTGCTGCGCTGTCGTCGCTGGACAATTTTAAGCCATAAACGCTTTAAGAACGCAGCATCTTGTCCAAGTTCAGCCTCGCCGACACCTTCAGCCGCGGTGCGAATAATATAACTGCCATCTTGGTCTGTATATTTACCGACCAAACTTTTTAATCGATTACGATCTTTGGGATCTTCAATCCGTTGTGAGACACCAACATGCTTAGAGCCCGGCATAAACACTAAATAACGTGAAGGCAAAGTAATGTCGGTGGTTAGACGCGCGCCTTTGGTACCAAGCGGATCTTTTATTACCTGAACCGTCAGAAATTGTCCCTGACGAGCCAGTTCAGTGATGTCTGGCACTTTTGCTGATTTTTGATCGTCATCGTCGTTACGTACCACAATGTCAGATGCGTGCAAAAAGGCGGCTTTATCTAACCCGATATCAACAAAGGCTGCTTGCATGCCCGGCAAGACTCGACTGACTTTACCTTTGTATAAGTTACCGACAATGCCTTTTTTATCAATACGTTCAATGTGTACCTCTTGCAACACCCCATTCTCAATTAATGCGACACGAGTTTCGCTGGGGGTTACATTTATCAGTAGTTCGGCGGCCGCGCCATTTAACTCGGTAGACATGAATCCTCGCTTTGATCTCAAAAATGGTAACTATCGACCTCATGACATATTGAAGGCGTGCTGTTTGATAATTACGACGGTAGAAAGCTAGTATAGCGGTATTACTACCGCTCTGGCAGCTATTAATCAATATATTAGCAATGGCTTGCTGTGAGGATTGTTGATAAGACCTAGGCTTGCGCTAATAAACGTTCTGTTTCCATCAATGGCAAACCAACTACCGCATAATAACTGCCATTGATCCGCTGGACAAACTTACCGCCTAACCCTTGAATACCATAACCACCGGCTTTGTCGCAAGGCTCACCGGTTTGCCAATATTGTAACTTTTCAGCATCTAAAATATCACGAAAGGTGACGTCAGTGATGATCAAGTCGCTCACCTGTCCCTTCGCAGAGACAATAGCTACGCTGGTCATCACTTGGTGACTACGGCCCGACAATAACGTTAGCATAGCCAGACAGTCTTGCTGTGACCGCGGCTTACCCAAAATTTGGTTATCGATCACTACTATGGTATCAGCACCCAAGACTGGTAAATCAAGTCCGGCTTTAAGCCCACCAGCCTGTGCTTTTTCTATCGCCAAACGTCGGACATAATCAGCCGGGTTTTCATTAGCAAAAGGGGTTTCATCAACCTCAACATCGACCAAGCAGAAATCAATTTGTAACTGAGTTAGTAACTCTTGACGACGCGGTGACTTAGAGGCCAAACGTATAGTTGAGTGCTGCTGTGACATAATAAATTATACAACCTTGAAATGACGACGAATTTTGCGTAATAAAAAGAAGGCCCAGGGCCAAAATAATAACGACGTTAGCACAGGTAAGAAGTAGTTATTACTAATGCTAACACTGTATAAAAAATGCTGAATTATATAGCTAACAAATTGATATCCCAGTGAAATAAAGGCAACAATTAAAGCTTGATGCCACACTGAATAACTTCTTATCCGTTGAAAGTTTTTAATGATAACCGCGCAAACTAAAGCAAAAGCAACCGCATTAATACCTAAACTGGTGCCCCACAACGCATCAATAAACAAGCCACTTACCCAAGCGCTGCCAACATTAAAACGATGCGGCAACGCCAGACACCAGTAAATAGTCGTCATTAACAGCCAATTAGGTCGCCAGTCATCTAACATCGCTGGCATCGGCATAATCTGTAAAACTAACGCGGCGCCAATTGTGATCCAAATAATAATAAGAGAAGGTAATGGCATTAATCGCTTCCAGTACTTACCGTCAGCGGATCACTTTCATTAACGCTGTCACTGTCTGCCGGCCAAATAAGTAACAAATAACGTAGCCTGTCTAGTTTTGCGATCGGTTCGATTTTTATCTTTGAATAAATCTGGCTGCCCTGATTTTCAATTTCAGCGACACGCGCGACTGGGTACCCTTCAGGAAAACGCTCTCCTAAACCAGAGGTCACTAATAAATCACCGAGTTTAACATCGGTATTTTTAGTAACAAACTGCAGCTCTAACTGATGGAGGTCACCTTTGCCCAAGCCAATTAATCGGACATCATTACGATTATTACGTAGTGGAATAGCATGGTTATTATCTGCTATCAGCAGCACTCGACTGCTGAACTGACTAACATCAATAACTTGGCCAACGACACCGTGTTCATCGATCACTGGCTGACCAACAAAGACATGATCTTTAGCCCCTTTGTCGATTACGACCTGAAGCTTAAACGGGTCGGTATCGACCATTTGTACTCTGGCAATTAGCTTTTTTTGACTGGCATTAACTTGCGAACCCAGCAAGGCAGCTAAGCGCTGGTTTTCTTTCTCTAAATGCTCGAGCTTTAACAATCGATCGCTAAGATTGAGCTGCTGACGTCGCAGCATCGCATTATCATTAAGCAGGCTGACGCGTGATTTGAAATATTCTGAAATATCGTCAAGCACGACCATTGGCGCGCTGGCAATAAATTGCAATGGACTAACCAAGGTCACAAAATAACCGCGATAGGGGGCCATATTGTCAGTACTTAGTAATAAAATTCCAGACAAAACAACAAAGAAAACCACTCGGAACCGAGTGGCTAAACCACGAATAAAAATGGTCTTCATGACCTAACTACCTCGCGATAGTCAGGTCCTAGCTCAACGCTAGATAATATACTAATGAACGGTATCACAGCGCCTTACTCATAAGTGAAAATATCACCGCCGTGCATATCAATCATTTCAAGCGCCTTACCGCCACCACGAGCAACACAAGTGAGTGGATCTTCAGCGACTACAACTGGAATGCCAGTCTCTTCCATGATCAAACGGTCAAGATCACGCAATAACGCACCGCCACCAGTCAAGACCATGCCACGCTCAGAGATATCAGCCGCCAGTTCTGGTGGTGATTGCTCTAACGCTGTCATTACGGCACTGACGATACCTGATAATGGCTCTTGCAGTGCTTCAAGAATTTCGTTGCTGTTTAAGCTAAAGCTTCTCGGCACGCCTTCAGCTAAATTACGACCACGTACTTCAATTTCAAGTAGCTCTTCGCCGGGATAAGCCGAGCCAATCTCATGCTTAATTCGTTCTGCAGTTGCGTCACCGATTAGGCTACCAAAATTGCGACGAACATAGTTGATAATAGATTCATCGAATCTGTCACCACCAATACGAACCGAGCTAGAATAAACTATGCCGTTAAGTGAGATGATCGCAACTTCAGTAGTACCGCCACCAATATCGATCACCATCGAACCTGTAGCTTCTGATACTGGCAATCCGGCGCCAATAGCAGCGGCCATCGGCTCATCAATTAAATAGACATCACGTGCGCCTGCACCTTCAGCCGATTCTTTTATCGCACGGCGCTCAACTTGCGTAGAACCGCAAGGAATACAAACCAATACACGTGGACTCGGGCGTAAGAAATTATTGTTGTGCACTTGCTTGATAAAGTGCTGTAACATTTTTTCTGTAACATGAAAGTCTGCGATAACGCCATCTTTCATCGGTCGAATAGCTTTAATATTGCCAGGAGTTCTGCCGAGCATACGCTTAGCATCGGTTCCTACAGCGGCAACACGGCGGGTACCGTTGCTGCGATCTTCCTGTATCGCTACTACTGATGGCTCATCGAGCACTATCCCCTGATCACGAACATAAATTAAGGTATTAGCCGTGCCTAGATCTATTGAAAGATCATTTGAAAATAACCCGCGGAGCTTTTTAAACATC
>Ga0105355_10003591_pt1 | contig 13545 bp, 9 predicted proteins | sample GOMGulsemesocosm_2_FD_83508 | JGI IMG/M metagenome (GOLD analysis project Ga0105355, IMG submission 83508) | Methane-oxidizing microbial communities from mesocosms in the Gulf of Mexico - GOM9C Gulf of Mexico | ecosystem: Environmental > Aquatic > Marine > Cold seeps | place: Gulf of Mexico... | reverse complement strand
TTATTGCCTTTTCAGTACAATGTGAAAACCAATCTAAATGAATATCTAGTTTATTCAAATATTTTTGAGTTTCTGAGAAGTTACATGCTTCATTTGCAAGCACCAAAGCTAAAATTTCACCTAAGTTCCCTACTTTATTCAACAATGCATCTGAATACTCTTTGTCTAAATTTAATTCTAATACTAACGCTTTAAAATCAGTATCAAGCGCAGCATGTAAGATTGAGAGTAATCCAATTAAATATGCTTGAAACATTTTATTAGGCTCAATATCAACAATTAATAACTCACATACTTTAGCCCTAAATATGCCTTGTTCGCATAATATTGTAGGTTTGTCTGTTGTTAGCTCAGATAAAACAAACATACTAATTAGCTTTTTAAATGGTAATTCACCTAAATATACCAATGCTTGGCGTAAACTCTGAATGGGAGTATTCACATTTGGACTGACGTTATTGACCATTCTTAATAATCGCGTGGTTAATGCAATATCTTGACCTACGATCTTACTCGCTTCTATGAAATTTAAACTTGGTTGTGAACATAAACCAAGCAGTCGAATAAGTGTTTTTTTTGATGGTGTTAGTGCTTCATGTGAAATTAATGTCGGTTTAGCAAAATAATAGCCTTGAAAATATTCAATACCGGATTTTTTTAATTGATTATAAGTTTGATAGTTTTCAACTTTTTCAACAATTATTTTTATGTTAGGTTTTAAGCATGATTTTATCATATTGAAATTTTCAATGGTTTTGTTTATGTCTTTAGTTGCACTAAATTTAATATAAGTTAGTTTATTTAATAACGGCAGCCATTTCTCATTACCATCAAAATCACTCAATGCAAATCTATATCCTTTTTCTCTTAATTCATTAACATGTTTTAATAACTCTTCTGAAGGAGTTGTACGCTCAACAATTTCAATAATAATTTGTTTTGGGTTGAGTAAACCTGGTAACTCGTCTAATAAGGAGGCCGTAGAATAGTTGATAAAAGCAAGAGAATTCCCTACATATGGGGATAAACCATAAAGAGATAAGTTTTCTAAAAAAAGCCCAATGGAGGCTTGATCATCAGATATTCCTCTTGGAAATATATTGTCTTGTGAATCTCGGTAAAGTAACTCATAGCCGATACAGCAATTATCTTTTGATAAGATAGGATGTCGAGCTAAATAGGCTTTACACCCCAGTAAAGAAGTTTCCTTTTCCATATTCTTCTATTTTGCATCAACAGTAAATTAAACATAGTTCAAGGTTTTTTAATTTCCAAGGATAAACATTTATCAGGATGCTTACTTATAAATAAATAGTCGCTTCAAACATGTAATTTATGTATATTGTATCCAAATTGTTAATTTAAAATTATAATTATGTTTGCTCACAGGATTATGTGTTGGGTAAATTAGGAGAATAGTGTGTCAGATGAACAAATTATCGCAAAGGATGTAAATAATAGCCTTGCAGTTAAAGGGAAAGCTAATTCGATATTTAGCTTTAGTAATAATTATTACATCGCTAATACAATGGAAATTTTTGAGCGTCTTGCATGGTATGGTATTTTTGGTGTTTTATCATTATATATGACAGCACCAACTGAACTTGGGGGATTAGGCGCATCTGATCAACAACGAGGCACTCTATCAGCTGTGGTAATGAGTTTTATTTATTTATTACCTGTTATAACGGGTGCTTTAGGTGATCGATATGGTTATAGACGTATGTTACTTATTTCATTCGCTTTAATGACACCTTCATATTATTTATTAGGGCAAGTCGATTCTTATGGCACATTTTTCCTGACTTATATGGTGCTTGCTGTCGGTGCTGCAATCTTCAAACCTTTGATCGTGGGTACCGTAAGTAGAGAAACAACAGATGAAAATAGAAGTTTAGGTTTTGGATTATTTTATACTATGGTCAATATCGGTGGGTTTTTAGGTCCACTCATTGTTGCATATCTAAGAGAGATTAGTTGGGAGCTTGCCTTCACAATGGCTGCAGTCTCAATAGCTATTAACTTTATTCCAGCTGTATTTTTCTTTAAAGATCCAGCTACACAATCTAATTCTCAAATAAACAATAAATCTATAAAAGAAACGTTAATAGAAGTGCAAGATGTCTTAGGTAATGGTCGCTTAGCCCTAATGGTCGTTCCTATCATGATCTTATTACTGATCCCTGGTACAGGGGTTATTACATGGCAAAGTGTTGGTATTATTTGTTTATCTTGGTTATTTATAAATTTTGTATGGGAGAAAACATCAAAAGCCAAAAGCGCTAATTGGTACAGTAGCAAAATTAAACTAGGCAATGTGCCATTTATCTTGTATCTGGTTATCTTAGCTGGATTTTGGGCTGTTTATCTTCAAATTTTTGTATCCTTGAATATTTTTATCCGAGATTATATAAATACGGGCGATTTGATTGCTTTTTTTAATTCAATCAATCCAAATTTCGCAAATTTTATGTCGGGAGCAAATGTTGATAAATTGATTCCATTTATTCAACAATTAAATCTTACTCATAATGAGAATGTAACACCTGAAATAATTCAACAAACTTATTTCAAACTCACCAATTATAGTGTGATGATCCCCGCAAATGAAATATCTCAACTATTGAATCTAGATCAAAGTAATTTAGATGTAAATAAAGCAAATTTGATTGCAAATGAATGGGTAAGTAAATATCAACAAGTAAAACCTGAACTTATTGCATCTATTAATTTTGCTTCTATTGTCATTTTACAACTTTTCTTTAGTAAAATTTCAGCGAAGTTCAAAATATTCCATGTTCTCGTTGGCGGTACTTTATTGTTATCCTTAAGTTACTTATTGCTAGCTGTCGCCCCATCACTACTAATAGCTGGCTCCGCTGTTGTTGCTGCGGTATTATTATTTTCAATTGGTGAAATGTTAGTCTCTCCAAAAAGCATGGAATATATTGCGATGGTTATGCCTAAAGAAAAATCAGCAATGTACCAAGGGTACTTATATTTGGCATCTGCTTTTGGTTTTCTCGCTGGCGGTCTCCTATCTGGTGTTGGATATGAGTATTTTGCAAAAACATTAAATAAACCAGATTATTTTTGGTATATGTTTTCTATCATTGGTGTTGTCTCTGCTTTAGCCCTACTTGTTTATGATAAATATTTTTCTCATAAATTAGAGTCTCAAAAACAAGCTTAACTCCCAACTCTTATCATCTACTTTTTTAAAATAGCAGTATAAATAGCAGTATAAATAGCATGATAATAGATTGTTCTTTCATATCATTTGAAGGAACAATCTATACTCATTTGGTATTTTTAATGAGTACTAGATATACCACGATTAATTGCATACATTATACGTAAGTGTTTGATAATAAGATTGATAATGAAACATTACAAAAACTATTCATCAATTAGTCAAAAATCAACAAGTCAAATACATGATATTATAGAAAAATTACAATCTAGAGCAAAAGTAGCGACTACAGAAATGCAAACAGCTAAAGAGAAGTTAAAATTTTTCGAGAAGTATTCAGCCCAACTTCAAAATTCATTTATAGACATATGTAAACAAATTACTCATTGTGTTAAAAATACAAACCGCATTGCACAACAAAGTAATTCACAAACTAAAACAACAAATGAATTGGATATTTTGATGCAAGTTTTACAATCTGAAGTAACAGATCAAATACAAAGATCTTTCGAAATTGTCAGTTATCAAAATCAACTTGCTTCATCGAGCTCTAGTCTATTTAACTTAGTTAATCAGTTTAAAGTATAGAAGCTTAGAATGTTTTATTTTAATTTAAAATTGTTTCCATACTTTCCATACACTATACTTTGGCTGAGTTTTAAATATTTTGATAAATCAATATGTTGCAATTTTTAGTTTTTGTAGGAACTTATGTCAGATTGTTCGAAGTTAAAACAATTAAAAGGACTTTAAGGTGAAAGATCATACTCATGGGCTCTTAAAATCAATACTTTTTATTTTTTTGAGCCTTATTTTGGTATATATCATTTTTATATTATCTTTCACGCAAGGTATGTCTGCGTTACATCAAGATTTATTTCCTTCCAGCGTTGAAAAGATATCTATAAAAGATACCCCGCATAAAATAAGTCCCATATTGTCTGTCCTTTTTTTAAATAACAGTGTTTTTGTTCAAAATAAAAAAATATATTTTGTGGTTAAGAAAACTAATGAATTTTATTATGCCGTACCTATGCGTGCAATGTTCAATAAAGTAATATTATTAACTAATTTTCCACTTTTGCTGTTAATCTTAAGTGCCTTCTTGTTTCCTATTTATTTAAATATAAAAAGTAAAAGAAAAAATTACATTTCACTCTCAAAAATCAATAATAAATTAAACTTACTTAATCAAACCTTTAATATTCCTCAACTTGAAGAGTCGAATCAAACAACACTGTCAAAATTAAATTCGTCGTTGGACATAATTATTGATAAAGCTAACAAATTCCAACATGAATCATCAATCAATATTTTTCAAGATAAACTGACTGGGTTGTCTGATAGACATGCCTATTTACAACATTTAAGTGAGCAACTTGAAAAAGCAGAAAAACAAAATACAAAAAAGTGTCTTCTTTTTATAGATCTTGATGGCTTTAAACAAGTTAACGATTCATTTGGGCATAGCTTTGGCGATGAAATTTTAATACAAGTTGCTGAAAGATTGAGAACTACGGTTAGAAACCAATCACTAAGTTCTTTGGATTCAGTGACATTACTTGAAAAAAACCTGTCTCGTTTAGGTGGAGATGAATTTTCTATTTTCATAGAAAATGTAGAGGATCCTTCTAAAGCAGTAGAAGTTGCACAACATGTGATTCAAGAAATTGAACGAGACTTTGTGTTAGGGAATAAGATCATAAAGATAGGTGCCAGCATCGGTATCGCGGTATATCCAGATAGCGCTGTGAATGCTCATGCCTTGTTGCAAATGGCTGATGTCGCTATGTATCGAGCAAAAACAGATGGACGAGGCATATTTAGGATATATTCTCCAGAAATGGGTAATAAAATGCGTAGGCATCATTATTTACTTGAAGAGATGAGGTTAGCGCTCGCAAATCAAAACTTTAAACTGTCATTTCAGCCAATCGTTAATGTTCAGGATTGCAGTATTCTTTATTTTGAATCTTTAATTAGATGGAATCACCATGTTGAAGGTGAAATTACACCTAGTGAGTTTATTCCTATCGCTGAAGATTCTAATTTGATTTTACCTTTAGGGGATTGGATTATCCATGAAGCTTGTAGGCAAATGGCTGCTTGGTTCAATGCTGGTATGAAAAAAGTAAAAATCTCAGTTAATATTTCAGGAGTTCAGCTTAAGCATAGAGATCTTCATCCCTGGGTGATGGATGTACTGGATAAAACGGGTCTTCCGCCATTTGCTTTACTTTTAGAAATTACAGAATCTTGCTTTATTGAAGCTACAAATCAAACAATTGAACAACTTGAATTACTTCGAAAAGAAGGAGTTCAAATTGCAATTGACGACTTTGGTACAGGTTTTAGTTCATTAAGTACCTTAGCTGATTTACCCGTCGATATTATTAAAATTGACAAATTGTTTATAGATCAGGCAAATGAAAAACCTAAGTATAATAAAATTTTGGAATCTATCAGTGAATTAGGAAAGAAACTTAATTTAAAATTAGTTGCTGAAGGCGTTGAAGAAGCTGAACAATTTGAATTGGTACGTAAATTAGGAATTCAATGTGTACAAGGCTATCTTGTTAGTAGACCTGAAACCTCTCGAAATGTTGGAACAAAAGTGCTTAAACACAACCTAAACCACATTGCTATGACAGGTACAAATGTTTGGTTACCTGAGAAATTAAATACCAATAATAAGGATGCAGTCGCTAAATAACCATCAAGGAAATATTAAAATTCAGAAAACTATATTTATAACATATAAATAAAACTGGATATGATGATTTATGCAAGCTAGAATTAATTAAACGACTTAAATTTATGTGGCTAACAATATGATATTTAGACAATTGAAGTACGCGATATTAGCAACAACTTTTTTATCCGTCCCTGTATTTGCTGATTTACAAAAAGGTATCAATGCTGCAAATATCGGTGATTTTGAAACTGCCCTTAGTGAGTTCCAATATTTAGTTAAACATGATTATGCCCCAGGTATGTATCATTTAGCCGAATTGTATTCGCGAGGATTAGGCGTACCTAAAGATCAACAAAAAGCAATTCAGTTATATCAAGATGCTTCAGCTAAAGATTTTACGGATGCGACTTTTGCGCTAGCTGTGATTTACAAAGAAGGAAAAGGTGTCAAAGCCAATGTTAGTAAGTCTTTAGATTTATTCACTCTTGCAGCTGAAAAAGGTATGTCTGCGGCCCAATATAACTTAGGCGTTATGTATACAAACGGCGAAGGCACCCGCAAAAATTATCATACAGCCGTAAAATGGTATGTAAAATCCGCATCACAAAATTATACTTTGGCGCAATTTAACCTAGCATTGATGTATTATGAAGGTTTAGGAGTAGATAAAAGCATTGAGATGTCATATATCTGGAATACAATTGCTGAGTATAATGGCAATAAGCAAGCAAGCCAAAGCCGGATGCTAGATGAAAAGAAACTCTCCCCTAGTCAAATTGAATTAGCTAAAGATAAAGCCTCCAATATGTATTACAAGATTAAAGAAGGCAAATATAATGGTGGAAGACGTATTTAATTAATAAATATTTTTTCAAGTAACTTTTGCATCATCTTTTTATAATGATTTAAAAATAAACTTCTAGGGCTAAAGCGGTAACTTGTTAATACTGTTGTAGCTTTAGAAAAAGTTAAAAACCCTTCTTTTCCATGATATTGACCCATACCCGATGGACCTATGCCGCCAAATGGGGCATCGTCTGCAGATACGTGCATCAATGTATCATTAATACACACCCCGCCACTATGCGTACTTTCAAGTACTTTATTCTGAGTTTTTTTATTAAAACTCATTAAGTATAAAGCTAAAGGACGTTCTTTTTCATTTATGTAACTAATTGCCTGTTCTAAATTTTCATAACCCATTAACGGTAATATAGGACCAAAAATTTCATTTTTCATAAGCAACATATCATCACTCACATTTGAAATAAGTTGTGGTAGTAAACGATGATTATTGTGATCTATTGATACTTTTGAGACTGAGGTTACTGTTGCGCCTTTATCAATCGCATCTTCTAAGTAGCTATTTAATCTTGAAAACTGTCTATCATTAATAATAGAGCTGTAATTTGTATCATTAATTCCCTCAGGATAGGCTTTATTAAATTCTTGAATAAAGCAGTCAATAAATGCTTGTATCTTTGCTTTAGGCAGTAAAACATAATCAGGTGCAACACAGATTTGCCCCGCATTTAAACACTTACCAATCATAAGTCGTGAAACTGCTGTTTTAATATCAATTTCATCATCAATTACTACTGGGGACTTACCTCCTAACTCTAGGGTAACGGGTGTTAAATTATCAGCAGCGGCACGCATGACATGTTTACCAATTTCAGTTGAACCAGTAAATAATAAATGATCAAAAGGTAATGATGAAAATTGTTGGGCTACATCCCCTTCTCCTTCAATAACAATAATGTCGCAAGAGAGCGGTTTCAGCAGTTCGATGATTATTTGATTGGTATGAGGCGTAAACTCACTCAACTTAACCATTATTTTGTTACCTGCCGCCAGTGCAGTCGCAATCGGACCTAAGCTTAAAAATATGGGGAAATTCCAAGGAACAATTATGCCAACAACACCTAAGGGTTGATATTGCACTTTTACTGTTGAAGGCGCTAACAGTAATCCACTGCTTCTATTTGAAGGTTTCATCCACTTAGCTAAATTTTTAATAGTATATTTAATATGTTGAACTGTCGGTAATATATCAGCTAACACTGAATCAAAATTACTACGTTGGCCGTAATCAGTTTCTAGTGCTGTTATAAGTAGGGGTTTAAACTTTAGCAGATTGGATTTTAATAGCTTGAGTCGTTCAATTCTTATATCTTTATTTGGGTTAACTTGCTTTTCAAAATTTAATTTTAATGTGTTAAAACTATCTATTAAATGCGCATTACTATCACAGTTGTCAGTGTGTGTTTTGTTTAATTGGTCATGTAAACTCATCATTATCTCAATAGAATAAATAGTCTAATACTAAAACTTATCAAGGTATTAAGTTTTAGTCAATTAATTCAATCGAACAAATATTGTAAAGTGAATCTAATTTGTTGTCCTTGCCCTGGAACTTCGCCTGAAGGTACTCTTGGATCAAATGACATATATTCTTTATCTAATAAATTATTGATTCTGATGGCTAATCTTGAAATATCTGAAATATTGTACATTAAACTTGCAGATAAAATACTATAACTCGATGCTGAAAATGTTTTATTTGTTGCAGTTTGACCTGAAAGCTCATCTCGGATAATTGCATTGATACTTAATTGCCATTTATTTATTTTGTAATTTATATATGTTGTACCAAAATTCTTATAACTTTCATTTATGGGGTCATCTAATAAGATAGTCGCAGTCATTCCCCAATCGAGATTATTGGAAAATGTCCAGTTTAATGAAGTTTCAATCCCTTGCATTTTTTTATTTATATTATTATCAAAAGTAAACTCTGAACTTTCAAGAGGTGTCACTACCTTATTTATAAAATCTCGCATATCATTATTAAAAAATACAATTTCAGTATTTATTTGGTCATTATTATATTGCCAAACTAACTCGGTTGTTTTTACAAACTCAGATGTTAATTGAGGATTACCACTCGTAACTTCATCATTAGAATATAGTTCATTGGTAACGGGTGTTCTAAAGGATTCACCATATTGTAATTTTAAGCTATGACCACCTCCGCTTTGGTATACAAAAGCAAGTCTAGGCGAAATTTTACTATCAATCCCTTTAACATCATCATAACGCGCACCTGCAAAAACGCTAATATTTGTATTTGTTTGCCATTTTAATTGCGCATAAATGGCATCGGCATCAATGGATTGTTTAAGGCTGTTAAAGTCAATAAAATTAATAATTTCAGTCGAACCTCCTAAATAAAATTCATCGGCAGGAATGATAATGCCATTATTTTTATCAAAGTGACTTGTATTGACTCCCGCTTTAATTTGTTCTGCTCGTTTTATTTCAACTCCGCTAGTTAATGACAATTCTGAACTAAATTGTATTTGATGATCTATATTCAAATTAAGATCAGTTGTTGTCCATAGAGGGCCGACAAGAAAGTCATTTTTAACGATACCTAAATTTTTTGGTATAACGACTCCTGAAGATGAAATATTATGTTCAGAATATAATAATTTTGTTTGCAAGGAGTTTGTTTCATTTTGATACCATGTATAATTTGCACTTGCATAAATATTATCACTTTGATGTTCATTCTGTTTTGAATAACCACCTAAGTTCATAAACTCATCTAAGTTAACCTTATTATATCTCATGCTTAAATTGAGTTTCTTATAATCTAAACCAATCTCAAGAAAAGTTGATTTCAATGGATCTGAAACTTCATGACTGACAGGCACATCATAATTTTGGCCGTTACTGTAATCTAATGCTAAATTGAAGTTTAATTTGACATTATTATTAAACGTTCTGTTTAAAGAAGATGAGATTTGCCATAAGCCGTTACTACCTAAGGAAAGTTCTACTTCATTAGTGTTTTTTTCAGTAATAACATTCATCACTCCTAAAAAAGCGTTACTACCATATAATGCTGAGCCTGGTCCTCTAATGAATTCAACACGTTCAACAATGGCTGCGGGGATATAAGGCGTATAAACAGAAGCTTTACCAAATGAAATTTCATTGAGTCTTTGACCATTTATCATGACTAAGATATAACCATTATCTAAAAATACCCCTCTCGCATGTTCTTTGGGTACAGAGCCGACCCAATCACCTCTTGTTATTTGGAACCCAGGAACAAAATTAATAATGTCATATGCATTGTTAATTGCGAGCTGTTGAATTTGTTGCTTAGAAAATAATGTGATAGAGGATGGTACAGATTGCAAGGTTTCATTTGTTTTAGTTGCTAAATCAATAGTGACATTGAGCAACTCATCAAAACTGAGTTCAAATAAATCTCTTTCCGTGTTGTCATTATTTGCAAAGCTAAGATTAGAGCATAAAAATATAGAACTTAATAAAATATAATGATGACTCATAACTCTACTAAATAAAAAAAGCATACTTTAAAAGTAGCAATATTGTTACGAGAAACCAATTTTTTTATCAATATTAATTAGAACTTATTTATTCATGTTTACTTAAACCATACTTTTCCACCTATGATCTTGTATGCAGGAGTGCCTTTTATTAATGTTTCTCTTGCAAATATCTGTAAACATTTTGGGCATGTACATGGTGCATCAGTAAAATCTTGACTGATTCTTTCTTTAAAGCACTTTACTAACGCACCCTTTCCGCCTTTTCTGTATTTGAACAGTTGAGTACGACATTTAGAACAAAATATATCAACTGTTTTTGTTGGGCCCTTTTTATTTGGTTTTGCCATTTAACTAAAGTGTTCTTTTTTTGACATTTAAAGACTGTAAATTTTTAGCTATATCTTCAGCGGCTGTTGCTGGGTTAATGTCTTCATCAATCTTCAATATCTTTCCATCTAGGCCTATATAGAAAGTAACACGACTTGCAACCCTAAAAAGGTTTAACACATCATATGCCTTTGCTATCTCTTTTGTTGGATCACTTAACATAGGGAAATCAGCTTTTGTTTTCTTTGCAAAGTCGCGGTTATCATCAAGTGGATCAACTGAAGCCATAACATAAATTACATCATACTCTCTGATCTTATGACCTTGTTGAACCAAAGATCTGCACTCTATTGTACAACCTCTTGTATTTGCCATTGGATACCAAGCTAAAATAATGACTTGTTTGTTTTTATAATCGCTTAATTGGTAATAGTCGCCTGTTGTTGCTTGTAAATTAAAATTAGGTGCTAATTCCCCTACTTTTAAATCAGTTGCATTTGTAATGAAACTTGTAAAACCAATCAAAAAAATTGAAATATATTTAAGCATAATTGTTATAAAACCCGTATTTTTAACAGTATAAATTAATGATATAGATCAATTAAAAAAATAGCAAAATATGTATTAAAAACAATGTAGTAATTTAACTGTGACATATTGTCGCAGTTACGAATAAACCCTTTGTTCAATGACCTAAATACCGAGAAAATAAGGACATAAAATTACAGCATGTTAATGCAAAGGATTATTTATGAAACTTAAACCACTGTACCTTGCAATATCAGTAGGCCTTACTTTTTCTAGCCAACTTATTTTTGCAGATGAATCAAAAATGACATCTATAGAGGTCATTACGGTTCAAGCACCTAAATTGACTCATTCTGAAACTGCATTAGCAGAAGGTAACTTGGTTATGCCTGATGTTGCTGATTGGCTTAAAACCGTTCCAGGTGCAAATATAAATAAAAACGGACCGATCACTGGAATCGCACAATATAGAGGGATGTATGGAGATCGACTCTCTAAAAGTATAGGCGGACATCAAATTATAAGTGCCGGTCCAAATGCAATGGACGCCCCTTTAACTTATATTAATCCAATAATGGTTGATTCCGTGGCTGTTTATCGTGGTATTGCTCCTGTAAATAGTGGAATAGATACACTAGGTGGTTCTGTAGAAGTAAACTTAAAACGCGCTACCCCAACTGAAGAAACTCAAGCGTCTGGTGATATTGCTACAAGCTATAACGATGTGAATAATGCATCAACGCTTGCTGCAAATATAAATTTGAGTTCAAGTGGTTTTGGTTTATTAGCATATTTTAGTGATCAAAAGGGTGATGATTACAAAAATGCAAATCATGAAACTGTCAAATCATCCCAATATGATAAACAACAATATGGTGCTGATCTTCAATATCAAATTTATAACTTAACTTTAGGGGCGACATGGCATCATTCACAAACGAATGAATCCGGAACACCCGCTTTGCCAATGGATATTGATTACATCGAATCTGATAGGTTTAATCATGATGGTGAGTATAAAACTGGTTCATATACATTAAAATGGCAACTTGGATTACAAGACGCCACTCATGGAATGGATAATTTTAGCCAACGTGAAAATCAAAATAATGATAAATATCGATATAATACAGCCGAAGCTAAAACGGTTGATTATATATTTGAGGTAAGCAGTGAGGATGTATCAATTGGTGTTGATGGATTTATTGCAGAGCATAATTCAACTATTACAAGCCCAGAAAATACGATGTTTAAAATCATTAACTTTAATGAAGTGTTAGATAAAAGAAATAGTGTTTATGTGCAATGGCAGCCTCAATATGAAAAAATCTCTTATACATTAGGGTTTAGAGCAAAACAAAATAATGCAGATGCTGATGGTGTGATGAGTTCAATGGCAATGATGAATCCACATGTTAAAGCATTGCAAGACAAGTTTAATTCAGCAGATACAGATGTTTCGGATACAACTTATGACATCGTATTAAACAGCTTGCATGCGATTGATGACAATAACTCATTCACTTATGCTGTTGCACGTAAGCAAAGAGCAGCTAGTTATCAAGAGCGATATTTATGGATGCCAATGCAATCTACTGGCGGATTAGCTGATGGTAAAACTTACGTTGGCAATATAAACCTTGAACCAGAAACTGCATATCAATTAGACTTTGGTTACAATTACAAACACTCTGAATTTTTGATATCACCTCATATATTTTATCAAAAAGTAGATAACTATATTCAAGGTACTCCATCAACTGATATGCATGTCAAAATGGTTGCTTCTATGATGGGGGATGATAGCCCGCTCGAGTTTAATAATATTGATGCAAAATTATATGGTGTTGATTTAAATTGGCATTATAAAATGAGTGATAGTTTTAAGTTGTCTGGTATTGCTAGTTATGTCCGTGGCACCAGAAGTGATTTAGATGATGATTTGTATCGTATTTCACCACTTAATGCGCGAATTAATTTAAATTATCATCACGGTAATTGGCAAACAGATTTAGCTTTACATGCCTACAACAAACAGTCTGATGTATCAGAAATAAATGATGAGTCACAAACGGCAGGTTATGCTGTGGTTGATTGGCAAGTGGATTATTTTATTACAAGTGGTTTAGTTGTACGTGGTGGCGTTAATAATTTACTCAATAAAAATTATTCGGATCATCTAGCCGGTACAAACAGAGCGAATGGAAGTGATATAGCCATAGGAGATAAAGTGCCAGCCATGGGACGAAATCTCTATTTAGCAATGGATTATCAGTTCTAGAACCACCCTATTTATCATTTAGGTAGAGCCAGTTTTATTGTGAAACTGGCTTTTTTTGTAACTTACGTTGTAGGGTTCTTCTATGCATGCCTAACTGCCTTGCTGTTGCAGATACATTTCCTTCGTTACAACTCAGTACTTGCTGAATATGCTC
>Ga0105355_10003589_pt1 | contig 13546 bp, 5 predicted proteins | sample GOMGulsemesocosm_2_FD_83508 | JGI IMG/M metagenome (GOLD analysis project Ga0105355, IMG submission 83508) | Methane-oxidizing microbial communities from mesocosms in the Gulf of Mexico - GOM9C Gulf of Mexico | ecosystem: Environmental > Aquatic > Marine > Cold seeps | place: Gulf of Mexico... | reverse complement strand
TTACAAGTGGCCGATGAAGAGGCTCAGCATTTTACGTTAATTAGAAAACATCTCTTGGAGATGGGGGCTGATTATGGTGAATTACCTGCTCACAGAGGTTTATGGGATCATGCAGAAGAAACAGGGAATGATGTGCTGGATAGACTTGCTATAGTGCCACGGTGTATGGAAGCTAGAGGGTTAGATATAACACCGCAAATGATTGAGAAATTTAGAATACAAGGCGATGTTAAAAGTGTCGATTTATTAACTCGAATTCTGAATGATGAGATTGGACATGTAAAAATTGGCTCGTATTGGTTTAAAACTATTTGTCAGCAAAGAGGGTTAAACCAAGAGGATAAATACATAGAATTGATCAAAAAATTGTATGTAGGAAAACCAAAAGGACCTTTTAACAGAGAATTGCGTATAATTGCAGGTTTTACAAATGCTGAAATAGACTGGCTGGAAGAGAGCGCATGAATAAACAGATTACAGAATATCCGCTTTTCGCTTTAGGGTTTAGAGCTTTTTTTGCTTTAGCTGGACTCTTTGCACTAATTTTAATTGCTTTGTGGTCGTCGATTTATAAAGGAGTCTTAGTTACAGATAACTATTATCCCACTACATATTGGCATGCACATGAAATGTTATTGGGTTATTCAGTTGCTGTAATTTCTGGTTTTTTGCTCACTGCAGTTCAAAACTGGACGGGGATTAAAACGCTACAAGGTAGTAAATTATTCGGGCTTTGTTTGTTGTGGGTATATGGACGCATTGTCCCATTTTATTCAGAGTTAATTCCTGATGGCATTATTGCTTTAATAGATTTTTCTTTTTTACCCACTCTCGCTTATTTTATTGCTCAGCCAATTCTTAAATCAGGTAACCTAAGAAATCTTTTCTTCATTGGCCTATTGTTATTAATGGCTTTTGGAAATGCCTGTATTCATGCTGATATTTTAGGTATTTATGAAAACACTGCTGGATTAGGTTTAGACTTAGTTGTAGCTATCATTATTATGATGATTTTGGTTATTGCTGGACGAGTATTTCCTTTTTTTACAGAAAGAGGAATAAAAGGCGTTATGGCTATTAGAAACCCAGTGTTAGATGGTGCGGCAATCATATCTAGCGGCCTAGTTTTTATATTACTTATCTTTGATGTATCTGGAATTATTTTAACTATAACTGCTGTAGTAGCGATTATAGCTAATATTATCAGGGTTTCGGGGTGGTATGAACCTAGGATTTGGTATGTTCCTTTATTGTGGGTACTTTATTTGGGCTATGCATGGATTATAGTTGGCTTAGTGTTTGTTGCCTTAGCTTCAATGAATATAATGCCTGTCTCAGTAGCCACGCACGCTTTTACTGTGGGTGGAATTGGTGTGTTAACATTAGGAATGATGGCACGTGTATCGCTCGGGCATACTGGTCGAGCGATGAAAGCATCAAATACAATTGCTTTAGCATTTGTATTACTTAATGTAGCAGCTTTATTTAGAGTTTTATTACCAGCTTTGTTACCTGATTGGTATGGAAGCTTTTTAACACTTTCTATTTATTGCTGGCTAGCTGCATTTTCTTTATTTGTATTTATTTATACACCTATTTTAAGTTCAGTTAGAGTGGATGGTAAAGAAGGTTAAAAAGAAAATACCCACAAACCTATCAAACTTTCTAAGCTTGTATTACATCAAAGTAATATTAGGTTAGGAAGTTTGGGTTTACTTTACCATCTCAAAAAATATTCCATTTAAAAGAGTAGTGATTTTTCAGCTTCCTCTCTTCTACAATAAACTATCCAACTAGAAATCTATTTCTGGTATATAAGCTCAATTTTTAATCACACAAAAAAAACTGGTATCAAAGCCTACAATCTATTAGCTTAAATAATGTTTAAGGATTAAAATAAATAATATTAATAATTTTAATGTTATTTAGCGCACTTTAAGCAGACTAATATATGAAAGAAAAGCAATTTACTCCAAAAAGGTTGGGTCGCTATAGTCTTATTGCTTTTGTAACAACAATAGTTATTTTTGCGATGGTTTATTCTTTTTATTCTAGCTCGCAAATGGTTAATAAGTACGCTCCACTTGTTGATGCCTCAAAGGAAATAAAGTTCGAGGCAACCACTGCACATTTATGGTTTGAAGAGATAATTTCTGGTGACAACAGATATAAAAATATTGATAATGTAATTAAGCATATTGATTTATCACTTTGGTATGTAGAAGTAATGCTTAAAGGTGGTAAAAACCAGGAAGGTGTTTTTATACCACTTAGTGATCAGGTCTTAAAAAATAAAGTAGAAAAGGTTTCTGAATATTTGCAAGAATTTAAAGAAATAACTTTTGAAAGGTATAGGTCAAAACAATCTTCTGGTATCGGTTCTGAAATAGACCAAATTCATGATAAGTTATTTTTTGATATTATAAAAAAAATAGATATTGTTGAAGCTTTATTACAGAAAAAAATTAGAGATAATTTTTATTATTATCAAATAACTCAAAGTATGTTGATTGGGCTTACTCTTATTTTGAGTTTATTAGGCTTTGTTATTCAATATAGATATGACTTGGGTTTAAATAGTAATATTAAAAATTTAAACCAAGCAAAAAATAAAGCTGAAAAAAGTGAGCAATGGCTCCATACAATTATGGATAGTATGGGGGATGGTGTTATCACCACGGATGTTAATGGAAATGTAACGCGTATTAATCCAGTTGCTGAAGAAATTACTGGGTGGTTACTTTCTGAGGCAAAAGGCTTATCCTTAAAGTCTATTTTTCCTATTTTTAACGCCTCTACTCTAGAACCTATTCCTAATCCCGTTGATAAAGTGATTGCTACAGGGGAAACTGTTTATTTGAGTAACCACACTACGCTGATTTCAAAGCTGGGTAATGAATATCAAATAGCTGATTCTGCAGCTCCAATACGTGATTTTGATAATAATATTCTTGGAATGGTGCTGGTTTTTAGTGATGTCACTGAAAAATACATGATACGTGAACAACTTGTCAGTAATTTACAGCGCTTATCATTGCATTGGAAAGACACGCCATTAGGCATGATTGAATGGAATACTGACTTTGAATTTTTGGATTTAAATCCAGCGGCTGAACGTATGTTTGGATATAGTAAAGCTGAAGTGAAGGGACAGCATATTACTAAAAGTATTTTACCCGATATGGCTAAGGAATCCGTAAATAAAATATGGAGTGAGTTATTAGCAAATACAGGTGGACGACGTAGTACCAATAAAAATGTAACCAAAAAGGGTAAAACAATTCTTTGTGAATGGTATAACACGCCATTGGTAAATCAAAATGGTGAAGTTATAGGTGTTTCATCATTAATAATGGATATTACTGAACAAGAGCGATTAAAGGTACAAGAGAAAGTAAGTAGGCATCAATTACAACAAGTCATGGATGGAATGTTAACTATGGTTTTTAATTTGTTACCTGATGGCACTTTAATTTTTATCAATAAGTCAGCTTTATCTGTTTTAGGTACAACTGAAGCAAATATTTTAGGTAAAAAGTTCTGGGATTGCCCTTGGTTCTCTGCTAAAAAATCAAACCAACAAATAATTTATAATGCTTGTATAGCGGTTAACGATGATATTCCCATTAACCATGAATTAGAAATAATAGGTCCTGATGGAATTATTTGGGTTGATATAATCATTCATTCAATACTTGATAGTCATGGAGATATAAAAATGCTGGTATCAGAAGTAATTGATATTAGTGATAGGAAACTAGCAATTGCACATGTTATTCGCAATCAGAAAATGTCAGCTTTAAGTAAAGTTGTCGGGGGTATTGCACATGATTACAATAATATGCTAGGTGTGATAACGGGTTATTCAGGATTGCTTAAACGAAAATGTATAGATGTAGAAGGTGCTGATAAATTTATCAATGAAATAATAAATGCGAGTAATAGAGGTAAAAAGCTAACCCAGAAAATGCTTAATTTTTCGCGCCCAGAAAGTAGTTTGGCTGAATATTGTAATATTAACCAGACACTTGACGGTTTTTATGACATGTTAACTAAGTCGCTTACAGCAACAATTAAATTACAGGTCAATTTATCAAATGAGGCGTGGCTAAGCTGGATTGATCGTAATGAGTTGGAAGATGCTGTTCTTAACTTAGCAATTAATGCTAAATATGCTATGCCTGAAGGTGGTTCTCTTATAATCTCTACTGAGAACATTTACCTTAAAGAAAAAGAGGCTCAATCTCTTAATTTGTCAGCCAATGAATACATTAAGTTAAAGGTAGTTGATACAGGAACTGGTATTGAGGAAGATATACAAGATAAAGTTTTTGATCCCTTTTTTACAAGTAAAGGAAAAGCAGGTAACGGTTTAGGCTTAAGCCAAGTTTTTGCCTTTATGGAGCGAGCAGGAGGAGCTGTTAAGCTATACTCTAAAGAAGGTGAAGGGGCTGATTTCTGTTTATATTTTCCTCGTTTTCAGAAAAGTAGTGTAATAACAGAAAATAAGACTCCTATAAAGCTACAGCCTCAGGTTTTAGGTGATGAAACAATTCTTGTGGTGGATGATGAACCTGCATTGCGTGAGTTAGCAAGTGAAATACTAATAAATGCAGGTTATAAAGTTTTTATAGCTGTTGATGGAAAAGACGCACTTGAAGTGTTAGCTACTAAAAAGTCAATAGCACTGGTATTAAGTGATATTATTATGCCTAATATGGATGGCTATCAATTAGCTCAACAAATAATGGATAACTATCCAAACGTTAACATACAATTAACGAGCGGGTATACAGGTGAAAGTCATAGTGATCTTCAAGATTCTCACTTAAAAGAAAATATATTATACAAACCTTACGACACTGATGAGTTGTTGAGTAAAGTTCGTACTACTTTGGATTGTTAGTAAAATATTTAATAATAAGAGTTGTTAATGAATAATACTGTAAATAAAGAAGAGTATTGGCATTGGACAGAGGCTTTAAGAGTTGGGCTTTGTGAAATTGATAATGATCATAAAGTGATTTTTCAACTTATTAATAAAACTCACTTGCTGATTCAAAAAGACCCCGAGAGTGATATCTTATATTCTTTATTGGATGAGGTTATTGAATATACCGAATCCCATTTTAAACGCGAAGAAGCTATTATGCTTGCTTCAAAATATCCATTTAGTGAAAATCATTTTGCTTTACATGAACGGTTTGTATGCCAATTAGATCAAAAATTTGATCAGGTAAAGTCTAAGCAATACTCAATGACTGATTTTCTGATTTTCTTAAAAGATTGGTTTGTTGAACATATTAAAGAGACTGATCATCGTATTCCCCCTTATACAGTAGGATATGAAGCTGATATAGAAAATGAATTAAAAAAAATAGGTGCATTATCAATCAAGCAACATTGTAAGGTTTATTTAGTTGATGATGATGAGGGTTATTTAGAGCTAATGCATGATATGTCTAATGCAGCTGGTTTTAGCAGTTATTGTTTCAGTTCTGGTATTTATTTCTTACAAACACCAATTACTAATAATGATCTTGTTATTCTGGATTTAAATATGCCAGAAAAAGATGGTATTGAAGTAATGCGTGATTTGGCTGATAAAAAAATTAGTCCTACTTTTATTCTTGTTAGTGGGTTCGATGAGCGTGTATTACATTCTGCAAAGCAACTTGCTGAATCAAGAAATTTACGTGTCGCAGAAATACTTTGTAAACCCATTGAGACAGAAGAATTTATTGATGTATTAACAAAAGTACATGCAGAATGTAATTTAGCTAGCATTATTGAAAAGCAGACAGAAAATCCAAAATCAAATTTACAAATTAATAAAAATGCTATTACGGTTGAAGAATTAAAACTAGCATTTGCGGAAAACCAATTAATTGTTTATTTTCAGCCTCAAATTCGATTTGATAATAAACAGGTTGTTGGGGCTGAAGTATTAGTACGTTGGCAGCATCCAAAACGAGGTCTGGTTTTCCCAGACCAATTTATTCCTTTAGCTGAACAGCATCATTTGATGGGGGAATTAACTGAAATTGTCATTTTAGAATCGATTAAAGCCTATAAACAATTTATCCAAGCTGATATAGAAATAAACCTTTCTGTTAACTTATCTTCACAGAATATAAATGACTTAGCCTTACCCGAAAAGCTTGGTTCTTTACTAAAAAGCCATAATATAGCTCCAGAATCATTTATATTAGAATTAACTGAATCTGAAATATTAACGGACACATCAGCTGCCTTGGATATTCTAAATCGCCTACGTATGAAAGGTTTTTCTTTGTCTATTGATGATTTTGGTACAGGGGACTCATCATTAAAGAAACTCTATCAATCACCTTTTTCAGAGCTAAAAATAGATCAGCATTTTGTTAAACGCATAGAAAAAGATACTGAAGCTACAGCCATTGTTAAAATATGTATATTACTGGCTGAAGAGTTTAAATTACAAACAGTCGCGGAAGGGATAGAAACACAAGCAATATGGGATAAATTAAAAGCTATTGGTTGTAAAATTGCTCAAGGTTATTTTATTGCCCGCCCAATGCCAGCTGAAGACTTGATAGCATTTTGTAATAAAAATAAATTAAGCTAATTATAGCCTATTGGTATTCTAAGGCGCTGGCTTTAGCCTGCACAGCGACGATAAAAATACTACTAACTGATATATCGTAGATTAAAAATATCTCTAATACAGAAAATAATAAAATAATCTTGAACTCAAATAATTCATTTAGCTTTTTTTATTGGCTAAAACATAACTTTACTGTTGCTCTTGGAATTATAGTTGTTGGTTATATCGGCACTTTACTGAGTACTCCACCAAGCACCGCCAGCCCTATTTGGCCTCCTGCAGGTTTAGCTCTAGCAGTTATGCTTGTGTATGGTAGGGCTATCCTACCAGGAATTTATATTGGAGCTTTATTATTAAATACTTACTCTTTTCTTGATTTTTCAACACCAGAATCTTTAGCGCCTTCTTTTATTTCAGGACTTATTACCTGTTTTGGCTTATGTCTCCAAGTTAGTTTCGGTACTTATTTAATAAATCGTTTTATAGGGAAAGAAAACCCTTTAATTGATGACCCTAAAATTATTTATTTCTTTTTTCTCGCAGCTCCTGTTAGCTCTATAGTTTCCGCTTCTATTGGTATTGCTACAGTATTTTATCAAGGGTTCATAACCGTTGAAGAAATCCCTATAAGTTGGCTGACTTGGTGGGTAGGTGATTGTATTGGTGTTATTATTTTTACACCGATTATTTTAGCTTTTATTGCCAAGCCAAAAGCTTTGTGGAAGGTTCGACGTAAACTAGTATCTTATCCTCTATTAATCATGTTTATATTGATTGTTGCTATGTTTCAATACAATCAATATAAAGAGACAGAACGTATCTCATCTGTCTTTGAGCGCCAAGTGAATAAATTTCATGCTTTGTTTAGTAATGAAATTTTACATCACATAGAGACAAATGAAGTATTAAAAGGTTTTTTTGATAGCTCTCAGAGTACTACGGCAAAGGAATTTAATACTTTTACGCAAGCTTTTTTTAATAAAAAACATAATATTCAAGCTTTAGAATGGATTTCATACGTCCCTCTAAAACAACGCAAAGAATTTGAAAACTCTACTGAGATAAATTTAATTATTCGAGAACCGAATAATAGCAAAGAAATGGTTAGAGCAGCAGAACGGGAAGCATATTTTCCTATTACTTATGTTCAGCCTTTGGATGATAATAAACGAGCATTAGGGTTTGATGTTGGGACAAATTCTAAAGCACTGGCAGCAATTCTAAAAGCAAAAAAGTCGGGTGAAACGACGATTACTGAACCTATTCAGCTAGTACAAGATATAGATAAAAAAACGGGCTTTGTACTCTATTCTCCTGTCTATCATAAAAATACACTAAGTGATGATACTCCGCAATTAAAGGGCTTCACAGCAATGGTATTTCGAATAGTTGATGAAATTGACAAAATTACGGCTGAATTCCCAGATGTGCAACTATTTATAAAAATACAAGATCAGAAAAATAAAATTTATAGTAATTTTAAAGAAACAAAGAGAACAGGTTTAAACTTACTTTCATTACAGAAGACGATACAAATACAAGTAGCTAACCATAACTGGAGTATTGTCTATCAGCCCTCATCTGACTTTTATCATAATCATATATCATGGACTATATGGTGGTTATTCTTAGGTGGTTTTATTATCACCAGCTTAACTGGAATTGGTTTATTAATGTTAAGTGGCCGAACAATACGTACAGAAGAATTAGTTCGCCTTCGAACTCAAGATCTAGCAAAAAGTGAAGAGCGGTGGCAGTTTGCCTTGGAAGGGAATAGGCAAGGCGTTTGGGACTGGAATATACAGACTAGTGATGTATTCTTTTCGATTCGTTGGAAACAAATGTTAGGTTATGAAGCACAGGACGTGGATAGTAAGCTAACTAGCTGGGATAAACTTATTCATCCTGATGATAAGGAAAAAACTTATGAAATACTGAATAAGCATTTTGAGAGGCAAACTCCATTTTTTGAAAACGAACATAGACTGTTATGTAAAGACGGAACGTATAAGTGGACAGTAGGGCGAGGTATGGTGGTCTCATGGACTGAGGATAATAAACCATTACGCATGATTGGTACTCAAACAGATATTTCAGAGCAAAAAAATGCACAGGCAGCACTAGAGTTAAGTGAAGAACTTTTTAGAACTATGTTTGAAGAAGCGCCTTTAGGGGTTGCTTTAATTGATTCAATAACAGGTCAAATTTATCAGGTAAATTCACGTTTTGCTGATATTGCAGGAAGAACTAAACAAGAAATGCTAGTTCTTGATTGGATGACCATTACTCACCCTGACGATGTTCAAGAAGATTTAGATAATATGGCTTTGTTAAATGCAGGAGAAATTTCTGGGTTTAATATGATTAAACGTTATCGTCATCCTGATGGTGTGTATGTCTGGATTAATATGACTATTGCACCTATGACGGTAAGTGATAAAAAATGTCCTCGTCACTTATGTATGATTGAAGACATTTCCGAACAAAGAAAGACTGAGGAAGCATTAAGGCGAGCTCAAAAAATGGATGCAGTGGGTCAGCTTACAGGGGGTATTGCTCACGATTTTAATAATATTTTAAATATTATTTTAGGTAATATTGATCTATTAAAATTGACGGTAGATATGGATGATAAAGGTCGTAAACGGCTTGATACTATCACTAAATCTGCTAAGCGAGCAGCTAACCTTACAAAACAACTCCTTAGTTTTACTCGAAATAAAGCCGTAAAAGTTGCCAGTACAAATATTAATGAAGTTGTTTTGGCAATGAATAATATGATCATGCGATCAATAACCCCCCAAGTGGAAGTAGAACATATACTAGTTGATAATTTGTGGCTTACAGAAATTGACCAAGGTGATTTTGAAGATGCCGTGCTTAACTTGGTTATTAATGCTCGTGATGCAATGGCGGGCAGCGGTCAATTAATAATTGAAACATCTAATAAGAGCTTTGATGCCAGAGATTGTTTAGTAATGAATCTAGGCATAGAGCCTGGTGATTATGTAGCGTTTTCCATAAGTGATAATGGTGAAGGGATTTTACCAGAACAACAAGAACATATTTTTGAACCTTTTTTCACAACTAAGCCTCAAGGTAAAGGCACTGGACTAGGATTGGCAATGGTTTTTGGTTTTTGCCAACGATCTAAAGGCAACATTAATGTTTATTCAGAACCTGGAAAAGGAACAACTTTTCGAATTTATTTACCAAAAGCAAAAGAAAATCATCAAGATATTGTGCTAAAGCATGAGCATGCTGAAAAGCAACTTAAGGGTCGTGAGACAATTTTAGTGGTCGATGATGAAGAAGACTTAGTAGAGCTAGTTCAAGTATCATTGGAAGCACTGGGGTATAAGGTTGTAACTGCTACAAATGGAAAACAAGGGTTAGAACAGTTGAATAATAATCCTAGCATAGATTTATTATTCAGTGATGTAGTTATGCCAGGTGGTATTAATGGTTATCAATTAGCCCAGCAAGCGAAAGCTAAAAACGCCTCACTTAAAATACTACTTACATCTGGTTTTCAAGAAAAGGTTGTTACTGAAACAAACAAAACAGAATTTGATAACAATTTATTAAGCAAACCTTATTCTCAAACTGATATTTTACTTCGGATACGAGAATTACTGGATAACTCTTAAATATTTACATGGTTATTAGCTTAATTAAGGATCGTCACTTGTAGAGCTGACTTTTAGTCCGCTCTACACTTATAACCCTGTGGTTTGTATATAGTCATGAATATTTATAAGAGGATTAAACTTTATACTTATTGTTGATCAATTGGGATAACAAATTTAAAAATAGATCCGCCATTAACCGCATGTTCAGCCCAAATTTTACCTTGATGTAGATCGATAATTTCTTGGGATATAGCTAGTCCTAAACCTGTACCCCCAGCTTTGGTTTTTGTTTGGCTACTTTGAATAAATTTATTAAATACTTGATCTAACTCACCCTCTGGAATGCCTATACCTTCGTCTTCAACACTAAAGACAAGAGCAGGCATTTTATTAAATGATGTATGTTTAATAGTAATTAAGATGGTTTTTTCTTCAGGTGTATATTTAATTGCATTGGATAATAAATTAGTTATCACTTGACCTATACGCGCTGAATCAAATGATGCTCGATTGTTTTTACAAATATTAGAATTGATATGTAATTGACGCTCTAAAATACGTGACTCTTGTTCTGCCACGCAAGAGTCTAAAATATCTGATAATTGATATTCTTTAAGCTCTAGCTTCATATGTTTTGCTTCTAGTTTTGATAAATCTAATAAATTATTTAATAAGTTTAATAAACGTTCACCACTGGTATGGATGCGTTCAAAGTATTTTAAATTTTTGGCTTTATCTTCTTTATCTATATTCTTAATGCCAAAGTGAGAAAAACTTAATATGCCGTGCATAGGTGTGCGCAATTCATGTGACATATTGGCTAAAAATTCAGATTTTGCTTTGTTGGCTGCTTCAGCTATTTTTTGTAATTCAATTAGATGTAATTCATTATTTTTTCGTTCCGTAATATCTAATATAGAACCCGTGGAATAAAGTGGTATTCCATCCTCTGAATAAGTGGTTTCACAACGTTCATTGACATATTTTATGGTTCCATTTTTCAATAATATACGATGTTCAATATCATAATGACCATGGTTTTTAATTGAATCAGTATATGCAGAATTAACAAATTCCCTATCTGCGGGATGAACAATCTCTATAAAGTCGGTATAGAATAACTGTGCACTATTATCTATTTCAAAAATTTTATAGACCTCTGGGGACCACTCCAAGAAATTGTTTTTTATAAAATGAGTCCAACTACCTAAATGAGCAAGTTGTTGTGCTTGTGTTAGGATTTGCTTACTTTTTTTAAGCAGAGCTTCATCTTGTTTTCTTTTTGTTATATCACGCGCTAAGGCACTAAAAACAGATTTTCCATTTAAAATAAAATGGTTTATGCAGGTTTCAACGGGGATTATGTTACCGTTTTTATGAATATGAAAATCTTCAATGGTGACCGATTTACCAACTTTTAAATTATTCCATAAAGTAGTTAATTCTGCTTGCTTAGCAAGAGCAATATCACTGATAGTAAGTTGTAATAGCTGTTCTCGGCTATAACCTAAGTCATCACAGCTATTTTGATTTATATCAAGAATATTGCCGTCTATATCATTTAAAAAATAACAGTCAACTGTTTGGTTAATCAAATATTTAAAACGAGATTCTGATTGTTGAAATTTCTTTGCGTTATTTGAAATTTGATCCTTTTGGACTAATAAATAAAATAATAAAGATGAGACTATTAAACTGAGTAAGGTTCCCCTAAACAAATAAGTAATAAGAATTTGTGCTTTATCTGTTTCATAGTTGCTAAGAAATTGAGAGCTAGGGTAAAACGATAATTGCCAATTTTTATTAGCAATTTTTAAGGAATGTTGGTGAAAAAATAATGAGTGTTCATTCTCATCTTTATCACCTTTAATTAACATTGATAAGTTACTTTCCGTGTCAATTTCATTTAGGTAAACTTGGAGTTGTTTTTCGATATGAAATTCAGATGTAGATTGTACAATATTAATAATTTGATCCATACGTAAAACAATTTCAACTAACCCTAATAACTTATTGGTTTTGTAGACAGGAAAAAAAATCAATACAGCTTTTTGCTTATTTTGTTCTTGAATAAGAGTAATGGGAGAGCTAACAGTAAAGGAATACTGGTCTTTGATTATATTAATAGTAGATTTCGAAAAAGGGTTACTTGCTGAATCAAGCCCAAAAGCTAATTTATTACTTTCAAAAGGTTCTATATATTGAATAGGATAATAAATATCCTTTTCTGCTGATGGCTGAGTTTTAGAATTATTTATACGCTCTAAAATAGTAAAATTTTCAAACCCTTCATTTTGCATGTCTTTTTCATAAGAAAATCTTTTTTCATGCGTTATTTTAGGTAACCAACCAAGCGCTTTAATTTCTGGGTGGTTTTTTAAAATAGCATTAGAAAAATTTTTAAATTTTTCTCGACTAACAAAGTTACTGCCATGAAAAAAAGCTTGCATAGCACGTGCAATATCAAGGTTAGATTCAATAACTTGTTTAAATGTATTAAAAAATTCATCTGATGATTGATCAAATGACTGCAAAGAGTATTCTTTTTGTTTTATGATGGATATTTGATAAGCTGAAAATGCGACAATATTTATCAGCAAAAAAACCAGTACAGGAATTGAAAGTAATTTTAATTTCATTAATTTTTTTTCGATATAAATTAAAGTTGCATAAAGCTATTTATACTTTATCGCTACTTTATTTTTCTATGACTTAAGATATTAAGCTCTCGTTAATTGGCATAACAACTATTCAAATAGAGTATAGATAATAAAACAATAAATTCAATGTGGATAAATATAAGGGCAAAACAAACACTAGCTGATTAAACTTATTTTTTGTAGGGAGTTATAGTGTTTACTTAACTGCGAAGGGTTAGATAGATAGGGAAGTTGTAAATTAATTAGATTGTAAGGCTGGGTATATTACAGAAACAATGTCTAATACTTTAATTTAACATTTGTCGGATATGTTCAATTTCATCTTTTGCCTGATCAAGAATATTAATGCTCTGGTCAATATCCAAATTTCCTGATACTAATTTTTGATAGGCGGGCAATTCATCCATTTTAGGCATTTTCTTTATATCAATTTTGCCTATGAAACTATGAAGTTGAGAAATCATAACTATATCGCTGTAATCAGCTGCTTTACCACTGTCTCTTCGCCAATTCTCTGCATGAGAAATTACATCTTCAAAGTCAGATGGGAAATCCCATTTTCTGATAATTTGTATTCCAATTTCAACACGTAATTTTTTTACTGTTTCAGCCAAATCTCTAGGGTTTGCAAGAATATCAGGGTGCTTATCCGCATAGGTTAAAATGGG
>Ga0105355_10003581_pt1 | contig 13567 bp, 8 predicted proteins | sample GOMGulsemesocosm_2_FD_83508 | JGI IMG/M metagenome (GOLD analysis project Ga0105355, IMG submission 83508) | Methane-oxidizing microbial communities from mesocosms in the Gulf of Mexico - GOM9C Gulf of Mexico | ecosystem: Environmental > Aquatic > Marine > Cold seeps | place: Gulf of Mexico... | reverse complement strand
TTACGTCAAAGTGGCGATGATATTAGTGAAATATCGGGTATATTTTCAGGTACGCTTTCTTGGTTATTTGAAACTTATGATGGCAGTACACCATTTTCAGAGCTGTTGTTAAGCGCTTTATCACAGGGTATAACTGAACCAGATCCTCGTGAAGACCTATCAGGGCGAGATGTACAACGAAAATTATTAATACTCGCACGTAAAGCGGGTTTTGAACTAGCGTTAGAAGATATTGATTGCCAGAACTTAGTACCAGCGGCGTTACAATCATTATCAACCAATGACTTTCTAGGGCGAGCGAATGAACTTGATGATTATTTTGCTAATGCTTTAAATGATGCTAATGCTAAAGAAGCATGCATACGCTACGTTGCACGCTTTCTAAATAATGAGTCAGGTGGGGTTAGTGCAAAAGTTAGTTTGGAGGTATTGCCACAAAGCGATGCTTTTGCCAATTTATCTCCATGCGATAATATCTTTCAAATTTGTAGTCAATGGTATCAAGATAATCCTTTAATCATACGTGGTCCGGGGGCTGGTCGAGATGTTACTGCTGGCGGTATACATTCGGATCTAGTTAATATTTGTAAGCAACTTGCCCATAAGCAAACTCAAGTGAAAATAAAAGGCATAAACTAATAAATATCAAAGCGATGCCTTAATTCCTAGCTTAGATATTCATTGATAAAATGACATTGAGTTACTTTGATGAGCACAATTAATTCAATCAGGAATTTTTTTGTTCATCAAGGCAATCACAGCTTGTCTAACAGTTGCTTTTAGCTATTATTACTAGCATGATAGATATTATTTATTTACTTCATCGGTGCAATGGCTAAAGAATCCCCTCACCAAACACATTACACTCGACAAATTCATCACTTGTTAGCAAAAGTCTATGGCAGAAGTGCTTTGAAAGACTCTTTGCTTGATCGCGCTAGTGATTATTTCGAACACGAAGAATTTAGACCTTCAGACGAAAAAAAGACAGCCGAAGAGTCGCAATTAGAGTTAATGCAGCGTACCGAGCGCCACTCAAGTCTATTATCACTTGCTCTATCAATTCTAGAATTGGCGGAAGGAGAAAGTTATGCTGAGAATAACCGTAAATCAGCACAATTCTTAGGCACTATTCAGTTATTGAGCCCAACAGAGGGTAAGCGTGTTGCAAGTAATAATGAGCAGAGCAAATCGATTTATAAAGCTGTTTTATGTTTACGCCTACTCGATTGTTTGATTATTGATGGCCAGATGATTGAGCCATATATCAATAAATTTTTACCGGATATTTCCGCAGATCAATATATCGATTTTGTTAATAACGACAGAGAAGGGCATCAGCGCTTTGTTGAACAAGTTAAGGTACCGCTTATTATGGCGGCCTTATTGCAAGATATTGGTAACTATCATCCGAAAGCGAAAACAATACTTTGCGGCAGTGATGGTAAGCAAGATCCTTTTCGCACATTAGAAGTTAAACACCGAAAAGAATTACTGCAAATAAATTACCGTGAAACGCTTAAATATTTAAATGAAGGTATTGGCATTCCGGCTTTTTTCGGAAATACCAAGGCAGAGCGCGAGCAATTTCTTATTGATGAGCAGGACAAGTTGTCATTCATTAAGTTGTTATTAAAGACGAGTGTTAACCCTAAAAATTCTGTCGGTAATATACTAAAAGTACCACAAATTTATACCTCAATAATTTTGTCGACTAAGGCCAGTTATAATTACAAATTATTACCGCAAGTATTTCAGGTATTAAATAAAAATGCTGAACTAGGTGCCTGCGCACAAACCGTTGTTGATGGTTTATATAAAGTTACCGGTATGTTCCCTCAGGGCTTTGGCGTTGTATATATGCCATCGGGAGATCTTGGGGGGGCGGGTGACTGTTATGAATATGCTATTGTAAATGGCTTATACCCCAAGGTACCTAAACAGCCCCATTGCAGAATGGCAACACGCAAACTTACCTTTATTGGTTATGGCCAAAATTGTGTTATTAATAATAGTAGTAATCTTTATTTCACCCAAACAGCAAAAAAATTAGCAAGGTTAAGTAAAGAGCGCTTAAATGAAATTTTAGAGTTATTAAGTTCCAACTCGCATGAGCGTAAAGAATTAGACCTTCTACCTCGCTGCTGGCAAGCTAATGAATTTTTTTCAATAAAATCCCATCAAAACCTTTGGAATAAGGTTGATTCATAAACTTATGCCAATCCCAATAACCAGTTATTGCCAACCAAGCACCTTAACCTGATTTATTTTCTAATGAGTTTCTAAATTAAGTTACAAAAGCAGTGAGAACATCACTGCTTTTGGTTAATTAAGGGGTGAGGTTTATTACAAGCAGTAGTGCTGAATCATTTCTGTGAGTAGTTTCTCAGTCTTATCAATCTCACTATGTGCCAAAAACTCATTAGGTTGATGAGCTTGATCGATAGAGCCAGGTCCAAGCACTATAGTTTGACAGCCCAGTTGCTGAATATAAGGGGCTTCAGTAGCATAATTTACAGCACAGCAACTGTGACCACTAATTTCTTCAGCGATATCAATGAAGGTGCTTGGCTTTTTTTGTTCAAAGCTAGGAGAGCTTGGGTGCATTTCTGCAAAGGTGATTCGACCAGGGTAAGTTTCAGCTAAAGGTTTGAGAGCCTCGCTTAACCAGTTAATTAACTCATCATCACTCATGCCTGGAAGTGAGCGTAAATCAATATCTAAATGACAGTGTCCACAAATTCTGTTGGCATTATCCCCTCCTGAAATTGCGCCTAAATTTAATGTTGGAGCTGGCACATCGAATGCTGTGTTTTCATAGTTAAGTAAAAACTTTTCCTTCAGCTCTAATAATTGACCTATTACCTTGTACATGATTTCAATGGCATTTATTCCAAGGCTTGGCTTACTTGAATGGCCTGATTTACCCTCGACGCTAATTCTGTGAGACATATGTCCTTTATGCATAACAACGGGTACTAAGTTTGTCGGTTCACCAATAATGGCAACATCAGGTTTTATTGCTTGGCTTTTGGCAAAAAAACGCGCACCAGCCATGGTTGTTTCTTCATCAGCAGTAGCTAAAATGTATAAAGGTTTTTTAAGCTTATTTACAGGTAAATCTTTACAAACTTGTAAGATAAAGGCGAAAAATCCTTTCATGTCACATGTGCCGAGACCAAAAAACTTATCGTCTTGGTTAATGACCTTGTGAGGATCTGAATGCCAGCGGTTTTCATCAAATGGCACAGTATCACTGTGGCCTGCCAGTAATAATCCGCCCTCTCCGCTACCTAGCTTTGCCAATAAATTAAATTTGTTACTGGTATCAGGTACCGCTTGAATTTCAATATTAAAACCCAGTTGTTCAAACCAGGTTGCCAATAGCTGTATAACCTCTTTATTACCCTGATCCCAGCTTGCTTGTGTCGAGCTAATGGAGGGGCAAGCGATTAATTGACTTAGGCTTTGATTAAAATCAGGCAGCTTTGACATATAGAACCTATTGTTTTTGAATAATTACTTAAATAGTTATGCTGATTAGTTGCATAACTACCCATGCGGTGTTACCTTAGCTTTATAGTGTAAATAACCTGCTTTAATAAGGCTACTTCAAAAATGGCAAAGGCTATATCAGATTCGAATAACAGTATGCAAAAGGTTGCCATTATTGGCGCAAGTGGCTATGCAGGAGCAGAGCTTGTTGGCTTGTTATGTAAACATAACAAAGCAGAAATTGCTCATTTGGTTGTCTCGGAAAATAGCAGTTCAGAAGGTAAACTTTTTAGTGAACTTCATGGCCGCTTTCAAGGTGTTTGTGACTTACCTTTAGAAGCTTTCTCGTCAGCATGGTTTGATCAATATGCTGCCACTTTAGACGTTGTATTTTTTGCGACACCACACGAGTTCAGTGCTGATTGGGCACAGGCCTTTGTTGATGCAGGTGTGAAAGTATTCGATTTATCTGGCGGTTTCAGGCTAAAAGATGCAAATGACTACCCTAAATACTATGGCTTTGAACATGCGAATACTGATGCACTAGCTAATGCAAAATATGGTTTAGCGGAGTGGCAGCAAGGTGATATTGCCAATACTAACTTAGTTGCAGTACCTGGATGTTACCCAACAGCGAGCTTACTTTGTTTAAAGCCGCTTACTAGCAATAGCCTACATATAGAAAACTCTTTAGTTGTGGTTAATGGCATTAGTGGCGTTAGTGGCGCAGGTAGGAATGCTTCTTTGGCAACCAACTTCAATGAAGTGAGTTTAAAAGCTTATAACGTATTACAGCACAGGCATCAGCCAGAAATATCACAAGAAGCCAATGCTCAGGTCATTTTCAATCCACATTTGGCACCGTATAAAAGGGGCCTTTTAGCGACTGTGACTTTACAACTTAAAGCAGATGTAACTAATGCGCAGGTACTGCAGGCTTTTGAAGCTGCTTATGGCGATAAACCTTTAGTAAGGCTAGTTAAAAGCTGGCCTGAAATAGGTAATGTTGCTCATACTCCATTTGCTGATGTGCACTGGCAGTTTGATGAAGCAAAGCAGGTTGTTGTGGTGAGTTGTGCTATTGATAACTTACTTAAAGGTGCCGCTTCACAAGCATTACAATGTTTCAATATTTCACTTGGTTTAGCCAGTGAATACACATTAATCAATAGTTAAATTAGAAAATACTGAATTAGTCTTTATAGGTAAATCAATGAATAGCTCATCATCAAAATCAGCACTAAAACCTTTAGTCATAAAAATTGGCGGCGCGATTCTTGAAAAAGAATCAGCACTTAGTGCCTTACTATCAGTTATTGCCTCGCTTGAAGACAAGCAGGTGGTTTTAGTTCATGGCGGTGGTTGTGTTGTTGATGAAATGTTAGCGCAAGCTGGTTTTACTACAGAGAAAAAGCACGGGTTACGTGTAACGCCAAAAGAGCAAATCGCGTTAATAAGTGGTGCACTTGCGGGTACGGTAAATAAAGCTATTGTAGCTACGGCCAATAGTATGGAGCTTGCCGCGGTAGGCTTATCGTTAAATGATGGCGACATGATCAGTTGTACACTTTCTACTCAAGGTTTAGGTCAAGTTGGTATTCCACAAACGAATAACAGCAAATTACTAGACTCCTTACTAAAAAGTAAGTTTTTACCGGTTATATCATCGATTGGCGCTTTGGCTAATGGTGACTTAGTCAATGTAAATGCTGATGATGCTGCAGTAGCTATTTGCCAGTTATTGAATGCTGAGCTATTACTACTTACCGATGTTAATGGTGTTAAAGGAGCTGACGGTGAATATTTATCATCACTTAATGGTGAACAAGCACAACGTCTGATTGAGCAAGGGGTTATTGCTGGAGGTATGACGGCAAAAGTGAATGCTGCACTACTTGCTGCTAAGCAATTACGACGAAGTATCGCGGTTGCCAGTTGGCAATCGCCTGAGCAAGTTAGCCAATTACTTGATGGTTATGGTATTGGGACTCAAATCCAGCCAAATTAAATATTAAAATATACCATCAATAAGTCTGAATGAATTTCAAGAGAATATACTTATGTCGACAAATTTAGCATTAAAAGAAATGAACAACTTTTTAGCGGATGACCAGTTAAATCAAGAGCAACTATTAGCTTTGATTAAATTAGCCATCAGCATTAAGCAGCACCCTACAGATTACAGTCAAGCTTTAGCGGGTAAGTCAGTAGCGATGATTTTTGAAAAGCCATCGTTAAGGACCCACGTCAGTTTTGATATGGGCATCAATAAGCTTGGCGGACACGCACTTTACTTAGGGCAGCAAAACGGTAAGTTAGGTGAACGCGAACGAGTGAGTGATTATGCGAAAAACTTATCATGTTTTGCTGATGCTATCGTTGCTCGTGTGTTTAGCCATGATTCAATTCAAGGCTTGGCTGATCATGCCAGTGTTCCGGTTATTAATGCTTTATGTGATGTTTACCATCCTTGTCAGGCGCTTGCTGATTTTGTCACGCTAGCGGAGACTTTCTCAGACTTAAGCCAAGTTAAATTAGCTTATGTTGGGGATGGTAATAACGTTTCTAATTCCCTGATGATTATGGCTGCAATCTTAGGTGTTGATTTTACTTTAGTTTGCCCTGAGGGACATGAAGCAGAGCAGACTATCATTGATAAAACCAAACAATTAGCGCAGATGTCAGGAAGTAAATTGATCCTGACTAATGATATTAATGCTATTGGCTTACAAGATGTTATTTATACTGATACATGGATTTCTATGGGCGATGAAGATGCCAGTAAGAAAGCTGCCATTTTAGCGAAGTTTGCACCTTATCAAGTCAACCACGATTTAATGAATAAGGCACAGGCGAGTATGGTCTTGCATTGTCAGCCAGCTCATTTGGAAGAAGAGATAACAACTGAGTTGTTTGATAGTGAGTTATCAAAAGTATTCCAACAAGCAGAAAATAGAATGTGGGCACAGAATGCCGTCCTAGTGACATTATTAGGCAATTAGTTATTAACATGCAGGTCGAGATAGAGTTTGGCTTACATTAAAAATTAAACAAAATTTAAAATTTATTAGATAGTCTTCAAAATGAAGATTAAGGAAAAGACAATGGCTTTAGCAGAGAAAAAGAAAATCAAAAAAGTAGTACTGGCATATTCAGGTGGTCTTGATACATCGGCGATCATTCCATGGTTAAAAGAGAATTATGATAATTGTGAAGTTGTCGCTTTTTGTGCTGATGTAGGTCAGGGCGAAGAAGAACTTGAAGGCATCAAAGAAAAGGCCATCGCTTCTGGAGCATCAGAGTGTTACGTAGCAGATCTAAAAGAAGAGTATGTTAAAGAATATATTTACCCAATTCTAAAAACAGGTTCTGTGTATGAAGGCCAATACCTATTAGGCACATCAATGGCGCGTCCTATCATTGCTAAAGCTCATATCGAAGTTGCACTTAAAGTGGGCGCAGATGCTGTATGTCATGGCTGTACCGGTAAAGGCAATGACCAAGTACGTTTTGAAGCATGTTTTGCTGCACTTGCGCCAGAGCTAACCGTTATTGCGCCATGGCGTGAATGGGATATGGTTTCTCGTGAAGATTTATTAGACTACTTAGCTGAGCGTGACATTCCGTGTGCAGCTTCATTAACTAAGATTTATAGTCGTGATGCAAACGCATGGCACATTTCTCACGAAGGTGGTGAGTTAGAAGACCCTTGGTGTGAGCCTTCAAAAGAAGTTTGGACCATGACAGTTGACCCTATGGATGCGCCGGATGAAGCCGAACGTGTTCAATTAAGCTTTGTTAAAGGTGAATTAGTTAGCGTTGATGGCAAAGACTTTTCACCTGAAGGTGCTGGTGCTTATGAAGCATTAATGTATCTGAATGCTAAAGGTGCAGCACACGGCGTTGGTCGTATTGATATTGTTGAAAACCGTTTAGTGGGCATGAAGTCTCGTGGTTGTTATGAAACTCCGGGTGGCACAATATTAATGGCTGCTTATAAAGGTTTAGAAACACTTATTTTAGATAAAGAGTCTTTAAAATATCGTGAATCAGTTGGCCTTGAGTTTTCTCATGTAATTTATGATGGCCGTTGGTTTACGCCACTAGCTAAAGCACAGTTAGCATCAGCAGCTTCTTTTGCTGAGCAATTGACTGGCGATGTAGTGGTGAAACTTTACAAAGGTATGGCACAAGTGACTCAACGTCGTTCGCCAAATAGCTTGTACTCAGAAGAGTTTGCTACTTTTGGCGCAGACGATGTGTACGACCAAAAACATGCGGAAGGTTTTATTCGTTTATTCAGTTTATCTAGCCGTATTACTGCACTTTCTCAAAAGGAGAAATAGTCATGGCTTTATGGGGGGGACGCTTTCAAGGGCAACCAAGTTTACAGTTTAAAAAATTTAACGACTCGCTGCCGGTAGATTACCGCATGGCCGTGCAAGATATTGTTGGCTCTATTGCATGGGCAGGTGCTATTCATTCAGTGGGTATCATTAATGAAAGTGAATTAGCTGAGCTAACAGCTGCGCTTAATGAATTGAAAAAATCTGTTGAAGAAAATCCACAGCAGATTTTAGGGTCTGATGCTGAAGATATTCACAGCTGGGTTGAACTTGCTTTAATTGAAAAAACCGGTGATTTAGGTAAGAAGCTCCATACTGGTCGTAGTCGTAATGACCAAGTAGCTACTGATTTAAAACTATGGTGTAAAGAAACTGGCGGCGAATTATTGTTTGCTTTAGTTAATTTACAGCAAGCTATGATGAACTTAGCTGAACGTGAAAAAGACACGGTATTACCGGGTTATACCCATTTACAGCGTGCTCAACCCGTAACCTTTGGTCACTGGTGTTTAGCCTATGTTGAAATGTTTAACCGTGATATTGGTCGTTTAAAGGATGCGGTATATCGTTTAGATGTTTCGCCTTTAGGCTCAGGCGCGTTAGCTGGTACAGCCTATCCAATTGATCGTAATCAATTGGCACATAATTTAGGTTTTAGAACCGCAACGTTAAACAGTTTAGATGCTGTTTCTGATCGAGATCACGTCATTGAATTACTGGCGTCTGCAAGTATCTCAATGATGCATTTATCACGTTTTGCCGAAGATTTAATTTTCTACAATTCAGGTGAAGCAGGTTTTGTGGAAATGAGTGATTTAGTGAGCTCAGGTTCATCATTAATGCCGCAAAAGAAAAATCCAGATGCCTGTGAATTAATTCGTGGTAAAGCGGGTCGTGTATTTGGTTCGTTAACGGGCATGTTAACCACGATGAAAGCACTCGCCCTTGCATATAATAAAGATATGCAAGAAGACAAAGAAGGTCTTTTTGATGCACTTGATACATGGCAAGAATGTATGGAGATGGCTGTATTAGTTGCTGACGGTTTAAAAGTAAATCGTTCACGTACATTGGCAGCCGCCCAGCAGGGGTACGCTAACGCAACTGAACTAGCTGATTATCTTGTCAGTAAAGATATTCCGTTTAGAGAAGCACATCACATTGTTGGTGAAGTGGTACTTGCAGCTATTGATAAAGGTGTGCCATTAGAAGATTTAACCCTTACGCAATTACAAGAATACAGTGAAAAAATTGGCCAAGACGTTTATCAACATTTAGATATTGAATCAACATTAGATAAACGTGAAGCACTTGGTGGTACATCACGTGGTCAGGTTGAACAAGCACTGGCAAATATTCAGTCAGGTGATAGAGATATTCTTAATGAGAATGTTGTAGGTGCTCCAGGTAAGCAGCAAATAAAAGGGGCATTAAAGCAAGTTAAACAGCGTTTAAATGCACAAAAAGCAGCGGCTATGTCTGTGCGTAGAGCCAAAATGTCAGATGTAGATAGTATTTTTTCTTTGACGGCCTTTTGGGCTGAAAAAGGTGAAATATTGCCACGTACTCGCGACAATATTATTCATGATATTCAAAATTTTGTTGTTGCTGAACTTGACGGCAAAGTGGTTGGTTGTGCTTCACTTTATATCTACCAAACAGGCTTGGCTGAAATCCGTTCTGTTGTGATTGAAGAAAATGCACAAAAGCAAGGTCAAGGCGAAGCACTTGTTCAATATTTGTTAGAGTTTGCCCATCAAATGGAACTAGAGCAAATTATTGTCTTAACTTATATTCCACAATACTTTGAGCACCTTGGTTTTAACTTGATCGACAAAAACTCGCTTGCGGAAAATATTATTGAAGACAGTGAACCTAGTCCTCATAAAGATCCTGCAGATGAAGTGGCAATGGAATATATTGTTGGTCAAAGTAAGTAGCGTTTTAAAGTAAAGGTTAAGTAAAAATAAAGAATGGAAAGCATGAATAATAGTGATCAGAATTACGTAAAATGGTTTAGAAACGCAGCGCCATACATTAATGCTCACCGAGGAAAGACGGTAGTACTTATGTTTGGTGGTGAGGCTGTTACTCACCCAAATTTTGCCAATATTATTCATGATATTTCTTTATTAAGAAGCCTTGGCGTAAAACTAGTGGTTGTGCATGGCGCACGACCACAAATTGAAGAGCGCATGGAGCAACGTGGTCTGGATGCGAATGTTGAAAACAATGTTCGAGTAACAGATGCACAAACACTGGTTGCAGTTAAAGATGCAACTGGCTCTCTACGTCTTCATATTGAAGCCTTACTTTCTACTGGTCTAGTAAATTCACCGATGCATGGCTCACAAATACGGGTTAGCACGGGGAATTTCGTCATTGCTAAGCCGATGGGAGTACGTAACGGTATTGACTATAAATATACTGGTAGCGTTAGAAGAGTAGACTCTGACGGCATTAATATGCAGCTTGATTATGGCTCCATCGTTTTGTTATCACCTATTGGTTATTCACCAACAGGCGAAGTCTTTAATTTAGCGTTAGAAGATGTGGCTACCCAGACAGCTATTGCACTTAAAGCAGATAAGTTAATCGCTTTAACTGAAGATGATGGACTAATCGACAAGTCAGGGGAGTTAATTCGAAGCTGTAGCGTTCGTACAGTGAAAACTTTGCTTGATGAAAAGGACTGCCACGTTCGTCAGCTATTGCTGCGCTCTATCATTCAAAGCGGTGAAAATGGTGTTGAACGTTGTCATTGTGTCAGCTATCAAAGTGATAGTGCATTATTACAAGAGCTATTTACTAGAGATGGTTCGGGAACTCTTATTGCCAAAGACCATAAAGAACTGATTGCTACAGCAACTATTGATGATGTTGCTGGTATTTTAGAGCTTATTCAACCGCTTGAGGAAGAAGGAGTATTGGTTAAGCGCTCTCGCGAATTACTAGAAATGGAAATTGAGTGTTTCACAGTACTTAAAAAGGAAGATGTCATTATTGCTTGTGCCGCTTTGTATCCTTATCCTGATGTAAAATCGGGTGAAGTGGCTTGTGTTGTTATTGACCCTGATTATCGTAAAGGTAATAGAGGAGAAAGAATAATTAATGCTATTGAGTTAACGGCTAAAAAGCAGGGATTAACTTCATTATTCTTATTAACCACAGTAAGTGGTCATTGGTTTAGAGAGCAAGGTTTTATTGAGACCTCGTTAGAAAACCTACCTGAAGGCAAAAAGCAGATGTATAACTTCCAGCGTAACTCTAAAGTCTTTGTTAAAGATATCTAATTCCTATTGAGCTATATGAAAAAATAAAGCCGCTAACTTGAACAGTTAGCGGCTTTATTATTTTAAAATTTTACTAAGGTATTTTTCTTCGTGACTCGTTAAAATAGCTCTTCAGTTTCTTCTTGCTCAGTACCCGATAATATATCTTCGCTACTATCTTTAATAATATAATCTGTTGGTACATTACCTAATCGGAAATACTCAAACTGGCTTGTTTTGTCGGTTTTAGTGGTTAACTTTCCAGTCGCTTTATCAATGCGCACCGATACAATATCCACAGGTGGTTGAAAAGGCTCAACCTCTATATCAGCTAATGCAATTCTCATAAAATCAATCCAGGCAGGCTGCGCAGATTTAGCGCCGAATTCTTTACCTGTTATTTGGTTTTTCCCTAAATTATTATTGTAAACTGATTGACCTAGCATATGGCGTGGATCATCAAACCCTATCCAAGAGGTGGTAATTAAACGACGGCTAAAGCCTGAAAACCAAGCGTCTTTTGCATCATTTGTAGTGCCTGTCTTACCTGCTATATCACGGCGCTTTAGTGTCCTTGCACGCCAACCAGTTCCTTGCCAACCTGGTTTCATAGACCAATCCGAACCCCAAATAGCGCTATTCAGTGCCTGTGTTACTAAAAAAGCATTTTGTGCACTAATTACACGTGGAGCTTGCTTAATGTGAGTTAGTGACTGTTCGTCTACAGTAGATAACTGTTCATTGTCAAACTCATTCATACTATCGTTGGCAGTTTCCACATCAATTGCAGTGTTTAAAGAGTCCTCAGGCAATTCATTATTCTCCAGCTCATTAACTTCAATACAAGGATCACAAGCTAAAGCTGGATCCGCTTGGAAAATAACTTCGCCCTCACTGTTCTCAATACGTTCAATTAAATAAGGCTTAATTAAGAAACCACCATTGGCAAAGGTAGCAAAACCAGTTGCAACTTCTAGTGGGGTTAAAGAAGCAGAGCCGAGAGCTAAAGATTCGTTGCGTGGTAAGTCACTGGTATTGAATCCAAAATTTGATAAATAATTTACTGTTCCTCTGATGCCAATACTTTTTAGCAAGCGTACGGCAATCACGTTTTTAGATTGTGCTAAGCCTCGGCGAACCCTGAGTGGGCCAGCATAAGTTTCGGGAGAGTTCTTTGGACGCCAAACGACACCAGAACTTCTATCCCATTGGTCGATTGGAGCGTCATTTATTAGGGAGGCAAGGGTAAAACCATTGGCAAGTGCGGCTGAATATATAAAGGGCTTTATATTAGAGCCTACTTGGCGTTTCGCTTGAGTAACTCGGTTAAACTGACTTTGTTTGAAACTAAAACCACCAACAGCTGCTTTAATGGCACCATCATCAGGGGAAAGTGAAACAATTGCTGCACTTGCAGTCGGTAATTGCCCTAAACGATAGCTGCTATCAGGCATTTTATTAACTAAAATTAGATCACCAAAATTTAGAATATCACTGGCCAATTTAGGTGGTCTACCTTGCTTTTGGTCATTAATATAAGCACGAGCCCAAGCTAGACCTGGCCATTCAATTGTTGCTGTCTCTTTATTTCGTAGCTGTATAGTTACGGACTTTTCTTCCACTGATGTCACAATGGCAGGAACTAGCATTTGATAGTAGTTACTTTGCGAAAGAGCAGTCTCAATCTCTTCTTGGCTTAAGGGAGCTGATTGATTAGTTGTAAGACCGTTATTATTAGATACAGTCGCTGGACGAAGTGAATTAATAGGCCCACGATAGCCATGGCGCTGATCATAACTTAATAAATTATTTACTAAGGCTTGTTGTGCTGCTGTTTGTAATTTTGCTGTTACCGTAGTAAAAACCTTATAACCTTCAGTATAAACCTTGTCTTTACCATAGCGTTGCAAAACTTCCTTATGAGCCATTTCAGCAATATATGGGGCATCAAGCTCTATTTCGGCGCCATGCCTTTTACCTGTTATAGGAGCAACTTTCGCGGTACTGTATTGCTGGTCGGTAATGTAACCACTTTTTAGCATACGGTATAGCACCACACTACGGCGATCTTTAGCTCGTTTAGGTGAACGAATAGGGTTTAATGTTGAGGGTGCTTTAGGAAGACCGGCAAGTACTGCAATCTGTGCAAGGGTGAGTTCGTTTACTTCTTTACCATAATACACTTGGGCAGCAGCACCAAATCCGAATGATCTATGACCTAATGGAATTTTATTTATGTATAGCATTAAAATTTCATCTTTGGTAAGTAAGCTTTCAATATGAAATGATAAGAATATCTCTCGGATTTTACGAGTGTAGGTTATTTCACGAGTAAGGAAGAAATTACGTGCCACTTGCATGGTAATAGTACTTGCGCCTCCTTTATCTTGGCCCATTAATTTGCCAAGCACAGCACGGCCCATGCCGATAGGGTCAACACCAAAATGTAAATAG
>Ga0105355_10003573_pt1 | contig 13583 bp, 9 predicted proteins | sample GOMGulsemesocosm_2_FD_83508 | JGI IMG/M metagenome (GOLD analysis project Ga0105355, IMG submission 83508) | Methane-oxidizing microbial communities from mesocosms in the Gulf of Mexico - GOM9C Gulf of Mexico | ecosystem: Environmental > Aquatic > Marine > Cold seeps | place: Gulf of Mexico... | reverse complement strand
ATGGGTCATATTGAGTTAGCAAAATGGGCCGATATTATTGTCATTGCGCCAGCAACCGCGGATGTTATTGCCCGTATTGCCTGTGGCATGGCCAATGATTTACTTTCAACCTTGTGCCTTGCTACTGCAGCCCCTATTGCCATTGCACCAGCAATGAACCAACAAATGTGGCATGCCCCCGCTACTCAAGAGAATATCGCACGATTAACCACCCGAGGTTGCCATATTTGGGGCCCTGGTCGTGGTGAACAAGCCTGTGGCGATATTGGCTTAGGTCGAATGTTAGACGTAGAGCAATTAGTAGGATTAAGCTGTGATTTTTTTGCTGATAAATGCTTACAAGGTCAGCATTGGGTTATTACCGCAGGACCAACGCGCGAAGCTATCGATCCAGTTCGTTATATCTCTAATCATAGCTCCGGAAAAATGGGCTATGCTATTGCTCATGCAGCGTTACGTGGTGGTGCTAAAGTGACCCTAATTTCGGGCCCGGTGGCTATTTCTGCGCCGAATGGCTGTGATTTAGTGCAAGTCGTTAGTGCTGAAGAAATGCATCAGCAAGCATTAACGTTTGCTCAAAGCTGTACTACTTTTGTTGCCTGTGCGGCCGTTGCCGATTACCGGGTCGCTGAAGTGGCCAGCCAAAAAATTAAGAAAACTAACGATGCCATGCAACTGGAGTTAGTGAAAAACCACGACATAGTGGCCGATGTTGCCTGCATTAATAACAAACCATTTATGGTTGGCTTTGCCGCAGAAACGCAAAATGTTGAACATTATGCCCGTGGTAAATTAATGCGCAAAAATTTAGACTTAATTGCGGCTAATGATGTGGCTAAAGCGGGACAAGGTTTTAACAGCGACAACAATGCGCTGACACTCTACAGCGCGATTGATAAAACTGACATTCCATTAGCCAGTAAACACATCGTCGCTAAGCGTTTAGTTTCCTTAATCAATCAGCATTACCTCGCAAAAGTAGCGCAAAAGTAGCGCAAAAATAATAGCAACATACATATCAAGTAATTTTGGCGAAAACACACTAAAGATAAGAGTAAAGTACCCTATGACCACAGCCCCAAAAACCAATGCTAAGCCAAATCGTAAAGAACAAATTTTACAGTGTTTAGCGTTAATGCTGCAAGACTGCCCAGGACAACGTATCACTACCGCTAAACTCGCTGGTGAAGTGGGCGTTTCAGAAGCGGCTTTATATCGTCATTTTCCTTCTAAAGCACGAATGTTTGAAGGCTTGATTGATTTTATTGAAGAGTCTATTTTTACTCGTATTAACTTAATTTTATCTGATCACAAAGAAACCTTAGTCCGTTGTCATCATATGCTGCATGTTTTGTTGGTTTTTGCTGAGCGTAACCCCGGTATGTGCCGTATTCTCTCGGGTGATGCCCTAATGGGCGAAAATGAACGCTTGCGTACTCGCGTGCATAATTTTTTCGAAAAATTAGAGTCTCAATTTAAACAGGTGCTACGTGAACGAAAACTGCGTGAGGGTAAAACCTTTTCAATTAGCGAGCAGGCACTGGCCAATATTTTAGTGTCGTTTGCCGAAGGTAAAATTAGTCAATATGTTCGCTCTGGTTTTGACAGAAAACCGAGCAATGACTTTAATGAACAATGGCAATTTCTAATGGCAAGTAAATAATAAGGCATCACCATGACCTCTTTATCAAGCTTAAAGCCAACTAGCTTATGGCAATTATTCGAGAAAATTTGCAGCATCCCGCACCCTTCAAAACATGAACAGCAAATATCTCAGTGGATCCAGTCTTGGGCCCGCGCATTAGACTTAGCAGTTAAAGAGGATGACATCGGTAATATTGCCATAAAAAAACCTGCTACCGCGGGGATGGAAAATAGAAAGGGCGTGATTTTACAAGCGCACATGGATATGGTGCCACAAAAAAATAATGACACCGAGCATGATTTTTTGACCGACCCCATTCGTCCCTATATTATCGAAGAAGCCAATGGCCCTTGGGTTACTGCTGATGGCACCACCTTAGGCGCTGATAACGGCATTGGTTTAGCCTCAGCATTAGCAATGTTAGCGAGTGATAACATTGCTCACGGCCCATTAGAGGTGTTAGTAACCATTGACGAAGAAGCCGGTATGAGTGGTGCCTTTGGCCTACAACCAAACTGGCTCGATGGCGACATCTTGATTAACACCGATTCAGAGCAAGAAGGTGAAGTTTATATGGGTTGTGCCGGCGGTATTGATGGCTCGGCAACGTTCCCATTAAGTTTTGCCGATGTTCCGGAAAACTATCAAGCCTTTAACTTGTCAATGTCTGGCTTAAAAGGCGGCCACTCGGGTGTTGATATTCATACTGGTCGAGCTAATGCCAATAAATTACTGATCAGATTCCTATTAGAGGCCAGTGAGCAATTTGACATTAAACTAACCGAATTTAATGGCGGTAGTTTACGCAATGCCATTCCACGTGAAGCCAATGCCAGCTTTGTGGTGGCTTTAGCCAATATTGACGCGTTAAAAGCATCCTTAGCGTCTTATTTATCAACTATTCAAGGTAATTTAGGTGCTATTGAAACCGCCATTGAGATGTTGCTAATTTCTCCTGAGGATTTTGAACATTGTTGGGATGAGCAAACACAATATAATATTTTACGCGCGCTCAATGCCTGCCCTAACGGGGTTATTCGTATGAGTGATGATATTGAAGGTATTGTCGAAACCTCGTTAAATTTAGGCGTGATTAATACCCGAGGAAAAAACCTTAACGCCTTGGTGTTGATCCGCAGCCTCCATGATGATGGCAGCTTAGAAGTTCAGCGTACGGTAAAATCGGTGTTTGAACTCGCTGGCGCTAACATCAAATTCTCAGGCGAGTACCCCGGTTGGAAACCTAATACCGACTCAGCGATTATGAAAACAGTGAGTAATACTTATCAACAATTATTTGATAAGGTGCCCGCGGTAATGGTGATCCATGCAGGGCTAGAATGTGGTTTGTTTAAAACCGCGTACCCTCATTGGGATATGGTTTCTATTGGGCCTACCATTAAATTCCCTCACTCTCCTGATGAAAAAATTGATGTCAAAACTGTTGAGCAATATTGGCAATTATTGACGGCGGTGTTAGCGAATATTCCTAAGAAATAGTACTCATAAGTAATATAGTTAATAAATTATATTAACTTGCCGCAAACAAGAACTATTCTCATTAATCTTGACACCGTTGGCGCTTTTCATTCATAATCTTGCACTTTATGGTTTAGCTACTCTACACATTATAAATAAGTAGGTTTTATGTTTTCAAAAGTACCTAAGGTTATTGGCGGATTTTTTATCGCCACAACAGTGCTCATCAGTTCTTTTTCAGCCTTAGCGGCACAAGAAGTGAATGTGTACTCTTATCGCCAACCGTTTTTGGTTGAGCCGTTATTTGACTTATTTACCCAAGCAACAGGCATTAAGGTCAACGTGGTTTTCGCCAAAAATGGCATGGCTGAGCGTTTAGCCAGAGAAGGGAAATATAGCCCTGCAGATATTTTGCTGACTACCGATATTAGTCGTTTAATTGAGCTGCATGAGCGTAAGTTACTACAAGCCAATCACGATAAAATCTTACAGAGTGCTATCCCAAATCAATTTCGCTCGGTTGATAACACTTGGTTTGCGTTAACGACGCGGGTACGTAATATCTACTCAAGTAAACGTCTTGGTGATCTTAACATTAATTACGAAGACTTAGCCGACAGTAAATATCAAGGGAGAATTTGTACGCGTAGTGGTAAACATGCTTATAACGTTGCGCTAGTTTCAGCCATGATTGCGGAACATGGTGAAGCCAACACCTTAACCTGGTTAAAAAAATTCAAAGCAAACTTAGCACGTAAGCCTCAAGGCAGTGATCGTGGACAAGTACAAGCGATTCATCAAAACCTTTGTGATATTTCATTAGGTAATAGTTATTATTTTGGCAAAATGCTCAACGATGAAAAACAAAAAATTTGGGCCGATGGTATTAATATTAACTTCCCTAACCAAGAAAACCGTGGTGCTCACGTCAATATTTCGGGCATGGGCTTAGCCAAGCATTCACCGAATATTAACAACGCTAAAGCATTGATGACATTTTTGGTCTCTAAACCCGCACAACAGCTTTATGCGCAAACTAATATGGAGTATCCTGTACGTAAAGGGGTAGCACCATCAGCGTTAGTCGCTTCTTGGGGTGAGTTTAAATCCGATAGTTTACCGTTAGAATCAATCGCTAAAAATAGAAAGTTAGCATTAAAGTTAATTGACCAAGCCCGATTTGACCTGTAAATAATCATCAGCCATAGATAGTATTTAGTGACAAAAACACCAGTAAAAAAATTCTTGCACCACCTACTATCGCGAGGCACAGTTCATTTAATCGCACTAGCACTGATGATACCAGTGCTAGTGATGTTTATTGCTGGTATTAACGCCTCCACCGACTTGTTCGTGCACCTGTGGCAAACCGTTTTACCTGACTATATTGCGAACACGTTGTTACTAGGCTTGTACGTAGTCTTTCTTGCCATTTTTATGGGTGTAATTAGCGCCTCACTCATTGTTCATACCAACATCAAAGGTAAGGCAATACTTCGCTGGCTATTAATGTTACCACTAGCGATGCCGGCTTATTTAGTCGCCTACCTATACACCGATTTATTTGACTATGCTGGACCGGTTCAACGTGGCTTACGGCTATGGCTTGATTGGCAATCTCCGAGTGATTACTATTTTTTTGATATTCGTACTTTAGGTGGCGCCAGTATTGTTATTGCCTTAGTACTCTTTCCTTACATTTATATTTTGACCCGAACGGCACTAGAACAACAAGATCAAAACCTGTTGCGCGCCAGCCGCTTACTAGGATTATCCGCTACGCAAAGCTTTTACAAAATTGCGCTACCCCTTGCTCGACCGGCTATCGCCGTTGCTGCCAGTTTAGTATTAATGGAAACCTTAGCTGATTTTGCCACGGTACAATATTTCGCAGTAAATACTTTAACCACGGCAATTTATGACACTTGGTTAGGGTACAGTGAACTAGCCACCGCCAATGCGTTAGCCAGTGTGTTAATACTGTTTATATTGTTTACCCTAGTCGCCGAACAACGGGCACGTGCTGGTCAAGCTCATCAATCAAATCGCATTAATAAAAATCATCAGCTTATTTTGTTATCACCACTGGCCCAGTTTTTTGCTACTAGCTTTTGTTGGCTATTAGCGATTGCCGGGTTTATTTTACCTTTTGCCTTGTTGATGATCATGGCATGGCAATACAGCGATACCGAACAGTTTATTGCCCTGATACCAACCGGGCTCAACAGTATCAAGATTGCGGTGTGGGCGGCTACGTTAACAACAGTACTGGGAGTACTGTTTGCATTATATAAACGTTTAAATAACGACAGATGGCGTATGTTACCAATGCAAATTTCAGGTTTTGGTTATGCCATTCCTGGCACGGTATTAGCGATGGCAATGATGTCGACCTTTGCCCCGATTGACTATGCGATTAACGATTTTGCTGAGTTGTTTGAGTTAGAGAAGCCAGGATTATTGTTATCCGGCTCATTATTTGCGGTTATTTTTGCTTATATCGTTCGCTTTGCCGCCATTGCTAATGGCACTATTGATAGTGGTCTCAAACAAATTCCACGTTCACTTGATTTTGCCCCGGCGAGTTTGGGCGCTAACCTACATAAAACATTAACAAAGGTACACTTGCCGTTACTCACTTCCTCTATTTGGGTGGCGTGGTTACTGGTTTTTGTTGAGGCGATGAAAGAATTACCCACGGTACTGTTAATTCGCCCGTTCAATTTTGAAACCCTCAGTACTCATATCTATCAACTCATTTCGGATGAAATGTTAGAGCAAGGAGCACTTGGGGCAATATTTATTGTGTTACTGGGCTTGCTGCCTATTTATTGGCTAAATCGACAAAAACGTAATCAACATACACTTAGCACCAAGGAACAGCCGTGACCGAGCTCTTATCAATCAATAATCTTTGTGTTGCCTTGCAAGGACAACATATTTTGTCGTCGATAACATTCAGTATAAACGCTGGCGATATTCTCGGGTTGGTTGGGCCTAGCGGCTGCGGTAAAACCACATTACTTAATACTATTGCCGGCTTCATTCAACAAGAGCAAGGGGACCTCAATATTGCTGGTCTACCGGCAATTACCACTAAAAACACCATGGCACCAGAGCACCGAAATATTGGCATGATCTTTCAAGACTATGCGCTATTCCCTCACCTCACCGTTGAAAAGAATATCTGTTTTGGTATTGATAAATTAACGAACACGGAGCAACAAGCAAGATTAGCGCATTTGGTCGAATTATTGGCGTTAACTGAGCTAACATCACGTTTTCCTCATCAACTATCTGGTGGCCAACAACAACGGGTTGCTATTGCCCGCGCTTTGGCCCCGCGACCTAAATTACTGTTACTTGATGAACCGTTTTCAAATATTGATGCACGCTTACGTAATGAGCTAATGCTTGCGATGCGAGCCTTACTTAAAAAGTTAAATATTGCCGCTATTTTTGTCACTCATAACAAAGACGAAGTCTTTACCTTTGCCGATAAAATAGCCTTAATGCACCAAGGTGAAATATTACAACTGGGCTCACCCACACAAGTTTGCCAGCAACCTAATAGCTGGCAAGTGGCTGATTTTTTACAGTTAGGTAGCTGGTTGCCGGTACAAGTGAAGGTAATTGAAGACGGCGTTCAGAGTTATAATACTGCGCTGGGGCGATTTCAGGCTGACATAAAATCAAGTCATGCTAACCCAATGCAACAATTACTGCTCCGCAGTCAACACCTGAGCTTAGCTGACAATAGCGAGCCTAATAGCACAGTAACAGCGATAAAATTGACCGAACAGGGTTTTCAGTATCAACTGGCTAGCCTTGATAAGAGCAGTCCATTAGCGTTTGAAAATTTACACTTCTATAGCGATAGCATGCTGACGCTTGGCCAAGACATATGCTTAACGATTAAAGCGCATCAGCCGCTCACTTTTGCTCATTAAGCAATAGAAACCCCCTAGCTATACGAGCAATTATCTATTGAGTAGAAAAACAATACCGAATTATGCACTAGGGTTATGCTGAGCGAGTTGACGAATCTTTATGCCTTGTGAGCCCGAATCTTTTCATCATAAACGGCATTGATGAGATCTATCTCTACGCCTTCTTTAATCGACTCTAATAGCGCATTAAGGATCTCAGTTTTAAAGGCGCCGTTAAGAAAGAAACGTTTAATCACTAACAACTCTCTTTTACAGGCGATAGGCGCATAATTAATGGCCTCAGCAGGCGTACTTACTTTAACAAACTTAACCCCTTTTTTTAGTACACATTGCTCATAAGTCGCCTTCATTTTCTCAAATTCGGGGGTTTTGGTAAGATTGTTTAATTCATTTATTTCATCTGCTTTGGTCGCTGCAGCTAAAGACAATAAAACTAGCATTGGTAAAATAAGGCGAGATATGTGCATTTACTTGTCTCCTTCGACAGCAGGAAGCGTATAAGTGACACTCTGCGAGTTTTGACTTTCAAGTTTGTCGATATCAATAGCGGTCACTTGGTAACAATAACTTTTTCCGCTTTTGACATTTACATCAAGGTAGATATCACTAGTGCTATCAACGGTTGCTAATTTACGCAGGTTTGAACACGATAAATTAGTACTACGATACACTTGGTATTTGTCAATATCAGTATTACTAGATAGTCCCCAGAAGAACATCAAACCACCTGATTGATATTCAAGTGAAAGATTACCAATAGTGTTAGGGATAGGCTTAGTACTCGCATTGACTGCCTCAGAGAGAGGCCCTACGGTGCCAAATTTATTATAGGTAGCTATTGCATAGCTGTATTGTTGACCGTTGCCTAAATTAGAAAACAAATCACCATCATCTTCATAGTCGGTGATGGTAAGGTTACTAATTTTTTTAAGCTCTTCATACTCACCGGCTTTATTTCTCCGATAAATAATATAGCCTTTATTATCATTGTCGATTGACGATGCCCAAGTCAAGGTAGACTTTTGCACCTCATTATTGCTGGCGCTAAAATTAGTCGGTGCTGCTGGCGAATCTTTGGTTTTCCCGGTAACCACATTGGTTGCTTGGGTTTCCATTCCTTGATCAAAGGCTGTTAGTTTATATTGATACTTTTTGCCTTCTCGCAATGCCTTTTTATCAAAATCTGTAAAACGATTTTGCTGGTTAGACTCCAAGGTTTTAAGCAATTGCCATTGAGATCCAGCAACGCTCTTACGATAAAGCTTATAACCATCAATATCGTTAACATTGTTCCAAGTGAGAATAATGGTACGTAATAAATCATCTTGCTCAATAGCAAGCGTCAAAATTAACGGGCTGACTACCGATTGACTACCAGAGAAAGCACTAATTAAACCGTCCTCGCTAATCGCCGATATTTTATATGAGGTTTGCGCATAAACCTTCAGCGTTTGATCGCTAAAAGATAACGCTTTGCTCTCAGCAATCTTCACCCAAGGCTCTTGGTTCCATTGTCGATAAATAGCATAGTGCTTAATATCTTGCTCAGGATTAGCCTGCCAATTTAGTAAGATACTTTCACTGTTAACACTTACCATTAATCCTTGTGGCTGTTCAGGTAACGGTTTAGTGGTCGCACTAACCGCGGTACTGACTTTACCCGCAGTGTTAAATAAATTCTTTGCCGCAATAGCGTAGTGATAGCTTTCACCATCGTTAAGTGGCGATGATTCAAGGCCATCAATATATTCAGCTTGTTGATGCCCTTTAACAAAAGCAATTTCGGTCAATAAATCACCCGAAGAAAACTCCCCAGCCTTACGATAAATAGCATAGCCACTGATATCGCTATCGTCACTCGCTTGCCAAGTGAGCTTAACGGTTTTAACCAACGCCGCTTGAGCGCTGAAGTTTAAGGGTGCTGCCGGTAACGGTTTAGTTTGTACGGTGACCGGTGCTGATTTAGCTGTTTCAGTGTAATCGTCATAAGCGGTGATGGTATAGAGGTATTGAGTGCCGTCTTTAAGTGCTTTGTCATCAAGATAATTAACGGTATTTATATCCACTATTTTACTGATCAGCTGCCAGTTGTTTTCAGTCGATGATTGACGATAAAGGTTATAACCGCTACCTGTCGTCGCTTTATCCCATGAAAGTTCCGCTTTACGTAGCTGAGTATCACTATTTACGTTTAACGTTAACATGGGCGACGTGCTTAATTCTAGGATTCTAGATTGCTCACTTTCCCCTTCACGACTATAGGCAGTAACGTATATTTGATAGCCTGAATTAGCGACAAAATTTTGATTAAGCACCACTGAATAAGTCAGTTGATTGGTTTTTTCGATACTGTGTACTTTACGCCATTGGCTGTCATTCGCTTTTTGATAAAAGTTATAACCAACCACCCCTTGGTTATTGAGTTGCGGAACAAAATCTATTTTGATGCCTTGTAATAAGTTAGCCGTTGATAAAATAGTCGGTGGTTTTAAGGATAAATCAACCGATGAGCTACTGGTTTTGATCCCAAAGACTTGCTCGCCTTTTATTTCTACACCGGAGTCCAACACAGCATCTAAACGGTAAAAGAACTGTCCTTGGACATCATCTTGATATTCAGTCTCCTCAACACTGGCAACAAACTCAAATAAGCCCTCTGCAGAGCTGCCGCGATAAATATTTGTGTAGAAAACAGCGCTATGCTCCGCAATTTTCCAACGCAGGTTAATACCGCCATCTTTAGCCGACGCTTTTACGTCAACAACATGGTCGACTTTTATCGCTACTTCTGCCCCTTTGCTCGGGGTTAAATTATTTATTGACGTTTGGATAATGCTCGCTTCAATCTCCGCCGCCAACTCTTTTGAGCGTTGCAGAATATCGCCACGACCGGTATATGACTCGGTCCAAGTCCGCGCAACACCTTTACCGATAATATCAATAAGGTTTACCGAAATTTGAATCGAGCTGCCAATTTTGTCAATTTCACCGGTGAGGACAAAGGTCACGCCCATTTCTTGGCCATACGCTATTACTAAGTTGGTATCAGAAACTTGTGCACCGCCAATACGGTATAAAACCGCCTCAATATCTCGTCTTGACATCACCGACACTTGTGATGATTTAGTCAATTCGGTTTCTAGCGAGTAAAGTAAGTCGGCATCGGCGCCAATAGCATCCATACTTATTGGCGTTAAATTAAATAAAGCAATGGACTCGACACTTGTTTTGGCCACAACCAATTGATTTACGCCGATGGAGGCCACAACAAAAAACAATAATGCATATAACTTGTTCATACCAAACCTACAATTTATTTAAAGCTATGACTAACGATTATTTTATCTAGGTATTTATTTGATTGTGAGGTTATTGGCGAATTAACCAATAACTTTAATTTTTCATCAAAAATAGCATCAACAAAACGCTCAACGGCATTCAAGCTTTCTTTTCGGCGTAAATATAAATCTTCACCGCTTTCAAAGTATTTCTTTTCTAGGTTACGCAGCGGCTGTAATACATCACGAGATAACTCTTCAACTACTGTCGCCGTTATTTGTTGTAATAATTCAGTATCGGTTAGCACTTCTAATGGGTCAAACTCAACGCCAGCGGTTCTCACCCCTTCATTAGATCTATCTTCTTCAATTTTGGTACGTTCAATAGTTTCTACGCGAGTGTTCACCCCAGTAGAAACATCAACAATACGGAAAGATAATTGAATAAAACCCACTTTTTTAACATTTTTAACTTCGTATTCTTTTTCTTCAAAGGTAGGTACCATAATTTTGGCTGCTGGTGCCGCTTTCAATTCTTTTTTCGACGCTTTAGGGTTAAGTGCTTTCCAATTCAAGTAATCGATGTTGTCGGAAATTTCTTCGCCAACCTGATATCTAACGGTCTCAGAACTAATCGCCTCAGTCGAATCAACTTTATAAAGTAAGACACTACCCATGATGGCGATATCAATACCGTGAATTCGACCCATTTCTAATACGCTTGATTCTGAAACCACGCCAATTTGACCCAATTTCATTTCTTCTAGCAATTCAGATAATTTTTCTCGTTCCAGTACCTTAATGTCCTTGCTCGCACTTTTGAATAAATTAGAGCGTAAGTTATTCGACACTAAACCACCGGCATCAGCATTATATGAAGGGCTTTTAAAATTAAATACTGCGATAGATTTTTGAATACGTTCGGTAATGTAATCTTCAGCACGCTTGGTTTTTTCAAACAGCTCTTCATGCTCAGGATTAAACGTAGCAATTAAGCGGTACAGGTACCATGCTGAGCCAAATAAGGCATCCTCCATAAGGTCTTCGCCGGTTAAATCAATTTTATCTGACAAGGTTGCTTTTAAAGCGTTAAGTGCACTATTACTCTTACCATCATTCGCTGCAACGGCTTCTTGATAGGCGGCAATACTTTGCATATAAAAGCCTTGCGTTAATAATTGGCGAGAACTTGTTAATAAAGAATCAATATGCTTTTCTTTGGCAATCATCATTTGATTTAAACAATAAGCATTCTTAGCATCGTAGAATAACGCGGTTTTACAGCTATTATAAACCGTAGACCAATCACTTCTTTCCATTGCTTGTTGTGCTAACGCAATAAAGTATTCTTTGTTATTCTTTTTATTGGTCGCTGCAATCAACATTTTTGCTTTTTGATTGGCGGGGTTAACGGTTACTGCTTTTCGAGCAAATTCAAGTGTTTTGAAAAAGTCATTCGCTTGATAAAAGCTATTGGCTTGGGTTAAATAAAACCGCGCCCCTTCAATTTTAATTTTTTGGCTTTGCTGCATCGAATCTTCGTAATTAGGGTAAAGCTTAAGCAATTTTTTTACGGTGAATTTAGCTTTAATCCATTCGCCACTAGCAATATTGGTTTTAACGCCTTGATACAAACCTTTAACTTTAGCCACTAAATTGGCTTGTTGCTCGGTAATTAAGGTTTCTGTCGCTGCATATGAGGAGTGCTGCGGCAAAATACTTTTAGCTTTTACAAAAAGCGCATTAACGCTATCTAGATTAGCCTTATTAATGGTTTTTGAGGTTAAGGTAGCTTTGATACTATTGGTGATTTGCACGACCGCTTTTTGTCTGGCACTCGCTAACAAGGTTGCATAAGTTTTATTGTTAGGATTTTTATTAAGGGCTTGCTCTAAATATGAAACCGCTTCAACAAATTGACTAGATGCCATTAGCTGCTGTGAAATATCAAATTCCTTTTTACCGACATTAGTTTGCTTAGGGGTACTCTGACAAGCAGACAACACCGCAACGGCAATAGTTAATGCCAATATTTTTTTATTCAACATGTTTACTTCCTAATTAATTCTTAATGTAACATTGTTCGATTTAACGCTAATTAAATTTAGCTGATAATCTGACTGCAGTGGTCCTGCAAAAACTTCATTATAAAACTGCTCTGGCCAACCTTTATATTTCAACAAAAACTGGCCATTATTCTGTTCAAAGCTTAGTAATTCTACATTTACCATCCCAGGGATATTGCGTTTTAATGCCTGAGAAAACGCTTGTGCCTTTTGAAAAGTATCAAGGTTATTAACCGTTAAATATACAGATCGAGCAACATCTTGCTCTTGCTGCCAAAAATCAATAATACTGACTTTTAAGCGGCGCCAAGATTTACTGACTAAACTTTTACTTAACTTTTGAATAACTTTTGCTTGATTACTACTTGCTTTAGAGCCGTTATAACTCGTAGTTGCCAAGATTTGACCGTCATTAGTTCTTTTAATATTTGACACAAGTGCAAGATTATTAGAGGTAATATTGACCCCTTGATAATCATTTTCTGATGAGGAGTAATCGGCATTCACTTCAAGTACAAAGCCTGTTTGTACTTTAGTTGAACTATCAAATACTTCAAAATCATTTTTGGTGAGTAACGCGGTGAACATCGATCTTAAGGTATTCGCGACCGTAACGTTATCGGTTTTGATATCAACGATAACGCGCGGCTTACGATTCCAGCCATTTACTTTCAGCACGCTTTTAATATTGGAGAGCAGCTCATCGACATCAACGATGGCTTCAATAACAACTTCGTAAGCACCAAAGTCATTTACCCCTTCAGAAACCACATTATAAGATGAGATATTGCCCGATGAAGAGCTATAGATTTTATCTTGTGCGAACACAAAATCATTGACTGAAGTACGCGATTGCACAAAGGCCCCGGCAACTTGTTCAACGGCTGCACGTTTGGCATTATTCAGTGCGATATTTCGGGTTTGAACCTTCTTACCGTCAATAATATCGCTAATGCCTTTAACGGTCACCGTTTTAGCGTGAGCATGTTCACTATGGAACAATGCGGAGATAAAAAACATAACCAATAGTATGAGATTAAGTTGAGTTATGCTTTTTTGCATGGTAATCCTTTACGCTTCGGTTGGAGCAAATTAAATACAGTGAATAGAGCAGACATTATTTTACAGTTTGCTTGATAATAGTATACTATTTATTATCAAATTT
>Ga0105355_10003572_pt1 | contig 13583 bp, 11 predicted proteins | sample GOMGulsemesocosm_2_FD_83508 | JGI IMG/M metagenome (GOLD analysis project Ga0105355, IMG submission 83508) | Methane-oxidizing microbial communities from mesocosms in the Gulf of Mexico - GOM9C Gulf of Mexico | ecosystem: Environmental > Aquatic > Marine > Cold seeps | place: Gulf of Mexico... | reverse complement strand
TGAAAAATAAACCAAGCAGAAACCTTCTCTACTTATTGACTAAGTAGAGAAGGTTAAGTTTCCAGTCAGTATGGGGCTTTATTAATTTATTTTACTCTGCCCCATTTATTTTATATAGCTCGATGCCCCTTCATGTGAATTTGTTGGTAGTACAAATCATTTAAACTAATAGCATTATCAATACGATATAACGATATCACCTTAATTATAATAAGCTAATTATTACGTTTAATTTACGTTAATTAAGCCAACAATAAAACCAAGAACCTTCGACTTTCTATTGATAATGTACCTTTCATATGTAGATAGTTTTAGTTGGCCAGCTAATACCAACATAAAATTCCACATATACATGGAATCAACCACAATAAATTCTACATATATATGGAATTTTATCGACAGAACTCCCTATATTTATGGAATATATTGATAAAAACGACAGACATCCCTCTTAAAATAGTTACCATGGATTATCACAAGCAATTAAATCTTCATCATTAAAACCACCTGTGATTGCTGGTTTTAACGGTAAAAAAAATGAATTGTTGGCTTTTAAGGATAAATTTAGCTGCTCGGTAAATTTCAGTCATTCTTAAGCCTTAATACTCAAAAATCAGCTTAATTCATTATGATTTTTTGTTATGAAGTAACGCTAAGCGAATAGTTTTTGGCAAACAGAGACTGCCGCACGTTTTTTAAGGTGTTGATGCTGACAAAACTCAGTTAACGCTTCGGGATTACCCACCGCGCCATGAAATAATGTTCTAAATTGCGTGGTTAATACTAACCAGTTTTCAGTACTGATGTTTAATCGCAATAGTATGTGGGGTAGATTATTGTCAATGTAGCCGCATTTGTCTTCTCTAATGCAACGACCTGTTAAATCAACTAATTCAATATACTCTTTTAGCTCAAACGCTAAGCCTTTCGGCGCGTTTTGTCTTGGATTACCAATAAAAGGGAAAAGCACTTTCGGTTGTTTTTCTTGTTTGGCTGAATGAATACGTTGTTGAATACTGGTGTGGTTAGATGTTTCAGGGGTTGCCGCTATGTTGGCTCTTATTGGGTTTAAATCAACATACGCCATACAGGCGATAACAGCGGCTTCATCTAATAAGGCTTGGGATTTAAAACGACCTTCCCAGAATCTGCCGGTGCATTTATCTTCTTTGTTGGCTTGTACGGCAATGCTTTCATTTAGAATGCGCATAAACCAGCTGATATCAATTAACCTTGCTCGATACACCTCTGCGGTTTCTTCCACTATTTGTTGCAGAGGTTTAATCAGTTTTTCGCCGCGTAAGTATTGTTGCGTGATTAATGTGCCTTTAAATAATTGATGCCAACGGCTAACAACTTCATGCATTGACCATGTTTTGGCTTGCTCAACATCAACATGTAACACAAGATGAGTATGATTGCTCATTACCGCGTAAGCACATACATCAATAGCAAAGGTTTAGCTTAACGCTAATAGTTTATCTTCAACCCAACCGCGCCTGTGCTCAAAGCTTTGCCCTGTGACTTTATCTTCGCCACATAAAAAAGCACGACGAACACAGCGGGAAATACAGTGATAATAACAGGTATCAATTAAACTGACTTGCTGTTTTCTTGCCGTTGCCATAGTGACCTCAACTGGTTTTATTGCTGATTAAATAAGCATAGTTGAGGTTTTTGTTTAGTTCCATTAGAGGGGTGTCAGCTATATTTTTAAATATCAACAGCTTAACGCGCTAACTGTAAGTTTAATAGCTTGGGTAAGTATCATTATTATAAATTCTAATTGAAAAACTGACTCAACCTTTTGGTTTAGTTACTCTCGGCTTAGAGCGATAAACAGACAACCGTTTATGCTAAGAAACCGCTTAATTGCGGTTTTTTTATGCCTGAAATATGTGATACTCCGCATTAGTCCCACCATACTAATAAGTAAGTCACTTCATGGAAGTAAGCTTTGACAGCCGCATGCTTCAAACAGCTTATACATTTATTTCTATTTCCTTTTGATGCTTATTATGTGATGTTTTCTTATGCCACCTGAAAAAATTTGCCGCTGAATAGGCACAACATTGCCGCTATTTATAGGGAATTCTATCGCATAGTCAGTTCTAACTTCACAATGTAAAGTTTGTATAAGGTTTTCATTATCAAGTAAATCAAAACACTTAGTAATTGAAAACATTACGAAAAGAAAAAGCTTACTGACTACCCCCTATAAAAAGTATATATGCCTTCCTCTGTAGTTCGTATCACAAACAAAAGTGGCATCTTAGTTGCTTACATCATTATATAAGAAATAATACGTTAAGTTAGTAACGTTGTTGCCGATAAAGGAACTAGATAGCAAGTAGCACAGAACTTGGCCACCAAGTGATTTTATCAATGTGGGGGATAAGGATTGCACTGTCATTTACTGTTAGGTAGTTATTAATAGCTATTTAACAGTAAGTGTTAGAAATCAGAGAGCGTAATACACGCAAACACTTATTATTAAAATACTCTGATAGGGCTATAAGGGATGACAAAACTTTAAGTTAAATAAATAAATAAATTAAATTTATTTAATAAAAAACTAAAGTTAAATTAAATGTTGTCGATAGAGTACTTGAATATAAAATTGAAACTGATAATTAAAAAGTTGAAAGGGAAGTCATATAGCTCCCAAAAATATTTACAGTCAACTTTTGTTATTTCATCTAAATAAATAGGAGTGTTGCTATGCAACCAAATAAAACGAAAATTGCTCTGGTTATTGGAGCCTTATTTTTGGGAGCGTCCGGCGCTTCTAACGCTGTCCAAGGTAGTTTTGATATTACCATAGCAACCATTGCTGACTTGAATGTCACTGAAGTACAAGCATTAAGTTTTGGTTCATCGGTATTTACAACGGGCAGTTCAGTTTGTAATCTCGAGGGGAATGATCCTCTATTCGGTGATGTACTTGCAGAAGATGGTACAGTGATTACCGGCGCTACTACTTATTTAGCTCAGGATACTGCATTGAGCGGCTCTGGCTGTGCTGGTGGCGGACGCGTCGGTATTTATGAAGTAGTTACCGCAGGAGTTGGTGACACTATTTCAGTTACCGTTAATTCAGTTTCTAACGCTGATTTCACTTTTAGCCCTAACTCAAACTGTTTACCAAATTATTTACCTGGTACTGGTGCCAATGCATGTCTAATAATGGCGCCCGGCGTACCTAACACATCGGCTGTAACTGGTGATCTGTCTGGTGGTGCTGGTGAGGGTGCTGTAGATAACACCTTAAGATTCACTGTTGGTGGTACTTTAACAACTGCAGTTGGTGGCTTAACCGCAGCGACCCCGTACAGTGATGTATTTGTAATTGATGTTATTTATCAATAAAAACAGCCATCACTATCTAAAAACATTGATAATTTTAAGGAATTTAAGATGAAATTCAATACACTAAGTAAAATTTTTTGTCTGGCTGGTATTATTGCTTCGCCATTGTCACTAGCCAATCAAACTGATGCGGGCATTTCATTTACCACTGTCCCAGATGTTTCTATCCTTCAACTTCAAGCGATACAGTTTGGTGGTGATATGACATTATCACTAAACGATACCTGTTCATTACTTGTCTCTGCTGCAGTTGGACCTGATGAAGTAGATTCAGGTATAGCGCCTAACGCTGTCGTAGGTGAAGCTGCTACTTTTCAACAGCGAGGTGGCAGTTGTGACCCAACTAATGCAGTAGATGGTACTGCGGGTATTTATGAAGTAAGTGGTGGCGCAGGAGTGCCAGTAAAAATCACAGTGAACACGCTTACAGGGACAAATTTTAACTTCGTACCAACAGGCGCTATTGGTAACTATGATGGCGCAAATACAGCTAATGGTGATAGTTTGCAGGATATTACTGCTGATACAGAACATACGGTAAATTTAGCAAACGTAAATGATGTAATCAATGCTGCACAAGGTGGTTCACCTCAAGCAGGTAAAACTAAGATATTTGTTGGTGGAACGTTAACGGCAAGTACCGCTTTAACTGCAGGTACACCTTACACGGAACAATTTACTATTGATGTAACGTACTAACTTTTAAATTGATTTAAAAATTGATTTAACACGAAATAAAAGTAGAATTACGCAAGTAGTTCTACTTTTTTTATGGAGTAATTTATGTATCGAGTGTGCTTTTTTATTATTTTATGCTTTACAGCTAATGCTAGTTGGGCAGTGTCTGTTTCTACCTATCGCATTTATTTAGACCGCGAGCATAATGTCACTGATTATTGGGTAAGTAATAAAACACTGCTAAAACAAGAATGCACTATCAAGTTTACTCATTATCAATTTGATGCTGCAGGAAACCTCACTAAGTATGATACGCCAAACTTTATCCCTAATAATTCAGCAAAAAAGATAGTACGATTTTCCCCTAAGAAATTTGTTATAACACCGAAAAACAAACATAAAATTCGTTTTACCTTACGTAATAAACGCGATATCGAAGATATAGAGTATAGATCACATATTATTGTTAGCTGTAAAGATATTAAGGATGATAACGATCAAATTGAAACCATTGCTGGCTTTGCTGCGGTAACGGTAAAACCAATTTTAACGCATCATATTCCGTTAGTGGTTAGGCCGCGTAAGTTGACTGCTAAATTAACGATAGAGGATATTGTATTGGCCGATAATAAATTAATTTTTGATTTAGTTCGATCGGGTAAACGATCGCTTTACGGACAAGTTAACGTTAAAGATCAAGATAATAACATTATTACTTCATCAAGAAAATTTCCCTTATATCATGAAGTTTTATCTAAAAACGTTTCGATATCATTGCCTGAATTTGAAGCAAAAAGTTTAATTGTCGAATTTGTTGAAACCAATGAACTAAGCGACAAATTAACAGCCTCTTCAACCTTGGTAATAAAATAGTATATTACTTATCTTAGCTATACTAGTTACTTACTTGAGTTATCAACTGACTACCTTGAATTGTAAAGGAACATAATGATCATTGCCCTTAAAAAACACATTAAAATAGACATTAAGAAAAATATTAAGAAAAATATCAATACTAAGATTTATCTCTTAGCTACTGCTTTATTGGTCTCATTAATAAGTCAACAAGCCTATGCAGTAGCCTTATCAGCTTATAGAATTAAGTTAGATAATGCCAATCCTGAAACAGAGTTTCTTGTTTTTAATAAGTCGGTAATTGCTCAACAGTGCTCAATTAAGTTAACTGATATTATTTATGATAAAAAGGGTGACAAAATATTACATAAAGGCTCTGGACTACCTGATATTTCAGCAAAAAAACACCTAAAATATTCACCTAAAAGCTTTGTATTAAAAGGAAAGAATAGTCAAAGCATTCGTTTTAAGTATCGTCGTAAACGAACTAATACCCCACAAGAGTTTCGCTCTTACTTGTCTTTGCTTTGTGATAATATTATTGATGAATCAAGCTCCGAACTGCAAATTAATGTAACTCCTAGACTAAGAATTAATATTCCAATTATTGTCAGAACTGGTGATATACCTGTTGAGGTCAAGTTTTCTAAAATGAGCTATCTCAAGGATAAATTATCTATAGAGGTAACTAAAAGTGGTGCACGTTCAATTTATGGCAACCTTGAAGTGCTCAATAAATCCACAGGTAAAGTTATTCACTTACAAAAGGGCTTTTCACTTCATGCCGAAGTCACAACGAATACTCATGAGTTTATGCTAAAAAAACTTGATTTGGACAATATAGATATTCAATTTGTTGAAGATAAACAGTTAAGCGGTGAGTTAAGTATAAGAAAAAGCTTCCAATAAAAAGTTATCAGCATTTATTATGAAAAACATGCCTATGTAGTTCAATCATAAATAATTTCAAATGGCTCGAAAACGTCATTGCAGTTCTGTTCTAGGCTAAAGTCACATGGATGTGACTTTTGAGAGAATGCGGGGTGAACATTCTCCTGAATCCAATTAAAAGACAATGGTTCTTCGACAAAATCCTTCGAATATGACATTATCCATGAGTTTTTAAGTAGAGTGCTAGGCACCTAAGAACAGTCAGTTTATTGGCTGTTTTTTTTGGCATAAAATTTGAATGTATTATCGTATTAATAATTAACCCGATATAATGTTGTGAAAAAACACCTGTTGCTATTTGTATTATTTTATATTATATCATTGAATTGCTTCTCAAAGGAGTTGAGCAAATATACTGTAAATGATGATGACTTAATTATTTCAAGTATTACTATCAATGGAGATAAGCTAGCAGGTAGTGTGGATTTATATCCTATTGAAGACAATTACTTAGTTGCAATTGAACCCTTATTTGACATTTTGGGGCTTAAATATGAAATGGATGATTCAAGTTTAAGTGTTTGGAAAAAAGGAGAGGAATTTACCTACAACTTTAATGAAGTATCAAACAATGCTGAGCAAGCCCATTGGGCGAATGATGGCTATTATCAATTTATTGACTTAAGCGTTTTACATGAACTCTTTGAAATAGAAAGTATCTTTAAGGACAACTTACTCTCTTTGGAAATAACGACGAATAACTATCATTTTCCAGTCACGGTATTAAGAGAGCAAAAAAACTCACGCTATTCAGACAAATTATCTGTATTTTATTCAGACAAACAAAACGAGACTCCGCAAGTAATTACCATCCCTGATGAATACCAGTTATTTACCTTACCTCACGGCCAAATTAATGGCAGTATCAATCACACTAAAGACACTAAAAACTATAACGTTAATGCTCAAATTGTTTCTGACTTTCTTTACCATTCAATGACTTTGAATATAAACAAAAATACAGACAGAGATGTGTCTGGCGGGCTAACGTTATCTAAATATAAAAGCTCACCAAATGAGCGGTTGCTCGGCGTGTTTGATCGTTATTCTTTTGGCGATATAAGTGGTTTGTCGAACGAACTTGTCAGTAATGCTGGTTCAGGGGTTGGCATAGTGTTAGATAAAAAACCTGATAATTACCGCCGGAGTAATAATGAAATAACCATAGAAGAACAAGCGCCACCGGGCTGGGATGTTGAGCTATACCATAATAATAGATATGTTGATAAAAAGATTGTACCTCAAACAGGTCGTATTATTTTCAAAGATGTACTGGTTGAATGGGGAGCTAATACATATGAACTACGTTTATACGGCCCATTTGGCGAAGAAGAAATGATCACAAAAAATTATAGTCTTGACACAAACCCCTTGTCAGGTGGCGACACTGCTTATGGTGTCTATGTCTTAGATCCTCACAATACCGTTTTTAATAACCGAGGAAATAGACAGTCATTTGAGTTAGATAATTATGGTATGTCATTTGATTACGGAATCACCGATACGTGGCAAGTGGGGCTAGGATTTAATCAAGTCAATAGTAGTTTTACCAGCCTCTTGGATGACGAGCAAATTTTAAGTTTTAAAAATTTCATTAACCTTCCCGGTATGTTAATTGAAAGTAATTTTGCGATGAATAATGATGATGGTTATGCTCAGTTAACATCGGTAACAGGGAATTTAGCCTCCCGAGGAAGGTATTACCTTTCTTATACCTCGGCAGAGGATTTTAAGTCGGGCAGAATATTTTCCCCCGAAGGTAAATTACAAGAATTTCAGGCTAGGTACAGTGATATCGTTGGCTGGATGCCTTATAGTTTTAATTATTTATATCGTGATGACCAATATATCAATAGTCAATCAATTGGTAATACACTTTCTTATAGTTTTGAAGAGTTCCGGCTATCAAATACCTTAACCTATAATGAAACAGAGTTAAAACAAACAGGAAATGGACCAACAGATAACCTTCTTGGCACTGTGAATTTATCGACATCTCTTTTTGACTCCATCAGGATAACCGGTTCGCTACATTATCAACCAGAAGAAAGCGATTTTATATCCGATAGCTCTTCATTAAGCGCGCAATGGTCCTATCGTACTGAGTCTAATATTATACATAATATAAATTTTAAATATTTACCTATCACCGCTGCAAATACTGATTGGAGTGTGAATTATAATGCGTCATGGGTAAATGATATCTATAGATTAAGCCTATCTTCATTTTATGCGGAAAATAATAACTGGTCAGTCGGTATTAATTTTAGCTTCTTTTTAGGGTATGACTACCATAACAATAGAGCGTTAATGAGTAGCAATTTAAATTCGCACTCTGCGACGTTACACGTAGACACTTATTTAGATCGACAATTAAATGGCATTAGGGATCCATTAGACTATCCCATTGAAGGGGCTAGTTTTGTTGGTAATAACTATTGGTCAGGTATACAGTCCAGTAAAGATGGCTATACTACCCTCCCAGGAGTGCACGTTAGAGTACCGTTGAGATTTAGAGCTATGTGGCAGAACGGCGGGAAAACTATTAATAATGATTACGTGATTTACACGCATCCCGGCGCCTCTATCAATGTAAACATGCCCTTCTATTTAGAAACAGAGTTAGCGGGTTTTGTTTATACTCAATCAGATAAAGCTGATTTTCCAGCAAAAGGAATAGAGATACAGCTGATAGATAAACAGAATACCTTGATAGACAGCATTAAAACTGATAGTGATGGTTATTACGAATTTTTAAATGTGAAACCCAATCAATATACTATACGGGTAAGTGAAGAAAGCTTACTAAATAAAAGGCTAAATTCTGATGTGATAGGTTATAAAATCAATACGCCAGCGACAGGGGGGTTCATTGAGTTTCCAGACTTATTACTTTCTAAAAACGCAACAGTTGAGCTAAAAAATGAAATAGTAGTATTGGATGTTGAAGCGTTAAATGAGCCTCTAATTTGGAGTGATGATGAGCAGAAACAAAAAAATTATTTTTTAATGCCTCTTAAAAATAATGAAATATCTGCACCACACCAAGTCAATGAATTGGGTTATGCGAAAACGAAAGAAGTACTGCTGAGTGATCATGATCAAGCGCTCAATATTAATGCTGTGACTGATAAAAGTGCTGTAATGGTTGCTAGCACTGCCAAAAATGTTAAAGCAGATAAAGCTGATAAAGAAGTATATGTGATACAACTCGCGGCTTACCTCACTAGAGATGCCGCTAATGAGTTTATTAGTCATTATAACCTTGGTAATATAGAGCCAATGGTCGCTGCGGTTTCATCTTCACATGCTAATTATCAAGTTATTTATAAAGTTATTTTAAATACTCATGATACAAAGGTATTAGCTGAAAATTTTGTTGTGAACAATGCAATAAATGAGCAAGACTATCTTATTATAAAATTAAAAGAATCAGATCTAAATTTAAATACTAAGCAATTAGATAACTTAAAAACTGATAGCACGGCACAGCCCCTTACAAACACAGATAGTACCGCAAGCATTTTCAATGATAATGAGAACACCTTGAAACAAATAAGGTGGGCTATTCAGTACTCCGCTGGTAAGTCATTAATTACTAATGATGTTTACAATGAGTTTGGTAGTATCGCTGAGCTTTACCAAGGTACAAAAGTGATATCAGCAACGAACGAAATTTATTTTTGTTTACTAAGTAAATCATTTAATACTAAAAGTGAAGCATTAGCGTTTAATGCGCGCTCTCTAATAAAGGGCTGGTTATTACCCGTCTCTACATTTGAGAAAATAATTAAAGTGGGTAAATAGTTATGAATAAACATTATCTTTATCTCGTCTTGATTTTTATATTAACGAGTCATACAGCTAATTCAGCAGCTTATAGTACAACTGTTCAACACATTGATTTCAGAACTATTTTAGGGTTAACTGGTAGCTGTTTCTTAGACCCCGCAACTTCAAATATTATTGCTATATCGGGTGGGTTATGCCCATCTTCACAGATAAAAAAAGGCAGAGTCGCTATTCATCATATCTATGCAGATCCTAATGATGTGATAAGAATAAAAGTTAAATCTGAGAGTATTCCTGCAAATAATCTACTTTATACTCCCGCAGGTTTTTATACTGTTAGTGGTTTTCCTGACACCCCTATTAATCCAGATTCTTATACTGATATTGATACGGGGCCGTCAGGTATAATCACAATCACTATTGGCGGGACATTGTCAACATCTGCTGCCCAAGCTAATTCGTATACTTTTTATTATATTGTCCGAGAGGCTATTGAGTGGAATGTACTACCTTAAAAATATATTTCTAACCTGTGTTTTATTCAGTCTTTGTAGCTGTCAAAGTAACCTACAAATAGTTGGGGATAAGCATAAAACATCTATAGAAAAATGGCATGAACTAGCCAAATTTTCTGAAAGTGACCTCAATTCATTTAAGGTTAAGTTAGTGGCTTCATTTTCGTTAAATGATGAGTCTAGCAACTTATATCAATTAAATAATTTTAGAATTTCAGTTACTGAAAGTTCCTTTGATATCAATTTATTACACCCCTCTATTGAGCAAAAATATCTTTGTGATCCTGTTTGTAAACAATTAGCCGAATTGATCATTTCAGAAAGTGACGAAGCAGGTGTTTTGTCAGACTTTTACTTTGACCAAAGTGAATTCGACTTATTTAAGTTTTATGGTGATTTATATTTGTTAAACAACAACGTTAGCCATTTTAATAAGTACAGCCCTTTACTTGTTGATGAGTACCTATTATTTTTGGCACAGCAAAATCAACTATTTTCTAATATTAATGACTTTATGGTTTATTTAAAAGAAGCCTTAAATAAAGAAGCATTTTATGCATTTATAAATAATCCACATAACAGATTTAAAACCTTAAGTAAATCGCCTCTGGAGAGTGATAACTGGAACCAAGAGCCTCTTGTTAATTTACCTGAAAACATGAATAAAGTAGTTCTGGAAAGTTATCAATGGAATCAAGAACAAAATTCAACAGAAATATTGTTCTGGAACAATGACCAAGAGTTAGCTGAAACATTGTTCTGGAATGATAAACAATCTATTCCTGAGAGTTCTAATAATAGTAACGAGATTGAAGATTCGAATAACGATAAGCCTGTTAATAAAAACAATATTTATATTGGTGATATTGTTTGTCATGGCCCTTCTAACTCGTTTGGCCTAGCTCAAGCAGTCACAGGAAAAACGGTTACGGTACAAATAGCGGGTGTACTAAGGGTTTATTCAGAGGGAGTTTTAATGACGCCAAAACCAAATGAAATACTGATAAAAAAAGGAAAAATAGACTTTGTTGCAGTAAATGAACAGCAGCAATATTTTATTGATGAAATCGAAAAGTGCCAGGTATTTAACGGTGAGTAAAGTATGAAAAAATTAAAAATAATTTCCATGGGCCGAGTAGGAACAGTCGCTATCAATCGATTTCTTGATGAACATCCTGAAATTGATGTACCCGTGTATAATAAAATAACGAAGAGTCTTTTGAGTACACCAAAAATAAAATTTTCTGCCTTACCCTTTACTAAAAAAACAGAGTCAAAAGTTCAAGGTGTTTTGGTTCATGATGGCGCATTTTTGTTAAAAAAATATAAAAGATCGTTAAGTAATGTTAGAGATATTAGCGTAAATAAAATGATCCATTTAGTTCGAAACCCTAAGGAGCAAATAAAATCATGGATCAATTATGTTAATGCTGCGTCATTGAATGAACAAAGTGGCTGGAAATATACTGGATCGAATGTTCAGGACTTTTATAAGACGTATAAACACCATTTCAATACTGCAATGATTGGTCAACAAACAGAGTTTTTTTATAAAAGCTTAGATAAAAAAGAAAATGTTCATCTAATCGATTTTAACGATTTATTACCTGAAAATGCAACGGAAACCATGAAAAACACTTATCGTTATTTAGGTGTAAATGAAACCTTTGTACCTAAGCAAATAAATGATATTCAAAACACATTAGAAACTTCATTATTATGGGAAGGATTTGAGTTTGTTTATAATAATGAAATTATTCATCTTGGCTTTTGCCCGATAGAGTATTTTGAATATGTTAAAGAGGGTAACAGAAAACCCTGGTTAACTCTGGATGACCCAAGTGAGTTCTTTAAATATTGCCCAAGCTTAAAAGTACCTAGAGGTAAGCTTATTGTTGAGCCAAAAAATATCAATGACTTTAATCGACTATCGTTAAAAACTCGCCAAATGTTTTTTGAAAACATTAACCCTATTATCAGCGATATACTTTGTGCTTGGGCTAAAAAAGCTGAAGGTATAGCGTTGAACGTTGAAAAAAATAAAATCAATACATTCTCAGATAATGATAATGATTTTATTCATCAATTATTAAAAGCTGATTTAGAGAAATTTTACGCTATTTATCCTGACTTTAGAAATAAGTGGGATATATAGAGCTATGGTTATTTGGGTAACAGGCCTACCGGGGGCAGGTAAAACAACGATTGCAAAATTATTATTAAAAGCACTTAGAGATAAGGGCAGCCAAGCTATTTTATTAGATGGTGATCAACTTAGAGATGCACTGCAAAATAAAACTTACGATATTAATTCGCGCAAGGACTTGGCATTAACTTACTCTCGCTTAGCTAAAATGTTTTCTGAGCAAGGCTCTATAGCAATATGCGCAACAGTCTCAATGTTTGATTCAGTTCGAACTTGGAATGCTGAAAATATACAAAGCTATTTTGAAGTTTATATTAAAGTCTCAAATGATGTTCTTAAGCAAAGAAACCAAAAAAATTTATATTCTAGTGCCAGCACCGGCGAAATATCTAACGTTCATGGCTTTGATCTTGCTGTAGAAGAACCTAAGGCGCCTGATATAACCTTGATTAATGATGGAGATTGGGCACCAGAAGTATTAGTTAATGAAATTTTAAGGAAAATAACATTATGACAAAGAAGTTAGGTGATTTTACTGGTCTTGCAGAGAATTACTCAAAATTCAGACCTGCATATTCCCCTTTAGTACTTGATGCTATTTTAGGGGTAATCAATAAGCCTGTTACTGCTTTAGATTATGTAGATGTAGGTGCAGGTACTGGAATTTGGAGTCGCATGGTTACTGAGCGTGGTGTTAACAGTGCTACAGCAATAGAACCAAACGATGACATGCGTAGTTTTGGCATTAAAGACTCTGAACATACTAAACTTAATTGGTTTAATGGTAATGGCGAAGAAACCGGTCTAGCGGATGATTCAGCTGATTTATTGACTATGGCGTCATCATTTCATTGGGTGGATTTTAAAAAAGGTGTTACTGAGTTTTCTCGAGTGTTACGTAATAAAGGTGTTTTTTGCGCTTTATGGAACCCTCGCTTATTGGAAACTAATCCTTTGTTAGTTGAGATTGAAGAAAAACTATATGAATTAGCACCACGTATTAAGCGAGTTTCATCAGGTCGCGCATCTTTTACTGAAACATTAACAGATAACTTGCGTTCTTGCGGAAAGTTTGAAGATGTGATCTACGTAGAAGGACGGCATGTTGTACAACAAACTCCTGAAGAATATATAGGTGTATGGTGGTCGGTAAATGACATTCGTGTACAGGCGGGAGAAGAATGTTTCAAAGAATTTATGAGTTATGTTGAATCTAAAGTGAGTGATTTGGATTATATAGAGACAACATATCAAACAAGAGCCTGGCTTGCACGAGT
>Ga0105355_10003565_pt1 | contig 13594 bp, 9 predicted proteins | sample GOMGulsemesocosm_2_FD_83508 | JGI IMG/M metagenome (GOLD analysis project Ga0105355, IMG submission 83508) | Methane-oxidizing microbial communities from mesocosms in the Gulf of Mexico - GOM9C Gulf of Mexico | ecosystem: Environmental > Aquatic > Marine > Cold seeps | place: Gulf of Mexico... | reverse complement strand
GATAAATTAGCCCTACTCTTTATCATTTTTTTGTTGTAATAAAATATCGGTTTCAAAACCTTCTACTTTCGAGAAAACCAATTGTTTGCCATTATCCGACGCACTAATATTAAGCATTAAATTAATTTCTTGTTCATAGTTACCAATATCTGCAATGTTAATATTTTCTTTTTTCTCAAAATGGTACAGATATAAGTGTAATTGATGACCCTGTTTAATGACATAATAAATGCCCAAGTCAAAAACATAGGGACGATACAGCATTAAGGAAGGTCTTAAGTTTTCTACCGGTAACTGATCACCAATGTTTACCAGTAAAAACTGCTCTATTTTCTGTTCAAACTGACGTTAAGAAGGATTAAGTTTTTTCATTGCAAAGAGTGATAATAACTCTGCCGCTTCAACAAGCACTTTCTCTGTCTGCTCTATTTCACCGACCAACTCAGTAGTAGCAAGTTGTAAGTCGTACTGCCACATCTGCTCAACGTCTTCATTCATTGCACTAAAATTAATAAACTTACCATCCGTTGACCAATTCACCTTATCAATATTTTTATAATCAAAAATAATTGGTACCATATGTTTGGCATAAATATTGATTAGATATAGGTTGTACTGACTGTCGCCGAGCAATAAATTCTCACCATTTGGCGACCATAACAAGTACCTTGGATGAATATCCTCCGGTAAATTAGCTAATAGATTAGCGGTTTTTTTATCTCTATTTTTTAACCATATCTCAACATGTTTTAAGCCATCCATTGAACGACGTTGATAAGAAATAAAAGCCGTTTGCCGACCATCTTTGGATAAGGTAGGTAAAATGTCGGTACGCGCAGATGAGGAAAGCTGATGACTTTTAACCGTCTTATGGCGAGTGAGAGAGTTAAGCGTTAAGGTATATAAATTTATATTAACTAAGCCTTCGGAGTGGGCGAGTTGTTTACTCATTGGATTCAAATCAATATCAGGAATAAAGCCTATGGGTAAGTGTACAATTTCGCTTTTACCACTTAACGACATTAACCGTAAACTTTCATTACCCAGCCAAAAACTCTTTTCACTTTCATGCCATTTTAAGCCCCAGTACTCTTGCTCCCTAGTCTCGATTATCGAACGAGTCAGTGTTATTAGATTAATATTTTGTAAACGGTAGCCTTGCTGATTTTTTTCTACAAATAAAAGCTGCTGTGTTGCCTTATCCAAGTCCATTAAAATAGGATTAATGTCGGCAACATCCTCACTTTTAATCACACTAGGATAACCTTCAACTGACAAGGTAAATTTACTCAATACCGGCTGATTATGCTGCCAGCGTTGCAAATAGAGGGTGTTTTCATTTGCCCAATGCATTTTTTGTCGGCTAAAGCCCACTTGGCAATCAGCTAAATGAATATCAGGGCTTAAACGCCAAGTTTCCACCGGGTTACTCACTGCCATTACGCGTATTTCGCAACTAAGCGGATCGTGACGATAATATATAAGCCACTTACCATCTGGCGACCATTCAGGTGCTTCTTCACTATAACCTGTGCTTTTGATTAAATGGACTGATTGAGTTTGTTGATCATAAACGGCCAAGTCCATTTGACTTCGGTTCGTATTACTTTGACTAAAAGCTAAATAACGGCCTTGTGGAGAGTAACGTAAAAAACTTTCAGGACCTGGGGTTGAGGTTAACCGAGACTCATAACGATAACTCGGTACCTGTAGACTCGGTTTAGCTATCTCAACAATGGCCATGGTGGTCACGGTTCCCATTAACAAACCTGAAATGGCAATAAGACTTTGACTGAGTTTATTTTTTTTTATTTGTTCTGGTGTTTTTTCTTCTGTTTCGAAAAAGGTTAACTCGGCAATTAATTGATAACCAACACGTGGTACTGTTTTTATAAAGCGTGGGGTTTCTTTATCGTCATGCAAGGATTTACGTAGCTGAGTAACCGCCTGAGAAACCGAGTTATCACTCACAATGGTGTTATTCCATAAAACATCCATGATCTGATTTCTGGAAACTGCGCTACCGTGATTTTCAATAAGTAATTTTAACAGAGTAAACTGTCTAGCTTCAATATCTTGCCATTCATTGTTAATCAGAAATTTCAGGGCGACAAAGTCGACCTCAACTTCATTAACTTTAATTTTTTCTATCTGGCTAAGTGACATTAAATTATTACAAATAGTAAGGCGAATGATTGGTCAAGTGTTGATACAAAGGGTATTATATTTGCTAAGAAATTGATTAAATATTCATAATCGACAACTATTTAACCAACTTATGTACTACTGCTATTCTATGCTGCGTAAGCTGCTATATCAATTGAAAATTAATTACTTTGGAATAAAAAACAGATGAAAAATCCAGGTACTTTTTCCCTAACTATTGCAGCTGTATGCTGGTTCAATACAGTCAATGTATTTGCTACTGAAAACAATATTGATAAGCAAACGAATGAGAGAGAGAAAACAGTGAATAACTCACTCGATTCAATCGAAAAAATCCAAATTCGTGGTATTCGAGGAAGTTTAGTTAAATCAATAGAAACAAAACGTTACAGCGACTCCATCATGGATAGCATTACCTCTGAAGATATTGGTAAATTTCCCGATAAAAACGTAGCAGAGTCATTACAACGCATAACAGGTGTATCCCTAACTCGCGCACAAGGAGAAGGTGAACGTGTCGGCGTTCGAGGAACGGCCCCAAGTCAAAATAGAACCTACATTAATGGCCAAAGCATCGCTTCTACTGATTGGTGGATTTCATCTCAACCCAATAGGGGCTTTAATTACACCTTATTACCTGCTGAAATTGTGAGTTCGTTAGAAGTATATAAATCGCCTGAGGCAGATCATGAAGAAGGTTCATTAGGTGGCTCAATCAATATAAAAACTCACTCACCGCTTGAGACCAAAGACAACATGTTCATCGGAACAGTACAATTACAATATAGTGACGTATCGAGTAAAACTGACCCACAACTATCCCTTTTTTATAATCAAATAAACGATGCAAAAAATTTCGGTGTTTTGGTTTCATTAACTCGACACGAACGTAGTTTACGCCGTGATGGTTTAGAGTCATGGGGATGGGCAGAGAGGAACTTTAATCAAGATGAACAAGGTAACTTAACGCCGACTAACAATCCTAAAGCCGATTTAACAAATATATGGTCTCCAGGAGGTGGTGGCTCTGCCATTTTTCAACAAGAGCGTGAACTTTCCAGCGCCATGGTTACCCTGCAATACCAGCCATCAACGGATTGGAATATTGAAATGAACACGCTTTATTCTGCATTAAATGCAGATAATTCTAATCAAAATTTTCTTTGGCAACCTAGCTCAGTTTATGATCGAAATGGTCATATTTCAGATTATAAAATAATTGATGATACTTTAGTACAAGCCAGCTATTCAGAAGTACCCGGAATAAATGATGAAAATATTCCTTTTAATACTTCTATGGAAGCAATATGGCGAAAATCAGAAATAAAAACGAGCTTGGCGCACCTAACGATTGAGCATAATGTTGATTATTGGCAAACAAAATATCAAATAGGTATGACCAAGGCTAGTGGCGGAACTAACCAAGATTACACATCACAATGGTCAGCTAACACCGAGTTTTCTGTTGACTTTCAAAACAGAAAAAATATAGCGAGCACTTATCAAGTATCACCTTTGCATGCTATTGATTGGCGCATTACCGAAGCACGTAAAGATTCACAAGACTCAAATGACAGTGAATTTTTTGCTCAAGCAGACTTTGAATATCAGCTTGACCACCGTTTTATACAATCCCTTAAGTTCGGCGGTAAATATAAAAAACATCAACGTGACTTTATCCGATATCGCTCAAAAAATGGTGGTTATACTGGTATTGCCGGCGAGTTAGATTGGACCTTGGCTGACTTCTCAGCTGAGTTTCCTAGCAGTTACCTTGAAGGGATAGGAAATGAAGACACATTAAAAGAATACGCTTACGCCGATATTAATCGCTTGAATCAGGCATACCAACTATTGCCTTTCGAGCAAGGTGAAGAAAAGCCAAGTACCTTTGATATTAAAGAAACAACACTAGCTGCATACGCCAAAATGAACTTTTCAGGTAACTTTTATCGCGGAAACTTAGGCCTTAGACTAGTACACACACAGCAAGACGCCGCCGCTTTTCAAAAAATAGCTGAAACGGAAAGTATCTATAGAGAATATATTTGGTCAACAACAGATAAAAATTACAGCGATTTATTGCCCAGTATTAATATAGTTATGGATCTTACCCCTGAGATACTTTTTCGTATAGCCGCATCAAAAGTCATGTCTCGCCCTGAATATCACCATCTAATGCCATCGACAAACTATAACTATACTCAAGCTCGAGGTGCTGGTGGCAATCCTAATTTAGATCCCTTTAGAGCGACAAATTTTGATCTGGGTTTGGAGTGGTATTTTGATGAAGCCGCATTATTTTCAGTTGCCGCTTTTCACAAAGACATTCAATCTTTCATTGATATAAAACGTTACCAAGAAGTTCACGAAAACAGAACCATGATTATTGATCGTCCTGTCAATGGCAATGGCGGTAGTATTTATGGCGTAGAGCTCAACTTGCAGCAAGAAATTTTTTACGGATTAGGTATCATTGCTAATTATACTTATGTTGAAGGCGATCGAAAGAATGCTATAACAGGCGAAGAAACCGCTATACCCGGTAACTCTAAACATAGTAGTAACCTAACAAGTTATTATGAAAATGACTGGTTAAGTACACGTTTGTCATATAACTTTCGTACCGAGTTTGCTACCGGTGTAGGTGAAGAAATAACCGATGATTATGGTCAATGGGATGTGAACGTATCATTCATCTTAACTGAGTCTTTTTCACTGGTTTTTGAGGGCATTAACTTAACCGATGAAGTTATTTATACCTACGATCGCAATCAATATGCTCCCATTGGTATTTATAAAAATGGCCGACGTTATTATGCCGGCATAAGAGTGAGCTTATAAAAGACGAGAAGATGTCACAAGTATTATGAGTAATGAGCATTCTCTTTTAATAACTCCGCTTTATCGACAATTATTTTGTTAATGAGAGTGCGTAGCCAGATTAATCCGAGATCACGATCATTTCGCTTATGCCATGCCAGTGAAATTTCAGCCGGAGCTAACTGAAAGGGTAATGTTTTTGCTATTAGCGCGCCGGATTTAATCTCATTGGCAATAATCGCATAAGGTAATACCGAAATTAACGCGCTATCTTTTAATAGGTAAGTGGCATTAGCGAAACTATTCACTGTCATGGCAATGCGACGTGTTAGTTTTAATTCGGCTAATTTATCATCAACCGCGCCAGAGGCATCTCCTGATAACGAAACTAATACGTGCTCCGCATTAACAAATTGAGTTAATGAGAGCTCGCTACTCGCTAATTCATGCTGTGCTGACATCACCGCAACAAAGTAGTTATTACAGAGAAATTTCCGTTGAAAATTACTATCAAGCTCTGGTACATAATCAGCAACCAAATCAACTTCTGCATTTTGCAATAAGCTAACCGCATTCATAGTATATGGCACCGCATGTATATCTATATTCGGTGCCGTTTGTTCAATTACCTTTCTAATATCTAACCATAATAACGAAGCCATGCCATCGGTTAACGCAATTCGAAAACACCTTTTTGCTGTGCTAGCACTAAATTTTTCAGGACTAACCGCTTGTGAAATGGTATGTAATGAGCCTGAAACTTGCTGCCATAACGTTACAGCATAGACTGTCGGCTTAATTCCTCGACCATTTTTGATAAACAAGGGATTGCCCCATACATGACGCATTCTAGCTACTGCATTTGAAACAGAGGGCTGCGTCATCGCTAAACGCTCTGCTGCTGCACTTATCGATTGCTCTTGCATGATGGCATCAAAAATCACCAATAAATTAAGATCAACTTTTGCCATGACTTTACCACTCATCATAATTATCAATGAGTACCATGTTAACTATCAATTATTCATTAGCAATGTTTTTCGGCACTATAGCGCCATAAAGACAAACCAAGTAATTAAAAAACACGTTGAAAGGCGTTCTTAGGAGAAATTATGAAAGCAGCACACATCAAACAATACGGCAATATCGACACGCTAGAAATTGGCGCAGTAGCAATGCCAAAATTTACTGAGCAACAAGTGCTTATCAAGGTAGTCGCTACAGGTGTCAATCCAGTAGATTATCATATTAGAAATGGCATGTTAAAAGATGCGAATGTTCATGAACTACCATTGGTTATGGGTTGGGATGCTGCCGGTATCATTAGCGAAGTAGGCACTCAGGTTAATGATTTTTCTGTTGGCGACCCTGTCTATGTTTATCTTCCTTTAACTGGGCAAGGCGCACAAGCCGAGTTTGTCGCGGTAGATGCTAACTTAGTCGCTGACAAACCAGCATCATTAAACTTTATAGAAAGTGCAGCCGTACCGCTTGCAGCGTTAACCGCTTTACAAGGCTTGACGGATGAAGGACAACTGCAAACAGGCCAAACCGTATTAATACATAACGCAGCCGGTGGCGTAGGTAGTTTCGCTGTACAAATTGCCAAACACTTAGGTGCGTATGTTATCGGTACCGGTTCAGTGGCCAAAAAAGAGTACATTACGGCGCTTGGCGCAGATGAATTCATCGATTACCAACAAGATGATTTTGAAGACAAAGTAGCTAATATAGATCTTGTATTTGCTGCGGCAAGTGGTGGTAATATCGTTGAACGTTCACTTTCCGTGCTCAAAGAAAATGGTCGTTTAATTACCTTGTTAGAAGAGATTTCACAGGAAAAAGCAGACAAAAAAAATATACATTACAATCGAATGTTAGTTAATCCATCTCGCGATGGTTTGAACAAATTAACGGATTTAATCGATAACAACAAATTGAAAGTCACTATAGATTCAGTGTTCCCTCTTACAGAAGCTAAAAAAGCAATGCAGCGTAGTGAAAGCGCCAGAGCGACAGGTAAAATTGTCGTGTCTGTTATCGATGAAGAGTCACTGTAGGAATTTAAAAATAATTCAATACTCTTAAGATTAAAAAACACAGTTAAACTGATGTAAAACCATCATTTAACTGTGTTAGTTATACTTATTCAGCCTCTTTCAGGCCCTTTAGCTAAATGAAACTAAATATAGCTATATTTAGTTTCATTAAGTGAATACCGGGAATACCATCACATTAAAAGTCATTTACTTCAGTTTACGCCATACCTCATATTCAACACGTTTACCTTCTTTCCAGCGGCTGTTGTGCCATTGATCACCAATCATTTCATATTGAAAAGAATACTTACTGCCCTTAGGAATGGCATAAGAAGTATGAATAGGTGTTTCGGTGTAAGTTTTGTCATCAAATTGGTAGTTGCCCGCCCCCGCAGCCCAAAATTTATCACCCGATTTAGAAATAAAACTGAAATGACTTGCCGAAAGAATCTTAATTGAGTTCATATCAGCATCGGCATAATCAACCAGCTCATTTTTATCGTTAACATACTCACCCGACACTAATTGCCAAGAGCCGATAAAATCATTGCTATAGCCATTTATGCTGATTAAAAAACAAAAAACAGCAAATAAACTCAAGGTGAAATTTTTCATAATATTCTTATCCTAGATTAAAATTGAGCAGTAAAATTAATACCATACGCATCACTATCATCATCTGATGTATTGGTACTATAACTTATAGCAAGCGCGTAATTTTTATTGAAAAAATGATTCGCACCAATACTGTAATTATCATCTTTAGCGTATCCTGCTGAAATGGAGCTGTATTGATTAAAGTAATAACTACTGTTAATAGACCAACTATCATTGGACCTGTTTGAGTCGTAATTATCATAAGTATAATGACCACCAACGGTTAAATAACTTTCCGAAGAAAGTTGCATAAAATACTTACTAGATAATGTGTGAAAATCAAAATCCTCATCGGTTTGATAACCAAAGCCAATATAGTCGCTTTTGTTGAGTTGTAAATTGTAATCAACATCAAAGCGATAAAAAGCACTACCGCCTTCTCTTTTTCTCACCTTGGCTTTAATCAATAGATCATCGGTCACTAAGTATCCTAAAATGCCTCGATAATAATTGAAATGTTCATCACGACTAAAATTTCGACTTTGGTAGTCATTATCGAAGTATGAATAACCGCCGCCAATTAAAAATTTCCCCGTAAACCACTCACCGTTAATGTTTAAAGCATTGTCATCTGATTTTGAGCCATATTGACTACCATTGAAGGAATGTAAACTATCAATAGAAGAATGACTATAACCCGCTGAAATATTACTCACGGTATTTATATAATCAAATTCATTTAATGGCCCTAAGGTTTCTCTTGCATCCAAAAAGTAGCTGGTAGCTAACGACCAAAATTCACTATCAATATTTGAGTAGTCCCCTTTTGAATAATTTGCATTAGAAAATGATTGATACGATTCTGCAGACACCGACGTGCTTGCCAGAAAAAGTACCGGTAACAATACTGTTATTGAAGAGTATTTCATAGATACATCCTTGTATGTTTAAGCGAGTGTTAAAGCGCATGAATTTTACACTTAATCACATTCAAGTGTCTAATAATATTCAATAAACACACAAATTGAAGACATTAACTTACAGCAACTTACAAAAAAACTCGCCGAAGCGAGTTTTTAAAGTAGCTAACTGTTTAGCTGATTTACCTAGTATTGACGACTATTTTACTGCTTTGACCGGAAAACCACGGTCACGCATCAAGGCTTCAACTTTAGCATCACGCCCTCTAAAAGCGCGATAAGCTTCACTTGGGTCAACCGCATTACGTACGCTAAACAAGTGTTCAACTAATTTAGCGGCAACGTCTGCATCGTAAAAACCATCCGGTGCTTGTGCAAAAGCTTCTGCGGCATCAGACGTTAAAACTTCAGCCCACATATAACCATAATAACTTGATGCATAACCTTCACTGCTGAAGATATGACCAAACTGCGGGCTACGATGACGCATCACAATTTGCTCAGGCATGTTTAATGCAGCCAACGTTTCACGTTCAAATTTATCCGGGTCAATTCCCGTAGGATCAACGGTATGAAATTTCATATCAACCAAAGCAGACGCTAAATATTCAGTGGTACTGAAACCTTGATTAAAAGTTGCTGCCTGTTTTATTTTAGCAATTAATGATTTTGGCATCGCTTTGCCCGTTTTATAATGCACGAGGTAGTTATTAATGACTTCATCTGTTGCTAACCAACGTTCTAATAATTGTGATTGAAATTCAGTGTAATCACGTACTCCAGAATTAAGTGTCGGGTACTCAACTTTAGAGGCTAAAAAGTGTAATGCATGACCAAACTCATGGAAGTAAGTTTCTGCGTCAGACCAAGAAATAAGCGTGGGTTGTCCTGCGACGCCTTTAGAGAAGTTTGAGTTATTTGATGAAAGAACATTTTTCTTACCTTGGAATGTCGTGTGACTACGGTAAGTCGTTGCCCAAGCACCAGAGCGTTTACCTTTACGTGCAAACGGGTCTAAATACCATAAGCCAATATGTTCACCAGAGGTTTTATCTTTCACTTCCCAAACACGCACATCTTCGTGAAATACAGGAACAGAGCCATCAGTGATCTCGGTGAAGTTAAAATCAAATAAACGACCGGCAACATAGAACATTGCTTCACGAAGGTTATTCAGTTGTAGATACTGCTTAACTTCATCTGAGTCTAAATTGTACTTATCTTTACGTACTTTTTCCGCATAAAAACGGTAATCCCACGCTTCAACTTTTTCGATGCCATCTTGACGTTTACCAATGGCTAACATATCGGCAACTTCTTCATCAACACGGGCGATGGCGGCAGGCCATACAGATTCCATTAAAGCAATAGCATTTTCAGGTGATTTTGCCATGCGATCTTCTAAGCGCCAAGAAGCATAGTTTTTGTAACCTAAAAGACCAACACGTTCATGACGTAATTGTAATATTTCGGCGATAATCGCATTGTTATCAAACTCATCACCGTTATCACCACGGCTATAATAACTTTGCCAAACTTGTTTCCTTAATTTACGCTCTGTGGAGTAAGTTAAAAACGGGTCCATTGAAGAACGCGTATTAGTAATAGCATACTCGCCAGCATGATCACGCTCTTCAGCGGCAGCAGCGGCAACACTGACAATTGACTCAGGCAAACCGCCTAATTGTGCTTTTGTTAAGTAAACAACATAGTTTTCTTCATCGGCTAAAACATTGTTACCAAACTTAGTTTGCAACTGCGCTAAACGTTGGTTAATTTCTGCGTAACGTTCTTTGTCGCTGTCATTTAATGTGGCACCATCACGCGAAAAGCTATTGTAGGTTAATAACACTAAACGTTGTTTTTCCGGGCTAAGTGATTTTACTTCATCAGAATTATAAACCGCTGAAATACGATTAAATAACTTTTGGTTTTGTTTGATGGTTGAAGAGAAAGTAGATAATTTTGGTGCTAACTCTGTTTGAATCTTTCGAAATTCACTGCTTGATTTATTTGAACGCCAAATGCCGTAATAAGTAAAGATTCGGTCTAGATCACTGCCTGTTTTTTCCATGGCAACGATGGTATTTTCAAACGTTGGCGTTGCGGTATTATTAGCTATCAACTCTATTTCAGCTAAGTTAGCCGCCATACCTTGTTCCATCGCAGCTAATAACCCCGCTAAAGTGACTTGATCAAATGCCGGTACACCTTGAAAAGGTCCTTGCCACTTGGCAAGTAATAATGCTTGTGACTCTTCACTCGAAGCTGGGCTAGCTGCAGTCGTTTTATTTGCTACTTCAACGTTAGCTTTTGCAGCAATGTCTGTATTTTTATCCGCGGTAGAACAGCCCATTAGTATGCTAGATACTAAAAATGCTTGTATAAATTGTTTTTTCATCGATTATCTCTCTTGAATACAACTCATTGTGAAATATTTCACAGTGGAATATGAGTTTAAAATAATATTTTTGAATCTATTTTTACCAGGCCGCCCATCCATGATTACAGACAAAACACACCCGATAAGATAACACCATATTAACAAGCCTACCCCACTGATGAAATAGCTAAAACTACCATTCAGCTTCGATACACTACCATTAGACTTATTCATGTAAACAATGCACTGCTTGAGTGATAAATCATGTTTATAGGTCACCTACACAAAGACTCGATAAAAAAAGCCGACTGCTATTAACAGTCGGCTAAATGGGGAGTGCATGTCTGGTTGGGAGCTCCCCAAAACAATTGTTAACAAACGTGATAATACACGCGGTTAACTTTTTAACAGCTTAGCTTTTTACATGTTCAACCTTGTCCGAATCAACTTTTGCCGTTTCAACAAAATCAACGAGCTCAGCTTTGCTTAATAGGCCATCATCGTTACTATCAATTTCTTTAAATGACTTAGTTAATAGCTTATTATTGCTTGCTTTAACTTCGGCTTTACTTAATGCACCATCTTTATCTGTATCTAATGAGCTAAAAATGAATTGATCTTGAACTAACACGGCAGACGTTTGATTAAGCTCGACATTTGAATCATCAGCACTAACAAAAAATGACGCTGTAAATGCTAGACAAACTAAAGTGGTTACCTGAGTTAGATTAATAGTTTTCATTATATTTTCCTTATCGTTTTAATTATTTTTCTAATTTAATAATTAAATAGTTAAATTACATCGCTAAACTTACATAGTTAAAAAACAATCACATAAATAACATTGGGAGATGCTGGTTTACGGTCAACTAGCTATTTGCACAAGCTGTGCCAAAACAATAACATATTGTTTTTATAGAGTTTTAAATTAAAAAGGTAAGTTACAACCAATAATTGTGTCGCTGCTTAGCAACACAATTAGAAAAGTAAATAAATTGAAAGAACAAAAAAACTGATGAGAACAAAAAACACCTAAATAACAACCACCTAAAAAGAAATAATAAAAAACAGCAACCGTCTCAAAATAGCGACACTATTGTTTTCTTATCAAAACTAGCATAAAAAGGGCTTGGAATTAACACAAACAAGATTGTTGTGTAAACGAGTCAAAATAAAGAAGGTAAGGTAGTGGACAAACAATTTTTAACTAAGCCTGCTATCGCCAGTTTAGTTACTTCTAAACGAGTTATTAATAAACTAACTATTTATAAGTTCTCTATTAGTCAATTAACATTATTAGGTTTTACCTTGGTCGCGTTACCGCTAGTAATGGCGTTGCTTTTTAGTGCTAATAAACTTAACAAACTTGCTCAACAAAGTACTCAATCTATTTATTATGTTGCCCAATTAAGTCAACTCAGCAATAAACTTGGTGATGCTTTAGCCAATACTGAGCGTTCTGCCAGCCAGTATTTAGTGTTAAAAGATGCCGATTTATATAAAGCCTATAATGAGCAGCAATACAAATTATCAAAACTTATAGAGCAAGCATTAACTAATCAGCAGGACAATAAACTGATCCTGTTATTAACTTCGCTTAAAACACATGACGCACAAATAAAACAAAACATTAGCGCTGTCGCTAATAATTTAACTAATAGCTCTGCCTATGAGGAATACCCAAATAAAAAAACTATTGAACTGAGCAAGCTTCAACAACAATTTAAACAGTTAATAACAATTAAAGAAAAAATAAAACAGCGCAGTAATATCATTATCAATAAACAAGCGAAAAACATTGATCACTTTGCCAAGCAAACAAGCGATAACCTCATTAATAGCTTATTTAGCATTCCAATCACCTTGTTAATTGCTGTTATTTTTATTTTGTTAATAACAAGGCCATTAAAACGTCTAATAAATAAAATAAATACCTTAGAGCAAGGTAACTTTCAGGAAAAAATTAGTCTCGATGGCACCAGCGAAGTTATCGCCATCGCTGAAGCCTTAGAAACGATGCGCCAAAGATTACATAGCTTAGAATTACAAAAGTCGAGCTTTATACGCCACATATCGCATGAGCTGAAAACACCATTGGCTGCGATAAGAGAAGGCACTGAACTTATTTACGATCACAGTGTTGGCTCGTTAAACGATGATCAACAAGAAATATGCAAAATAATTAAAACGAGTGTTAATCGTTTACAGCGTTTAATTGAAGATTTACTCGACTTTAACATAGTGCTTGATTCAACCAGTTTGCTCAAAGCAGAAAATATTAGCTTCAATAATTTGCTTGATAAAGTGATTGAACAACGAAAATTAGAAATAAAGCGTAAAAAATTAGTCCTTAACTTTCATGGTTCGCCATTATCGCTTTACTGTAACGCTAAACAACTAAGTGTTATTTTAGATAACTTACTTTCTAATGCCATCAAGTACGCCCCCGTAGCATCAAGTATTACTATCAAACAGCTAAATAAAGGCGACCGATTAACGATCAGCATTATAGATAAAGGTCCTGGTATTAGTCCGGCTCAACAAGCCCAGGTTTTTGATGCTTTTTATCAAGGAACCCCACCAGAAAATAGTCAAATAAAAGGCAGTGGCTTAGGGCTAACCATAGTAAAAGAATTAGTTATGCGTCTACATGGGCATATTAAAAT
>Ga0105355_10003563_pt1 | contig 13598 bp, 8 predicted proteins | sample GOMGulsemesocosm_2_FD_83508 | JGI IMG/M metagenome (GOLD analysis project Ga0105355, IMG submission 83508) | Methane-oxidizing microbial communities from mesocosms in the Gulf of Mexico - GOM9C Gulf of Mexico | ecosystem: Environmental > Aquatic > Marine > Cold seeps | place: Gulf of Mexico... | reverse complement strand
GAATTGTTTAGCCCAAGCCGTACATCGCTTTTTACATAGTAAAGGTTACTTTTGGATCAGCACCCCTTTAATTACAGGCAGTGATTGTGAAGGCGCTGGAGAGATGTTCCGTGTTAGCACATTAGATATGGAAAACTTGCCAAAAGATGAGCATAACAAAATCGACTACAGCCAAGACTTTTTTGGTAAAGAAACCTTCCTAACGGTTTCGGGTCAATTGAATGTTGAAACCTATTGTTGTGCACTTTCAAAAGTATATACATTTGGCCCTACATTTCGCGCCGAGAATTCCAATACTAGCCGCCATTTAGCTGAATTTTGGATGATAGAGCCTGAAATAGCATTCGCCAATTTATCTGATGCTGCAGACCTTGCTGAAGAAATGTTGAAATATGTTCTAAAAGCCGTATTAGATGAACGCGCTGATGATATAGCTTTCTTTCAACAACGTGTTGATAAAACAGTAACTGATCGTTTAAATGCAGTTATAAATAATGACTTCGTTCGTCTTGATTATACCGATGCTATTGAAATATTACTGAGCTGTGGTAAAAAGTTTGAAAACCCTGTTGCTTGGGGTGTCGATTTAAATTCCGAGCATGAACGTTATTTAGCGGAAGAGCATTTCAACGGACCTGTTGTATTACAAAACTATCCAAAAGATATTAAATCATTTTACATGCGTTTAAATGATGATGGTAAAACGGTAGCTGCGATGGACATTTTGGCACCTGGCATTGGTGAAATTATTGGTGGTAGTCAACGAGAAGAGCGTCTAGATGTTTTAGATGCACGTTTAGCTGAAATGAATTTAGATCCAGCTGATTACAGTTGGTACAGAGATTTACGCCGTTACGGTACTGTGCCGCATTCTGGATTTGGTTTAGGTTTTGAACGCTTAGTTGCTTATGCTACTGGCATGCAAAATGTTCGTGATGTGATCCCTTTCCCACGCACACCAAATAACGCTGCATTTTAAATAACAGCTTTATTAACTGTAAATTTTAAAAAGCCTCTTTGAGGCTTTTTTATTGCGTACTTATAAATAACTAATGTGCGATGAAAAATCTTTTGCAGGCTTATTTGGCAGTAATTTATCTATTGTACCAATATACAAAAAGCCGACTATTTCATTACCCGCCGTTATTTTTAATCCCGATTTTACCAATGGGTCATAGCTCATTGCACCTGTTCGCCACATAGCCCCATAACCTAATGAATAAGCAGCCATTTGCATTGCATGAACACAGCAACCCGCCGTTATTAATTGTTCTTGTTCTGGCACTTTGGAATGCATTTCAAATTTTGTACTTACAACGATAATTAATGGTGCCCTCTTTGGCATTTTAGCCGCTTTTATATGCTTAATTTCATCATCAGTGTTTACTTTACTGACTTGTAGAAATAGTTCACTCAGCTTTTTTAACCCCTCAGCTTTTACAATGGTAAAATGCCATGGCGTTAGAGCACCGTGATCAGGTACCCGCATTCCTGCAGATAAAATAACTTGTAAATCTTTATCATCAGGACAAGGAGCTGTTAACTTTGGGTGCGATTGGCGATTTAGTAATAATTCAATACTATTGAGTTTCACATTTTTCATACAAATTCAGTTATAAACATTTCAATATCTTTGTAATATAACGTAAAATTAGTATTAGTATCGCTATTTAGCACAAGTTTGTTATCAAAGCTTCGTAAACGCTTTGAATTATGGGTGAATAATACTGGTTGTAAACAGTACGCACTTTTTTACAATTGATATTTCACTACACTTGAAAGTTTAGCTAGCATTAAGAGATCTAATAGACAACGCACAAATAACGTGCACAATTAAAGAATTCATATGACCGATAATAAAAGTTTAACTAAGCGTTTTTTTAGCAGCGTATTTACAATATTAAATAGTTTTAGAAAGATCATTATTAATTTGGTGTTTTTTACAATATTGCTATTTTTGATGGTCTCACTATTTAATGGTGAAGACAGTATCATTATCAATAATAATTCAGCGCTGATCTTGAATTTAAGTGGTGACATAGTTGAACAAAAGCATGAAATAGATCCCATGGATGCTTTTATTTCTGAAGCAATCAATGAAAAAGATAAAAAGCCTGAAATCTTATTAAGCAACGTAATTAAGGTGTTAAATCAAGCTAAAAATGATGACAAGATTAAACTAGTATTACTAAAACTTCAGAATATGAATCGTGCAGGTTTAAGTAAACTCCAAGAAATAGCTAGAGCACTCAGCGATTTTAAAACATCAGGCAAACGCGTAATTGCTATTGGGCAGCAATACTCTCAAGATCAGTATTATCTAGCCAGTTTCGCCGATGATATTTGGTTAGATCCTAATGGTTGGTTAATGTTAGATGGATATGGCCGTTATCAACTCTATTACAAGTCTGCATTAGAGAAATTATCAATCAGTCCTCATATATTCAGAGTGGGCACTTATAAATCTGCAGTAGAACCTTATATTAGAGACAATATGTCGACTCAAGCGCGAGAAGCTAATAAATTATGGTTGAATGATTTATGGTCTCAATATAAACAAGATGTCGCTGAGCAAAGACAATTCCCCCTCGACAATTTTGATGAAAGTGCCGATATCTTAGTGGAGAAGCTAAAATTGGCGAAAGGTAATATCGCGCAATATGCCCTAGACAATAACTGGGTAGATGAACTTAAAACCAAAGAAGCTATGCGTAAAGCCATAATTGATATTATTGGTGAAAATACAGATTTAAAGGATACTTTTAGTCAAATTAACTACAAAAGTTATTTGACTAGCATTACCCCTGCCTTCCCTGTTATTAACCCTGTTTCAGATAAAATCGCTATTATTATAGCCAAAGGTACGATTTTAAATGGCAATCAAAAGGCGGGAAATATTGGTGGTCAAAGCACAGCTAAATTGTTAAGAAAAGCAAGAAAAGACGACAAAATTAAAGCGGTGATTTTGAGAGTAGATAGTCCTGGTGGAAGTGCGTATGCTTCGGAAGTGATCCGCCGTGAAATTGACTTACTTAAAGAAGCCGGAAAAACTGTTGTCGCATCAATGGGGACATATGCAGCTTCTGGCGGCTATTGGATATCAGCACCAGCCGATTTAATTATCGCATCCCCTTCAACCATTACCGGTTCGATTGGGATTTTTGGCTTTTTCATGACATTTGAAAATACACTAAGTAAATTAGGCGTTTATACAGATGGTGTTGGCACAACAGATATAGCTGGTTTTGGGGTAACAAGACCATTAACAAAGGGAATGGCGCAAATATTCCAAATTAATATTGACCGTGGTTATCAAGATTTTATCGCTCTAGTTGCCAAAAACAGACAAATGACATTAGAGCAGGTAGATGAGATTGCTCAAGGAAGGGTTTGGTCTGGAATAAAGGCAAAGGAATTAGGTTTAGTGGATAAATTGGGGAATTTGGACGATGCAATTATCGCTGCAGCAAAACTAGCGAATTTAACAACGTATGATACTGTATTAATTGAAAAAGAAGTAAGTTCACGAGATAAATTATTTAGAAATATGTTTGGTCAAGCAGCCCACTTTTTTATTGGGGAATCACAACCCTTAAGTCCTATCGAACAGATGATTTATAAACTAAAATCTGAATTTAATCACCTCAATCAATTAAATGATCCCCAAGGAATTTATACTCTTTGTTATGACTGTGAAATTAATTAATGAAAAATAATACTAAAAAAATATATATCGCGTATACCGGTGGCACCATAGGTATGAAAGCAAGTTGTAATGGCTATGTACCTGCAAAAGGGCATTTAACACAAGCAATTAAAAACACGCCTGATTTTAATCGTGATGAGATGCCAGAATTCACAATTAATGAGTATCACCCATTAATTGATTCTTCCAATATGGCACCAAGTGATTGGCAACGCATAGCTGATGACATTAAAGCCAATTACCATGATTACGATGGCTTTATTGTGTTACATGGTACTGATACTATGGCTTTTACCAGTTCGGCTTTGTCATTTATGTTTGAAGATTTATCTAAGCCTGTTATCGTTACTGGTTCTCAGATCCCCTTTAGTCAACTTCGCTCAGACGGTCAAATAAACCTGTTAAACTCTTTATTTATAGCTTCAAATTATCCAATCAATGAAGTTGGCTTATATTTTAACAATAACTTATTTAGAGGGAATCGTGCTATTAAAGCCTACGCAGACGGCTTTAATGCATTTGACTCTCCCAATATGCAACCATTGTTAGAAGCAGGCATCAACATAAAAGTAAATGCAGGTAAAGTCGAAAGAGAAATGGAAACTTTATCTCACAAGAACATGACTTTAAAACAGATAACACCTCAACCTATAGGTGTGGTTCATTTATATCCTGGTATTAGTAGCGAGTTAATAGAAAACGTTTTAAAACAACCGGTTAAAGCATTAATACTACGAAGCTATGGTGTTGGTAATGCCCCGCAAGATACGAAATTACTACAATGTTTAGAACATGCACGCCGACAAGAAATTGTCGTTGTAAATTGTAGCCAATGTATAAAAGGAACTGTCAATATGGAAGGGTATGCTACAGGTGCAGCGCTAGAGAAGTGCGGTGTGATCAGTGGTGCAGATATGACTCTTGAAGCAGCCTTAACTAAACTGCACTACCTTTTGAGCCAAAGCTATAACTATCAAACCATATGTCGATTAATGCAAGAAAGTTTGCGCGGCGAGCTAAGCCTATGAACTTTCCTTTAGAAATCTTTCTTATTAGTTCCTTAGACAATGGTGAATAGTGTCATATAATACTTCTTTTTTAATAGGTTTAACTAGACATCTGAACAAACCCAAAGCACTGGTTTCATTTAATGACATTAAGTCAGCGTAACCCGTAGCAAGTATTATCGGTAAAGATGGACGAATGTTAAGCATTTCAATCGCCATAGCCCTTCCTGTCATAACGGGCATACAATGATCTGTTAAAACCAGATCGTAGTACAATGGGGCTTTCTCAAATTCTTCGAGTGCTTCTTTACCGTCCGAGCAACTTGTCGTTACATAACCAATAGCTTCCAATTGTTCCTTATAAAGAGTTCGTAATCCTTTCTCATCTTCAACAATTAGAATATTTCCATTTCCTTGTTTTATTTTACCATTCGTACTCATTTCTTTTTTTACTTCTTCAAGACATTTAGGCAAATAAATTGAAAAACGTGTTCCTTTGCCCAAAGAACTTTCCACAATGATTTCTCCTTGATGATCCTTAATAATATTATGTACAACTGAAAGGCCTAGCCCAGTGCCCTTTCCTATAGCTTTTGTACTAAAAAAAGGGTCAAATATTTTATCTTGAGTTTGCTTATCAATGCCGCAACCCGTGTCAGTTATTGTTAACAAATAAAAGTTTTCCCCATTGTCTGGTAAATTAACTTTGATCATAGAAGAGTGGCAAAGAGATACCGTTAACGTACCACCAGACTCCTCCATAGCATGTGTAGCATTAGTACATAGATTGATTAATACTTGAGAAATTTGCGTATCATCACCACTGATTATGAAATTTCCATTATTGTAAATATCCAATTTAAAAGTGATATTAGAAGGTGAAGTAGATTTAATTAATTGAATGTTATTTTCAACAAGTGTTGATAAATTCAAAGGATTGAATGAAGATATTTTCATGCGGCTAAATGTCATTATTTGGGATACTAATGACGCCGCCCGCTCCGACGCAGCGTATATATTGTCACTATAGGTTTTTACCTTTGTAGTATTTGATAGATTCATTTTAATAAGTTCAGTATTACCAAGAATAATACCAACAATATTGTTAAAATCGTGTGCAATTCCCCCAGCCAAACTACCAACAGCCTCCATTTTTTGCGAACGCAGTAATTGTTTCTCTAGAATAGCACGCTCATTTTCTATTTTTATTCGTTGCTTAATTTCACATTTTAGCGTCCGGTTAACCTTTAAAACGACTAATATTACAGCAATGAACAACAGTAGTATTGGTATGGCCCAGTACAAAACCTTTTTGATATCTATCCCTTTTTCAGTACGAACAGTCAGCCAGTTATTGGCAATAGATGCCTTTGTTCTTTCGTCAATGCTATCCAATACCTTATTAAGAATAGGAAGAAGAAGTTCATGTTTATCGCTAACTGCAATAGTTAACTGTGATTGATAAGGAGCCATCAATGCAATGTTAAGATCAGAATAATTGTGTTCGTCAATTTTTCTATTAATAGTACTTAACGAATCGAAATACCCATCAATCTCCCCACTAGCAACTAATTTAATGCCTTCCAAAACGTTACTAACCGATACAACATTAATTTCAGGGTAGTCTCTTTTAATAAAATCGGCTTCTGCATATCCATTAATAATACCAAGCTTTTTGCGATTAAGACCGTTCATTGAATCTATAAACAAATGTCCTTTTTTCATAACAATTACAAAGTTAAAATTAATAAAAGGTTTTGTGAAGTCAAGATGCTCTTCTCGTTTTTTTGTTTTGGTGACTCCTACCTTAAAGTCAGCTTTTTTATCTTTTAAAGTATTCAGTGCTTGATTCCATGTATCAACCCCGTCTATCTTAATATTAATGTTTAGACGTTGTGAAATGATCTCCATATAATCAACCCATGCACCACTGTAATATCCCTTATTATTTTTAAATACATACGGGTATGCATCAGCTTCTAAAGGAACAACAAGCTCCTGGTGACGATAAAGCCAATCTTGTTCAGCTAATGTTAATGTATTCAATGGCGCCTTACCCTTAAAGAAAGGAGCTTCATCCGGCAGCCATTTATTACCTATGGAATTTAGTATATCTAAAGGAATGTTTTCAAGACCACTATTTATCTTTTCCAGTAATAATGGTTGCCCCTTTGCAATAACTGCGTGAACAAGATTAGATGAGATACTGATATTGTTTGACTCAAAAACTCCTGACATTCCAAGGCGTGAGACTGCAGACTTCATCGCAGGTGTTTCATCGAAAATTGCTTGTATGTCACCATTAAGTAGCATAAGAAAACTATCTTTTATATTGTATGGAGTAATTTGGGCTAAAGGAAAATTATCAATAATGTGTTGCTCATGATAAGAACCAGGTAGCACAGCAACTTTCTTACCTTGAAAATCTTTTAGAGTTTTTGCCTTGTCACTGTTTTGATCTGACTTATTGTAATAAATGCTAGATCCAACTCGACTAAAAGGTATTGAAAAATCAGCCCACACTTCTCGTATTTTATTTCTAAACAGCCCTGCATGAATTACGTTCTTTCTTTTTACAAGATCTAAACCTGACTGCAACGTAGTTAATTTAAACTCGACAGAAATACCTGTAGCTCTAGACCATTGCTCCCATATATCTACATAAAGACCGGCAGGTTTTCCGTTTGGTAACTCAAAACTTAGAGGGGGATGGTCTTTAACTAAAACAACTCTAAGAGCCGTCGGAATTTGTTCAGCATTAATTGAAAAAGAAATAACACTAAATATTAAAACCTGAATAACGAGGAGCAAACCATTTAACTTTTTCTGCCGATTGCTTGTTGTTTTTACCACCATAATAAAAGGCTGAATTGTGAAAGCTAATAAATAATACTAGTTAACAATCAAGCTCTAAGCAAGTGACATTATTCGACCAAGCAATATCATAGTGAGGCGATTAGTCATCAAAGATTTATACTAGTGCTCTAAAGAAATGTTTAGTTTACTTTTTAAATAAAAAACGCCCCATTGGGCGTTTGAAATACTAGTAAGTAATCTTACACTAAATATATTATCTACTGACAATAAACATTTTCCAAACGCGATATCAGTTCAAGATCCTTCGTTTCCAATTTTCCAAAAGTTAGCCATCGAGTAAATTGTGAATTCATATCTACCTTACCTCCAGATAACATTTGATCTTGCATAAGGCTTATTTGAATTTTCATTCGTTGATCTAAATATTCTTCAGGAGATTCAAGTCCAGCGAGAATTTCAATGGTTAGTGTTTGATCTTGTCTGTTCACGGAATCGGAACTCTTAATCACTTCTTGTAATCTCTTTTGCCAATAACTTGAAATAAGTGAATAATCTTCAACATCTTTCATTTGTTGTGCAGTTAATTCATTTTTAGCTATCAATTTAATGAGAGCAAATAAACTTAACCAGTTTTGTTTTTCCTTTCTTGTATTAAACTCAGTTAATTGCTCGTTAAGTGATGAACTTAAAGATTGTACTTGTTTTACCAGCAATTTATTTTGTGGCTTACACGTTAATAGCTCATTCGATAGGATTGTCGTGCACTCTAATAATGTTTCAGTCTCTACTGAATTAGATAGAGATTGGCTTGCAGTTATTAATTGATCAAGCTTAGCGCGTAAAGTGACTATAAGTTCATTATGTTGAGCCTGATGCTTAATTTTTATATCATCTCGAAGTTTAAAAATACTATCATTTATTTTTCTAAAATCTTGCCATAGTCTATTCTCATCTCGAATACCTGCAGAGCCAATGGCACGCCACTGAGACTGCATTCTCTTAACTGAATGAATTGCGTTAGCAACCTGTTCGTTTTCAGCATTACAACGTTCTTGTTCTTGTTGGACTTTATTTATAAGTTCTTTTTTTAACTCCGCGTTATTATGATAAAAGTCATTTAAAACCTTCTTAACGGGTTGAATTTCTGTTAAAAATTCAGATTGTAATAATTTGTATTTATTACGATCAACTTCGCCAGCACCTTGCCATTCTTTTTGTACTTTATTTAGTTGTGACTCAATGTCTTTGTAATTTATTTCTTTAGAAGATGTCTCATCAGGGCTTGAGATCATCCCACTAATAACTTTTACCTGATCAATGATAGCCTGTCGAGTAACCAAGTGCTTTTCTCTAAGGTTTTCTTGTTCGGCATAATATAAGCGACAGGGAGCGAAAGCTTGTTCAGACGCAGCATTAAACTCCGCGTTTAGTTCTTTATCTATTTCGTCTTCTGCATGACCTAAAGCATTCCATGATTGTCTAAACGCTTTAACTTTTGCCGCTTGTTCATTTGGATTATCAAGTGGTCTAACAACGATTTCATTAATATCTGATAATAATTGCTGCTTTCTTGGTGTAGCAATATAGTGTTCCCAATCACTTAATTCAGCCATTTTTTCTTTGATACTCTCATGATCTCTTTGCAAACGCTGATGATTAGCACTCGACAATTGTTCATAAAGACCGAGGTATTTATTAAAAACACCAAAAGCTGCATTGAATTTTCCTGTTGCTATTAATCGATTCAATTCTTTTTGCTTTTTTTGTGCTTGTTGAAACTGACCTTGCTGTAATTTAAGCAGTGGCTTTAAACCTATTTTCCACTGCAAGTTAATCTCGTTAAACGCACTTACGATAGAGTCAGGTAAATCCATTCCTGTTTGTGTTTCAATCTTTTTCCAATTCGTCAGCCAATTATTATATATCGGTAATCGTTCATTAAGCTCTGTTAGCGTTGTTGGCAATGCTAATTGAGAAATATTTGAGATTAGATAGGTTGCTTCAGTAACTGATTGGGCAATAAGAGGCAATTGGCCTAACCTAGTTTGCTGACAAGCTATTTGCTCTTTGAAGTGTGCTTGCTCTTTTTTATTCAGCACAGATTCTTCCACAGCAATGATCATTTTTGATAGTTCATTGGTTTGATTTTCTGTGTCAATTTCCAAATTCTCGAAAATTGCTGTTGTCAGTGATTTATTAATCGAGTTGATTTGCTGTTCAAAATTTTCTTTCGCAATGGCCTTATCTTTGTTCAACTGCTTAGCAATTAACTCTTGCTGATAAGCTTCTTCTTTCGGGGCAAAAGTTGCTTTAAGTTGTTTATCAATTTTATGATATTTATCTACTAAGGTATCTTTATCTGCTTTAGCCAAAACAGAAAAATCCGCTTCAATAGTTTGCCACTCGTTAACTAGTTTCTCTTTCTTAACCAGCATCGCTGAATATTCTTTAACCTCTTTTAAGGCGAGCATTTTCGACAAGAGTAACTGTATTTGTTTAGTTAATTTCGCTGGTCTTTCAGCAATATTAACTAGATTTGAAATTTTTATCGAGATGGCTTCACTGACAGTATGGTCAATAGATTTTTTTAACAACTTTTCTAAAGTAGCAAGTTCATTAACAGCATCAACAAAGAATAATTGTATTTGACGATCACTTTTCTCGCTAAAGAGTTTTATAGCCAAATGAGGTTTGGCAATCTTAACAAATAAGGCGATAACGACACGGGGTTTCGTTTCATAAGCCAACCAAGCTTCAAGAAAAGTAGTTTTGTTTTGTTGTTCAACATAAGTCAATTTTTGCTGCTCAGACAACTTAATTTTATGCGATTCTTTTAGGATCAGTTCAAGTTGCGAACAAGCAAATTCCCTGACACTTTCATCGCTGTTTTGTTCGCTTGCCGTCAGCCAAGTATCAAAACGATTAAATTTAAGTAACACCGCACGGCGAACTAAATCGCTATTGTCTGTCGCTAGTAAATCGAGCAGTATTTGCTGCTCTTCTTTGTTTTCAATATTAAGATCGTCATTAATAGTCGCGATGCGAACGTTAATATCTTTGTGTTGCCAAGCACTTTTTTTATTAAGTAAAGTACCTTTGAATAATTTTGAAAAAATCATAAATCTGAAAACCTAGCTATTGTTTCATTCTCTAAGGGTAATGAGTCATTCGCTTTTGTTGCTGTAGCGAATTGTTGTTTTAGTTCACGCTTTGTCTTATTAACCAAGTGACCATCTGAGCCAACTGTCAACATTTCATCAGAATTTAACCGCCTTGCTTGATAGGCCATTATGATTTGTAAGGCCGATGTTTGTTGAGCTTCATCTACGGGTGTGCCTTCAGGCCACTTTCCTGTTTCAGCAGCACTTTTTAAGCGAAGGTACATATCTTCCGACATATGATCAACGAGGTTTAATAAATCCATGAATTGCTCTTTATTTAGATAGTTTATTTAAACGTAAATTAAGAATAACTACTTACTTTTCTTAAGTAATAACAGTCGTACACGAGTAACAAGATAAAAAATAAAACCCAAAATAGTACTTGCCATTGCCAGTGTATATTGCCAGGTATCAGCTTGTACTGATTCTAAAAACATCACCAAAAAACCACCACAAAAAAGTAACATCGCAATAAAAGAATGATTCATTAAGCTTTGAGATTTTTTAATAAAATTAACGTTTCTTAAACTTTGCATTTTATCCGCGTCTAACTCTGTTAAATCTATATGACAATGGGAGCAAAACTTTGATTTATCGGATATTTTTTCGTTACAACTGGGACAATTAATGACTGCCATAATGTTTACTTAAAACTCTGTAATTATAATGTCAGTATTGTACCTAAAAAAAAACGTCCTTGCGGACGTTTTATATCAAAACAGGCTAAATAAGGTTATTTATTTTTGTTTAATCTATCTTCCCAAAAGTCAGCTTTTTCAATACCTAATTTTTTGGGATCAAAAGTAAAGGTTTTAACCCCTGCTTTTTGTTGTGCTTCATAATCTCTTAATGCTTTGATTGCGGGTTTTGACATAAAGAAAATAATTAAAATGCCGATGATGTTTAACCACGCCATCATGCCAACACCAATATCTCCCATGCCCCAAGCCGCACTTGGCTGAGCTACCGTGCCATAAAAGACGGCTGACATTATCACAAGCTTCAATAAAAACCTTAATGCCGGAATTTTTATTGTACGGTTAATGTAAGAAACATTATTTTCCGCGATAAAGTAATAAGCAAGTACAGTGGTAAACGCAAAGAAAAATAAAGCTACGGCAATAAAGGGTTTGCCCACACCTGTTAAGACACTGTCAACAGCAATTTGAGTAAATGCTGGCCCATTGACAACCGTATCCGCTGGTAAATTTTGTACAATAAAGTTTGTCGCGCCTGTAGGCAATACGTTGTACGATTGCGTGATTAAAATCATGAACGCGGTCGCTGTACAAACAAATAAGGTATCTATATATACCGAAAAAGCTTGTACTAAACCTTGCTGAGCAGGGTGCTCTACTTCTGCCGCAGCGGCAGCGTGGGGTCCAGTCCCCTGACCTGCTTCATTTGAGTATACGCCACGCTTTACACCCCAGCCTATTGCTGCACCAAAACCGGCCATAGGTGTAAATGCATCACCGATGATTAAGGCAAAAATACCAGGTAATTTATCAATACTTAAAGCGATAATTGCACAAGCAGTAATAATGTAAGCTAGCGCCATAAATGGGACGACGATTTGCGTAAATCTAGCGATACGTTTTACACCGCCAAAAATAATAAAACCGAGTAGAATAACGATAAATACAGCGGCATATACTTTAGTTAATGCGAGTTCGCCAAAAACGGAGTTTACTGTACCGCCTTGACCGAAAACGTTTACTAATGAATCACCAATTCCATTGGATTGCACAACAGGTAGCAATACACCACATGCGATAATGGTTGCGATAGCAAAAATCCACGCATACCATTTTTGTCCCATCGCTTTCTCAATATAATAAGCTGGACCACCGCGATAAACGCCGTCTTCTTCTTCTTTAAATATTTGTGCATTGGTTGATTCTATGTAAGCGGTAGCGGCACCAAAAAATGCAACTATCCACATCCAAAATACTGCGCCTGGACCACCAAAGCCAATAGCAGCAGCGACACCTGCAATATTACCTGTGCCCACTCGCCCTGATAAAGAAACGGCTAAAGCTTGAAAAGACGAAATGCCTTTATCTGAACTTTTACCTGATAATAACAGGCGCCACATTTCTCTAAAGTGACGTAACTGTACAAACCTTGTTATTACAGTAAAGAATAATCCTGTGCCTAAACAAAGGTAGATTAACGCGGGGCTCCAAATAAAGCCATTTAGGGTATTTACGATATCTTGCACACATAACTCCTGAGGTGTTTATTATTATAATAGTAGTGCTACTAAGCAACGCTACTTTTTACCACTATGTGGCTTTTGAAGTAATTATCTTAAATTATCAACTACATGATAAATTGCAGTTAAAAAGTCACGACCAAATATACTGCTACGTTCATCTGACCAACCAACACTGTGATCAGGTAGCAAGTCATTATCTTTAAAGGGCATTTCAACAGTGTAAGCTATGCATTTGAATTGCTCACCAACCCAATTTGATCCTACTGTCAGATTTGCTTGACCTGGGGCGTCTTTATCATAGCCTTCATCGTCTTGAAACTCAGGCGTGATAGCTAACAAAATATCCTTAAATTGGTTTTCAAGCAACTGAATACGCTCATTGTAAGAAGGAACGCCTTCACAACCAGCAACGAAGTTGAAAGGTAAGGCCTCATCACCATGAATATCTAGGTGCATGTCAACACCTGTCGATAGCATCTTCTCACGAACAAGGAATACTTCTGGACTACGGTCCATACTTGGTTCTTGCCATTCCCGATTTAGGTTTGCGCCTACTGCGTTAGTTCTTAAATGACCTCTAACACTTCCATCTGGGTTCATGTTTGGTACTAAATAAAAAACCGCTTTATTCAACAATGAACGCGCGACACCATCATCTTCATCTAGAAGCCTGTCAATAAATCCTT